>JAAUYG010059276.1_pt1 | contig 19729 bp, 8 predicted proteins | sample 7278091 | NCBI WGS metagenome assembly JAAUYG01 (sample SAMN14350201, study PRJNA611818) | marine sediment metagenome | isolation source: surface marine sediment (0.6m) | place: French Polynesia: Moorea | collected 2018-08
ATGCAGATTTTTTATCATCACCCGTGGGCGATAATTGGGATATATATTTCGCGATCTAGCCCTAGTGATGCCCTGGAGGTTAATAATTGAGGAAGCAAAGCATTATAAATCATAGAAGTTGTAATATGCATTTTGTCATGCAAAACGTAGTGCAATTGGACTACAGTAGTCCAATTGGACTACGTAGTTTAATTGAAAGCTTTTCCCAACTGTCATATATCATGTACATGTATATAGAAATGCTAAGTCTTTTGGACAAGATACAATCCGGGCAAGAACTTGAAACATAGCCAATAAAACCCCGGCCAGCGAAGCCTGGCAGTTTTTTAATCAGCAACTGATTGTCTGGTCATGAGGATACAGGGACTGTGTACCTGTGTACACAGACTGTTAGCAGTCTTAGTTACATGTATGATAGATGTGTATGTACATGTATGTGTATTATATTTAACATGTTTAATTTATATTTTCTATAATTTTGTAATGTCTCTTTAACAAGCAGTTAATACGGTTATATTGCCATACACAGCTGTAAGAGTGCACCATGGCCTAGATGACCAGGCAAGCACAATTATGTAACGTACTAGTACCCTGCAGTACCCTGTATCTTTCACCAGGCTAAAAATAAAAAAAATACCTTTCCTTATTGTTATACATATGTATATGGATATCATGTATGTTCTTATATCATCTGATCATGCTTATCTTACAGATTGACAGTACTTAAACTGTGCAAGGTTCTAAGATAGTGAGTCGACATGGAGACAAAAAGGCCAGGTATGGAATTTAATTTAAAGCATTTTGTCATATTATTCTTACGTGGCTCTTAGAAGTTTAACACTCATTTCTGATACATCACTTTGCATGCTTTGGGAAGTATGTGTTTGAAGTCAACAAGTCTGTTGTTTAACTTACATCTTATACATATGGCATATGTGAACATAGATTACACTTAAATGCTTCTCAGTGTAATCACTGATAATTTACACGATATACAGTGATGTAATGCACATATTTTTACTTCGCTTGTTTCTTGTTAATATACAATGATATACTTTCATGTACCTCATTAAATCAGGTTAAACAATGTCATATTACCATCAGGATTACCAGTGATTACAGCTGCGTAATATATACTTGTGTTTAGTTGCATTTGGAATCAATATGTCAGTATTATGGTACTGTAAGTTTCATGTAATTGCACAATATTATCACATGTATGTGTGTACATAAAATTCTATGATTCTCCCTGGACAGACAATATGACTGCACAGATTTCATGGTTACCGTCATCTAGATTTCTGAAGATGTTATCATGATCATGATAGGGCATTCTTGAATCTTCATTTTCTTGAATTCAGTAATTCCCGAACTCATCATATTGCTTTTACCTTTCAGAGAAACCTGCTGCTCCTCCAAAACCCAAAGGAATTTCCGTTAAAGGCTCCAGGTAGTACATCTACAAAGTGACAGGAAGCTATACTGTCATTCAAATCGATATCATGTTCATCTATTGTGTATAACATGTATAAAGGATATTTATACACATGATGCATGTATAACCGTATTATATGTATATGTACTAAAGATTTGCCTGTTGGAACCTGTTTTGTTACCTTGTGATTGTACAGTACACTCTCTTGCTACATGCATGACCCAGAAAACTTTTACCCTTTAGCAGTATGTGTGGTTATGGACATTTGTATGAGAAATCTTGATTGCAGGTCTCAGATATGTTCAGTATAACCATCGTGATAGTTGAACATATTGAAATTTAGATGGTTATATATTTTCGAAAGACCAGTAGTACTGTGTACTACATGTATGACCAATGTACCATTACTTATTATATACAATGTTGGAGATTACATTACTTGAATATTATTGGCATTATAATCTACATGTACTATAAGCAAATTCCTTGTAAGCATCATGATAAACAAACTTTCAACTAAACTGCCTAGAACAATTATCATGTTTGATACTCACAATACTACATATAGTAGTAGTGATTTGCTGCTTGAAAAATAACAATGGTCACCAAATTTTAACAGTATATGTTATATTTTATTTTTTCATTATTACTTATTGGAACAGTTTCATTGATAAGCGATAACACACTGTGTAAATACTAGTCTTTAATTTACAGAAAACTGGCCGTTGGAGAACCGCCCACAGCTCATTCTCCCAAATCTCGGCAGACAGTCACAGCGGGTGTTTTGGCTGTAGCAGGTAAACCACTCACTAAAGCCATGTACCTAACCAATCCTGCTGTTGATGTTGGAAAACGCGTAAAAACATGTTTTGTGTATGCAGTGCCAGCAGAATGTTTAAATGATACAACAGGGAAATCTACTAGTAGGCATTAAGACCATCCAGGTTTGAGGTCAGTATGTCAAAGGATCTTAATTCTGAGATTGTCTTCATTCTTTATAATCATACGGTATAAGAAATTTTACAAAACTTAACACCGCATGAACTCTAATGTGCATATTGGTCACAATAGCTGTACACATGGTACATGTAATAACATCTACAGTGAGCATGTGAAATTGCATGACTTGTACATTTGATCAGTATAGCTTCCTTCTATTCCACAAATAAACCCAATTTTGTTATGATATTCAGATAATAATTGGATAGTCATTTCAGCATTCCCTTAAATCTGTGTGAAATGTCTTACATGTGTAGATCTAACATTACCTGGTTTACAAGGTAGTAGCACCGTACAGTACATGTGTACATGATGTAAGTATATACAGTCATGTTACTTGTTTCAATCCCTGCCTAATGTCCTCAACTCCTTATGGTAAGCATCATCATGGTGATAACAGATTTTATCGCTTCGTGCTTTTAGGTGCTTAAGGTCTGTGCATGCACCCTCAGCAACTTGATTTCCAATAAAATTAATTATTCGTATTTAAATTAAGGCACCATATCAAGTGCTTATTAGGAGAGTGCTACATTAGCTAAGCATATAGTGTAGGATACTTTAAGTTCCATGGTTGTTTAATCAAATCAATGTTGTGTCTTTCTTGAATATGCAAATTAGTTTCACTCTGTATACATCCTGTACATGGATATTGCTGGGTTTGATTGATTGTACATGTAGCTACATGTGCATGCCTAACCCTTATTTCTTCCTACTCTTCTTTGTACCAACAATGATCTCTGTTGTATATTTCTGCTTCACTCACGCCCTGATTTTCTCTCCCCTTCTGTCCAGCACCATCCCCTACTACCCCATCCCGGGAAATCACCCACACTGATCGACCAATCCCCAAGAAGCGCACCACGGTTTCCAAGTCACCGGTGAACGTTCCGGCCACTATAAATGATGACTACCAAGAACCAGACAATAACGAGCATTCCTCTAAGGACAAGCATCTGATGTGCAGCTCTCCTGAAAATGGCCTTTCATCTGGTATTAACGTTTCCCCAGAAACAGCAGTTCATTCCGATCCGGAGAAAGATAGTAGTCATCCTCCTGCCAAGCCAAAAGTGGCCCCTAGGGTTGGTGGTTCTGGAGTGGCTCCCAGTCCCCGTAAACCCCCTCCGGGAGCAGTCGCAGTGTTTCCTTTCTTCTCTCCTACAACACATGCTGACAGAAAACAGATTGAAGACCAGAAAGAAAACAGTAATTCTACTGAAGATAAAAGCAAATCTGATAGTGAGCATGATCCAGATATGACCACCAAATCCAGAATGCAGAGATCTGATCCAGGGCTGCAAAGGGCTGGCAGTTATGAAGCAGCTTTGAACACCGATGTGTGTCCACCTCAGCCACGACACCGACAGGCACCACCGATACCATTGAAGCCCCCTGTGGGAAAAAGTCCTGTAGGAAAAAGTCATGAAGATTCCAGCACACCCCAGGGCAGTGATCCAGACACGAATGACTCTGAAACAACTCCAGGAACAAAGGTGGCAAAGCCTACAAGGAAAGCACCGCCACCCAAACCAAAGCCTCCTCAACATAGTCCACCGAAACCCAAGAAACCACAAGAAAATCAAGTAAACCTGGAGACAGATGTCACTACTCCCCAGAGAATGGAAGCTCTCCAGAATGATCCAGATCACCATGATGACAGCTCTGGCTCCTGGCACACCGAGTCTTTGGCTGATAGCACCAAAGCCAAGAAAAAGAAGAAGTCAAAAAAGTCGCGGTCAGGAAGCTTTTTGGCTCAGATGAAAGAATCTGTGTCCTCCAACCTTGGGATTGGCACAAAGAGAAAGTCTTCCTCGAGTACATTCTACTGCGATGTGGCTGATAAAGAGGTTGTTACCGAGGAAACGGTTCCCGTGGTTAGAGAAAAAACAGAACGGAAAAGAAACACATCCAGTGTGTTTTACTGTGACATGGCAGAGGAAGAGGGAAATGATGCTAAAGAAGCTGAAAGTAGCATCGAGAAGACCATTGACCCTGATCCTGTGGTTGATCACGCAGTTGACCAGGAACAGCAGGTAAAATCTAATGCCCAGAATGAAGTCAAAGAGATCCCTAATAAATCTGTTTCTGGATACCAAGTTGAGGATGGTACAAGCAGGAGCCAATCAGGGGCCAACGCTGACATTGACTTGTATGTGAAAGCTGGTGATATAGCTCCAGAGACCAGAGATTCAGATGGTGGTCTCCAGAACATGGCAAATGATTCTGGTAACCTTGACATCGATACTAGAGGTGGTGACCCAATTGGAGCAGCTGGAGACTCAGGGCGGCATGCTGGTGACCCAAGTGGTGACACTGGTGAGCCAGGCGCCGGACAGGAGGAGGGGTTGGGTAACTATGGTAACAGTGGCAAGCAGCAAGCTAGTGGTGAGACACCGGAAGACAATGCAGAGGCAAAACCTATAGCAGACTCTGATGCAGTAAGGGAAGAGACGGAAGCAGATACATGTAGCTCTGTACAGCCTGTTCAATCCTTGGACGATCTGTCTCCCTCTAAGAACAAAGATGCCCCGCCAAGTGATCATGCTGCCATGGACAAACCCAATCTTCCCCATCCCGGGCCAGACACTCGCTCTTTCAAACCTCCACCGCGGAATAAGAGGAAGAGCAAGATGTTCCCAAAGGCAGCATTAGAGAAAACATCGGCAGCCGCCGACGACCCCCACTTGACAAAAAAAGATGACAATTTACCTGATGTGCCTGCCGAGACAGAGCCAAGTGAGCATATCGAGGATGTGATTGAGGAAGGGAGCTATGAAAATGAGTACATTGAGGTGGCCGACGTGGAAGGACTGATGCAGACGCCAGTGAACAGTGAGAGTGAGCAAGCCTGTGATGATGCTCCTCCGGCTTTACCGCCAAGAAATGAGGACATGTGTGCTGAGAAGCCTGAGAAAGCCAGGGGACGACGGCTGGTACCTGTCAGAGGTCGACCAGTAGCTGTCAGCGATGATGAATCCGAGAACGAGTACATCATCCCTGGGCAGGAGAGCTCAAGTGACAGTGATTCTGAATCAGAACTCCTTGAGGCTGACAGAATTGATCAGGGGGAAGCAGCTGCTAGTCAAGAGAAATATTCCAGCAGCAATGAGATGCAGAACGTACATCGAACTTCAAATCAGAAAACCTCAACCGATAGTGCTTCTGTGCCAAAAAGCCCTCAGGCTGGCAACAGTGCTATTGATCCCAGTGGGCCATCAGAAATTCATTCTGGACCACCCCTTCCTCTGATTCAACCCAAATCAAAATGTAGTACTACCCTCCCTGCTATAGATGATGGTGATGGTGATAAGAAAAGTGAAGGTGGTGGTGAGAGTCCTAATCTTAAGGAGGGGGAAATGACTGTAGTATATTGTACTAAAGATATGGTTGATCACAGCTACGGTAATGTACAACTAGTCGTCAAAGATGGACAGACAGGTGAAAAATTGAGTTCTAGTGCCCAGTCACCTAGCAGTAGTGCTGGCAATGCCTTAGCTAGTCCAGGCACTTCCCCAATCACCCCCAAATCAGTACGCAGTTTACAAGAGCTTCGTAGTGCATCCCCAACTGAGGTCTATACGCCAATGGAATGTGTGACTCTGGATGGTAACCAAGGTAACGATGTCCCTATCCGTCTCAAAGGCCTTCGTGACGGGGATCGTCCGGCATCTTGGTCGGGTCCAGAACGGGACTCGGTTGACTCGGCTGCCTATGTCTCCATGGAAACGGAGAGTCACTATGTGAATGACACCGTTGTATCACTAAGGAAGCGGAGAGGTTCCATTGAGTCGGCATCATCTGAAAATGATTCTAACACGGACAGTGACACAGACTCGGAGACATCTCGGGAAAGCCTGCAGGAAGCTATTCTGGAGGTAAGATCTGCTTTTATTAGTTGGCTCTTCTTACTCCATGTGTAGCCTATGTATAACAAAGACCTGAAAGTTTGATATGTACACAACATATACAACCAGTACAATACCTCGAATAGCATACTGCGTACTTTTGAAAATCACAATTCTTCTGGTCTTGGTGACTTTAAACATGGTAAAATGATGTTGAGTATGTTGTGTGAAGGTGCACACTGTTCATGTACAGTCATGTGATTTAAATTTACAGAACTTGATCAGAACTATCACCTTGCTCATTTTGTTTCAAGGAAGACCGTCCCTACATTGTAAATGTTCGCGTGTACTGTACAAGATCCCTTAATTGCTCCTACATATAGCTGATTGCTTTGGTGAAGCAGGTCTGTCCAAACCAGTGTTTTGCACTGTCAGTTTTACTTAGTACATGTACCTGTGTGTGTGGATGATGACATTCTTGTCTTATCCAGCTACTTTGCTCGGTTTGCTTTTGAATTTTTCAGGAGAAAAGAAAGAAGAAGAAAATGAAGGCATATTATGCCGCTCGGGAAATGATGACGACTGAGAGGACCTTTGTTGGCATTCTGAAACTTATTAATGAGGTAAGGCTGACAGGACAGGCATACTAGGGTATGGAACTAATACAGAACACCTCGGCAGTTAGAGGCAAAAACCTACATGCATATACAGTAGTCCTTGTATTTTACAACCCTCTAGTTTAAGACCACCCTTAATTATAAGACCGCTTGATTTGGTCCCAAAGGATAAAAAAATTTTCTGTGTTAAATGACCTTTATTTTAAGACCACCTGCAATATAAGACCACATTTTCTTGGTCTCATGGGCGGTCTTAAAATAGAGGGACCACTGTACATATGTCATAGGGACAATTAAAATATAGTTTAACATGTTTATTTAACAATGATATGTTCAGTTTGCATGTTGTTGGTTTAAATACTTAATCTGCTGCCAGTAATAATAATAATACCTTGCCATTATATGGCTTGTTAGAGAAGAGCTCTGGACTCATATAGTATGGTGTTCCTATAAGGGTAGTAGCCATATCACTTGAACTGTCCAAAACTCTGTAATCAGAAAGCAAAAATATACATGCACATTGTAAACATGTGAAATATACATGTATGTCACCGTTGATGTAAACGTACGCTATTAATCTGCAGCAAATGTGCATAACAAACATAAAGCCCCATATACGATTCAGCCCTGCTTACTTTAAATTTCTATGATCACAAAAGCTGCAGAATTGCTTTGACATTTCCACAGAAAAAAAAATTTCGAGACCTTTACAGTTTAAAATTTCTACCTGCATATTAGTTTTTTTATGACAACTATTTAAGTAAACATAATAGTATTGTACAACAAAATACATATTATAAATATGTAACATAATATATATGCTATAAAGCAGCTATATAGATATGACAGAGAGAGTAATTATATACAATGTACTGCCATATCATATACAAGGTCTCATGAGTCTTATTACCTTGCTATTCCAAGGTCACCAACTTTTATGATTTTGCTCTTTGTCAGAAATATATTCTGTGTTTTCAAGTCTCTGTGTAAAATGTTTCGTTCATGCATATACTGAAAATAGAAAGAATGTTGTTGTACAAGCCTTTGTCACATTCATGAAAAGTAAAATCAGTTGCCATTAACATGATTGACAAACATAGGCACTAAATACACAAACATGTACAACATGTACAATGGAAGTAAAATGGCAACCACACAATAAACATTTTACTTTCTTTCACAGGAGAAACAACAAAAGCCGCTTACTTTTCCTGCAAATTAACAAAAACATATACTGCTAGAAGAATATGGCAAAAATTGCTGCAGCCATCATCAGTAAACAAACCTAAATGGTATAATTAATTATGATTAAGCATGTTACTGATTTTTACGTACATTGTACCCCCTTTCTTCCGATGGAACTGCTCAGGCAGACAAAGACAGTGGAACTGACTACTAGCAGACAAGGGCACTGTACATGCTGTAGAGAGCACATCTCTGGCTTAGTGCTAGGAAATTTTTCTGGTTAGCCACTGTGGCTAAAAAATATCTTTTCTTTTAGCCACAAATGAGTTGGTTGAGCCACAACACTTGTTTCTAAAAGGCATTAACCATATCAAATTCGAAGCCCAAGATTCTAAATCATGATCTATGCATGTATTTAATTGAAGTTGTGTTAACTGTGTAAGTAACTCAAATCATAGCTATCATACTGATATACTAGTAATACTGTTGATTCATGCAAACTACATACAAGATGAGGTAAAGTTAAGGCTTTAGCCACTGTGGCTAAAAGCATTTACCAAATCTTTTAGCCACATGGGAATTCTTTTAGCATTTGGCTATTGGCTAATAGCTAGTGCTAGCCCAGCATCTGTGCAGGCTTTTATGAACAATTTGTCTAAGCAATTGTGCTGCACTCAACGCGTTGGCATGATATCGCCGAGGTGGCTCATTGGACAGGCGATTGTCCCGCTTTCCTCCAGCCTTACAGGACTGGAGGATGCCAAAAAGGGCAAAGGCAAGTCCAAAGAGCCCTGTCAGGGCGACCACCGCCACTATGAAATTACAGTTCATTGTAAATTTCGCTCAAGTAGAGGAAAAGGGCAGGGTGAGTACTAAAGTAAAAATACTTTCTAACAGATATCCCAGGCAATGCCTGACTATTTCCCACTGGGGGCCCACCCACCTATGGTGGCCCCTAACTTATACTCAAAGGTGCCATGCAGTTTTATTTTATTTCTGTCATTAGGCACACTTTCTCAGTCCCATTGGAGGCCTGTTTACAGGACTCATGACAGGGGCTTGGGTCATTTCACTTGTATGAATGGCTAGTTGGATGTTGACGGCAGCCCACGGCATAAGAATTATGGTTTGACACCGATTTAGGTGATAAATACAAATGATTAAGTACACACCTGAAGAGCCATGGCTATCTGGACAAACCATTCCACGATCTGTCTTTCATCCAGAGGTAAACCCTTTTGTTCTTTGAGCTTTGAATAGAGGTCTCCACCTTCACAATATCCCATTGCAATGTACAAGAAGCCATCGTCTTCAAACGAATCCTTATACGCAACAATATTTGGGTGCTTGAGCTTGGACAGGAGCTTGGCTTCCTGCTCAGCGGCCTTCCGTTCCTTCTTGGAGACATTTCTCACTCCTAGCTTCTTCAAAACATACTGAAACAAATTAAGATACATGCATTAGTTATTACTAACTTGCGCATTGAGCTTATTTTAACTCAATCATGTGCAGCAAAACAAAAAATAAAACAAGGATCACATACATCAGTATATATATATATACATCAGCTATATCGGTAATAAACAATTATTCTGAATAAGCTATACCTTTAACTCTGCATCTTTGGCATCATCAACCTCCAGAAAGAATCAATTTCAGACACTAGAACTTATATACTTACAGAACAAATTTGGCAAATGGCAATCAAATTACAAACAATGGCAATGGACAGTGATTTTAGGAATGGTCACTGTGGCTGCTGCAATATTGCAGAATTATAGTGTCATAGTCCTGGGCTTAACAAAGCAGAAACTATGGCCACAAAATACCACAGATGAATTTACTTAGAATTACCTGCTTTTTGTCCCTTTTGTGTTTAACCAGGTGCACCTCACCATAACTTCCCTTTCCAATAACTTTGATTCTGCTGTAGCCATCCAAGGATCCCATCTTGGGTCATTCTAAAATGTGGACCTTCCGAATATCTCAAGCTCTAAACAACTGCTAAACATTGGTTAAACTGTTACAATTCCATACGGATGGATCGCGTCATCAGTCATTTTGGCTCAATGCCCATCTCCAACTGATCACACAGCCTGCTAAAGTCCAAATGGTCAACGGATGACGTTTGGGCAGGAGACAAATCAACGCTATTTGCACTGGGTAAACTGATGTGAACAAAATTTGCAGTTATAATGGCCAGCGACTATTTCTTGTTCTGCTGAGAAAGCATTTTATACGAAATTGTGCAACGAAACCGAGAACAGCGGTGATAAAGCGTAACTTTCTTTCATGTGCATCAACGGAGGACTCCATAGTAAACAAAAGTCAACTTCCTGTAGGTCCGCATAAAATAAAAAATATAGAATAAAAGGGTATTTTGTTTTCCTTTGCCTAGGACAATACTTAGTATTAATTACCATTGGTAGATTTTTTTTACTAATTATACGATGTAACACATTTCGTCTTGTTTCTTTATAAAAAGTCTTGTTCGTTCCGCAGCAACAAGGAAGTTGGGGATTCCCCTCTTGACGGGGAAAACCCAACAGGAAGCACAAAACAGGAAAATATGAGCAGATTATTTTCAAGCTCCAAAAGAATGGAGTATATCTATGATATACCCTTGGTAAATCATTTAGAACTATGTCGTATATTGAATGCTGGAGCGTTTTCAATAGATGGAGGATGGAAAAAGTTGGGTGAGTTTAATTGAATTGAAATACATGGATAACATTAGACAGTATCCGTCTCTATAGAACACTGGCTTGGGCTTACTACGTAGGCTAGGATAACATATGATGCCTCCCAAATGACTGTCTACTCTCTACTACCGCAGTAGACATTCCCCCCGGGGCTAAAAGAAAAGCTTCGTTCACGGCTAGATGCCTGATTGGGATACTTGTCTGATGGGCAAATAATTTTCACCCTGGAGCTGTCAACAGATCAGTGCCCTCCCTTCTTCTTCTTCTTCTTCTTCTTCTTCTTCTTCTTCTTCTTGTAACTTGCCGGGTGGTGGTGGGGCTCTTGAGCAACTTATATTTCGGTAGGGGGTGTACAGCCCGCATACCCCCGCCCTCGCCACCCTAACCCAATTAGCTGGGCTAAACCAAAAATTTGCCGATGTATACCAGCTGGTGTAAACCATGGTCCAGTTTCTGGAGGAATCTTAAGTCTAGAAAGGGACTTAAGTTCACTAATCACCTTGGTAACCATTGTCTTTTCCCTGCTTAAGATCATTAGAGGACTTAAGATTTTTTGAGAAACTGGCCCCATATCTTTGAACATTCATTATATCTATGTTGCACCTAACTACGTTTGAATCATTTTCAGTGCTATAAACTAAGAATAATTTCAAAGGATCCAATTAATATTAAGTAACTTAGTAGGCATTGTTTAAGAGAATGTAAAAGAGAGCCAACACAATATACCCTATGTCACAACAATTTATTAAAAAAAGCATACGCTGTAATAAACCAATTTTTAGGAAAAACGAAGATACCCTGGACGATACCTAATATTCCAGAAAAGACACCTATCTGGGCGGCACCTGCGCATATAGCAAGTCAATTGAGGAGCAAGCCCCTTCCCCCCCCCCCCACCCCCACCCCCCAGGGTAACTTATTAGAACTCTTAATAAACAGGTGATAAAGTGTGCACACCAGAAGGGTAGGGTAGTGCACAGTCTCTGGTGTCTCGTTTGTAGTATCATGATCATACTGGTGTATTCCAAACTAGCTGGAAAACCCGCCCGCAGCTACTGATGCTCTTTGTCTGCCTTGTCCGTCAGAGAATATAGGTAGCTGCAAGCTGTAGACAGATTTTCTGTCTAATTCTAGTTGTGACCTTTGACAGTGTTTAATACTAGGCTGAAATGGGCAAGCTGTATAAGCTGTTGTGGTCAATCCTGCAGATTCTTCTGTTATATATACAGTGAAACCTGGGAATTAGGGACACCCAAGGGACTGCTTCTAAGGTGGTCTTATTTCTCAGGTTCATTTCTATGTATTAAATAGACCTAGGGACTGAAGTAGGTGTCCTTATTTCCCAGGTTGTCCCTATTTCTCAGATGGTCATAAGGACAGGTTTCACCGTATGTGGCAGTGGTATTGGTATTACCAGTAGTTTCATTTTCAAATTTTACAGTACATAACATGCAAAATGAATCGGAATAATAGATTTTGCACATCCATTTGGTCTGCACATGCTGCAGCCTTGGTGTTTTCGATGACCTTCACCTTTAGAATGTATCTCAGCATGCAGTGCTGTAATAGTCTCAATAGTTTGTCGATTTTAGAAACAAGCCATATCACATACCATGCTATATTCATTAGCAGTTATGTAGAAAAAAATAAAGTATTTGGTAATAAATGAGGTAGACAAAAAAGCGTGTTCAGAAACAAAGCTTCATGCTCGGCAATGGTGCCTTGGGGAATCAGCCAACCTTTGTGAAATAAAGAACTCTGGGAAAGTTACCATTTGGAGATCTCATATTCCATATTTGGCATTCTCTTCAACCATGTTAACATTCACTGGCTGAATGCACATGACAGCCAATCAGAGAGCTGGTTGAATATAGGTCAAATTTGTGTTTCTCAAGTGGACCATAAAAGATTGCGACTATGAGTGATAGCAGACGATGGTGGATGATAATGGGATAATGTTATTTGTACATTTAAGCACGTATGTTTAAGTCTTAAATAGAGCCAGAATATGATGAATACAAACTTTGGTCAAAGGTGTGTACAATTTGTGACTCAATGTACATGATGTACAAGATAAATGCCGGAGCAGTTGGCTGCAGATTATTCATACTTCACAGTCCAAACCAACCGAACTACATGTATGATATACTCTGGTACTAAGTATAGAGAAATAAAAGAATGAAAAACAAAACAGTAACAGCAAAACAGTAGTATATGGGTGATATAATAAACTTCTCGTTGAATTCAGATCATGTCTATATATTTTGGTGGTTTATATATGAGTGAGACATATATACAACTCATATATATTACATTGGGTCTGTCTCTACCAGCTGCAGATATTGGCTACACTCAGCAGCAAGTCATCCTTCTGGATGCAGTTCGTCAACGACCTGGAGGATGCCCTGCCGAGGAGCTGTTACGTGACTGGGGACACCGAAATCCAACCATCAAAGAGCTGTTTCTTCGTCTGCAAAGACTGAACATGCGGAAAGCAGCGGATTGTCTAAGAGGCATCGGTGTGTGAGCAATTATCACTGTAACCATGGTAATAATTACCATGGTTACAGCGATTCCTTTCTTATTGGCCACCATCTACAAGGCCACCCTCTCTAATGTGGGCAAAAATCTTTGCCAGATTACAGTTACCAATGCATTTAGCTCTCCCTGCTATCAAAGCCAGGTTTCTAATGGGGCCACAATTTCCTTCCAAATAGAGTGATCATATTGGAAGGGGATTACTGTACACTCTTTTTTCTATTTATGGCTGGCTAAAATTACTATAATTTTAATTTATTTTAGATATTATAGAGTGCGAAAGAGCTAGATTCAGCATTCTTTCAATATGCATGATACAGTATTTTCATACTTGCTGAAACCAACAAGATAATTGTTAGGTGTGGCTGGATATAACTACATGTATAAGTTCAGCTTATTGCCAACATTTGTTGCTAGTTACTTTATTCTTCAAAACAGAACTCTTATCTTCAGGACCTGCCTTAATTGTAGGCAAAAAAGTGTATGCGTGTATTTATAAAACTTGGTTAGCACTTGGATTGGTGAGCATGTAGCCAGAGACGACATTTCATGCTCAAACACACTTTCTAATAGTGTTAAGGAAAATCCTTTAACCAACACTATCGGAAAGTGCATTTGAGCTAGAAACGTTGTCCCTGCCAAGTGACCATCTAAACGTGTCCCAAGCGCTACCCTGACATTATACTCAAGATCAGTTTGCCTGGTCAGCATGGTCAGTATATAAACATTGAAGACATATGTGGAACTGGGGGTGGAGAATTCATTTACCTACTGGTAATCTGTTTCAAACCGTAATTCAGATGTTAGCTCTGGTAACTCACGAGCTAGCACCCAGGGCTAGCACCTACAGTAGAGCATTATAACTACAACGAGTCCAATACGATACCCTTAGCAAGGCCTCCAGTCAAGGCCTAGAGGAGGGGCTAATGACCCCAAACTTTGGCCCTAACACACCTCTGGAGGCACCGCTGACGGTCAGCCAAGCAGGACAACGCATTCAGCTAATCAGCTTACTGGTGACACAATAAGCTGAAGAAGAGCACCACCCTTATTGCCTCATTTCAAAGCGTCGACTGAACGGACCTGAGACCTCTGTCTAAGGTTGAAAACCATGGGAGGGAGGGGAGAAGCCAAACTAGCCTAGCTAGGGTCTAAATGTAGGGATAGCACTTAGACACATTTAGTTGATCAGCATGATCAGTAGGCAGGTACAACGGTTCTAGCTCAGATGCTATAACGCTCTCTTGTAGGTGCTAGCTCATGGGTTAGCACAGCTAATGGCAAAATTATGGTTTGAAACCTTACGGTAAGAATTTATAAAAAAAAATTTGTGTGAAGATATCAGATTTCTCCACCCCCAGGTTTCGGCCCATCAGCTATATGAAATCAACAAATCCCATGAGATCATTTTGAAATAACTTGTATAGGGGTATTTAATTATTGATAACCCTGAGGCTTATTTAACCATTTCCTTCAATTTTCCCCATCCTGTCCTTTTCACACACAGTTCCGGGTCAGTTCTTTGAGGATTCGGATAGGACTCTGGACATAAATGCCAACCAGGCCAGGGTTCCTGTGCAGGCAGGGTACCTACAGACTGACGGTGAGTAAAACATAGCACTGTGACTGCAGAACATGGTAAAGTCTGAATGGTGATGTTTAGATTACCATTTTACCAGTTTTACCAGTAAGCGGCTTAGCTTCTTTTCACTTGTAGAATTCTGAAACATTAGCTCACTGGACACACTCCCTTGGGGATTGACATTAACTTATCCTTATTAACTTATCAGACATGTCCAGTCGGGCAAGGGAGAGTAATTTTCACTTGCCCAAACAAAAAATTCACCTGCCCTAAATTTAAGTTCATGGTTGTTAGGTCATTCAGTCTACTTTGATTAGTTGCACTGCATGCATTGTTTTCGGACTAGCAGTAAATTACTGCTGGTCCAGAAACAATGAGTGCAATTAAATATAAGCTTTACTTGTCCTGGTGGACAAACAGGGCGGAGAGTCACTTGTCCTATAGTTACATTTGCTTGTCCCGGGCAGTCCGACAATCTGTAAAGTCCTTCCCCATCCCTGATCCTGCTGTTAGCAGGTTAGTTTTAGCCCATTTTAGCAATATGGGAAATTTATTGTAGGAGTCTGTATTCATTTGGTTTATTAGTAACCAGGACTAGTAAACCCTTGACATGCTTGATACATTTTGAGTGTCATGCAGTAGTGTAAGGCTATATATGACTGTCTGCTAACAGACCAGTTTAACATTTAAATGTGCAAAAAAACTCATGCTAAACTATATATCAGTTTGTATATGGTTGTAAATTGCTGTGCATTGTGACCATATTAAACATACTGGGAAGTGGTGTTTAAATTGCATGTACCCTTTGTTGGATCAAATTTGCTGATCATTAATTAATCAAATGCCACTCAGTTTTGATCAGTCATATTAGCTAAGCTTGCTTTCAAGGATTATTTTATTAATCTGATCTGCCAGTTTGGTATTTAAAATTTGTTTTAAGACTTCAGCCTGCTAGTTAAATGACAGATAATCTCACAACAGAAAAATTTGTTCTCTTTACAGAGCTACCTGGTCCAGGACCTCTACCTGGGAAAGAGGTATGACATACGACATACGAAATGCCTAAAGACACCTGTGTGTGAGAGTTTATTAAGACTTCAAGTTAGAAGATTTGAAAATTCATAATCTTTTATTATAGCTAACAATTATGCATTGGTTTAAAATTTGTGAAAGCATTATAACTACAACGAAACCTGCTATGCACGAGGTGTAGCAACCATATCAACTGTGCTCTTGTCTTGAAAAATGTTAATGTTCTTTCACTGGGATAATCTATTTGATGTATGGTTTATACTTGTGGGCATATATATATTTGTCAGGTGATGCTTTCAAAATGGTTCCAATTTAAAGTTTAATTTAAAGTTTGGTCATGTTGATTACATGGTGGGTATGTCAAGATATCCAAGAATACATATAAACATATTATAGATGTACACAATATTATGACGTGTATGAGCCTTTTTAGTGTTGGTGTGCCATTAAACATTGATAGTGTAAATTCATTAACGTTTGCGGGGATTAATATTTATGTTTTTGAAGCAAAACCATGTTCGCAGGGATTAATATTTGCGGTTAGCTCAGGTCTTGCTAATTATCTAGGCACGTGAATGATGTTTGCGGGTAGTAATTTTTGCGATTTAAAGGCGGTTGCGAAAATAGCAAGATAAATCCCTCGCAAACATTAATGAATTTACAGTATCATCACACCATTATGAGAAAAATTGGAGCAGTTGTTGTATCAGGTGGATCTTTCTTCATGACCATGATGACGCCATGTTTGTTTTTGTTTTTTTGTTTTTCCAGATGCCACACTCTTTGGACATTTGCAGCCAATCGGGAGCCAGGAGGAAAGTGTCTGACACTTCATCTTCTATCGATCCCCCTGATTCTTGCACCAGGCGAAAACAGCCAATGCAACAAGACTATCCAGATGGTCCGACAGCTAAAGTTAAATTTGCTTCTGACGCGGGTAATTATATCGTCCCCAGAATATGTAATTATTTAACTGCATTTATTATCTTTTACATGTTTTACGGAGCTCTTCTGGGTTCAAATCTGCATTAAGATATATATCTGTATCCTCAGGGAGTGGTATTAGAGTATTCATTTTGATTGCTTAAAATTGGTCCTTTGTTTCAGTATATGTTCTTTAGGTTTATTCATATCATAGCAAATAGCTGTAAAATTTCATGAATTTGATATGGCTTAGATCGGACCTTTCTTCAGTATGAAAATGTGAAGCATGCATGTCCTGAATGTTTATTTTATTTAAGTAAATTTGATGTTTTGTTTTGTGGTTTTGCTACTTTCTCAGGCAGCGAACATTTAACTGGGAGCAGTACCACGATTTCGCCTGTTAACTTCCCTTATGCCGAGATTCAAGAAGCCACAGGAAACTTCAGTGGTAAAAATGTCCTTGGAAAAGGTGGTTTCGGCACAGTGTTTGTGGCCAGATATTCAAGAATGGGTGGCCTTGTTGCTGTGAAAGTTCTGCAGAAGGTACGCCGGGGATTAATTTGTATAGCCATAATGATATTCTAGTACAATGCAAAATTGATGTACAGTGATTGCTCTCTTAAAGGCCACTCTAGAGAGGACACCCCTCTAGAAAGGAAACAAATTCTTGGCAACAGGTACTATGAATACGTGTAATACTCCCTCTCACCAAAGGACACCTCTCTAATGAGGACAAAGTTGTTTGACAAGGGGGGATGTCCATATTAGAGGGGGACTACTGTATACACACTTGGGGGGTTGTGCCATGAAATTTTCGTGTTTAGCCACTATGGCTATATACATGATATAAGATCATTTCTTTTAGCCACAAATGAATCTGTTGAGTAACATGCTTGTAACAGATGTTGACCATATTAAATTCCGAGCCAAAGATTCTTAATCAAGATGCATGCATGTATATGATTAGATTCGTGTTAACTGCCCAAATAACCCAAATGACAGCTAATCATAAATCTACGGTTGATTCATGCAAACTACATCCAGCATTTCAATCTATATGAGGCTAAAACCAAACCATTTATTTTAGCCACATGGGAATTTCTTTTAGCGTTTGGCTATGTGGCTAATAGGTGGCGCTAACCCAGACAGGGGATATGGTGGAACCCCAGACTTACGATCGCCTATGATTGAGTGGTCTTAATTCTGGGGTTATCTTTATTCTGAAACAAAAAGAATATTACTGTATAACTTTTTGTTAAGTAATAACTGGCCGTAAGTCTGTGATGGCATAATTTTTCCGGGGTGATTTTGAGGTGAGGGTTTTACTGTACATGTAGAAACTGGATCACTTTGGTTACACAACATATGCACATGTATCGGTGTAGACTAGTGTCAGTAATGAAAAGGTGTTGGAGACCAGTTGCGTATAAAATATTACAACTTACAAAAATAAATTCACAGAATTTTCTTTTGCTGTAGGAAATGGGAAGTCACAAGAATGAATTGGATGCACTACTCAGGTAAGGTATAATAATTATTATTGATTAGTTGGACCTTTGACAGTAATGTATTTTTATACGATCATAGATAAAAAGCTTCAAAAAGAAAAATATATAGAAAGTAAGTTTATTCATACTCTCATTCAATACATTATAAAATATTTAATATACATTGAGATGCTAAAACAAAAGTGTCGATCATCCAGATAGCTCTATAATACCTGTAGCTAACGAGCTGGATGCCTTACTACTACCAGCCACTTCATACATGATGGTGCATGTTACATATTATTGGCAAGTTAGAGAGATTGAACAGTAGAATAGTTGTCTGCACATGGTACATTAAAACCAGAAACCTCTTAGTATGGCTTACATTCTACACCATGTACAATCTGCTACTGAAAACTTATTTGGAACTTGTGGAAAAGTATACAGTGGTCCCTCTCTGAGCGGCCACTCTCAAGAGAGGCCACCTTGTCTAATGTGGCCCAAAATTTTTGCAGCTACTACTATGAATGCATTTGTTTCTCTGTCTCACCAAAGGTCACCTATCTAATGTGGCCACATTTTCTTGGCAAATAGGGTGGCCTTATTAGAGAGGGACTACTGGACATGTATTTTATCTTGTTTGTGCTCCTTGCTAAAAACAAGATGGCCATACAAGAGGCTTTGTTACAAATAGTTGCGAAAAGTGGAAATTGTAGTGGTGTATCTGTGGCACATTTCAATCATGATGATAGTGATGATGATGAAAGTGCATTTCTTAAGAGTTCATTTCCTCTGACCTGTGATCAGGTATCGTCATGACAACATCATACCTGTGTATGGTTGCTCCACTGATGGCCCGTACCCTTGTCTAATATACCAATACATGAAGAACGGATCTCTGGAGGACCGAATACAACGGAAGGTAAGGGTTGGTTAGATGACAGGACCGAATACAACGGAAGGTAAAGGTTGGTTAGATGACAGGACCGAATACAATGGAAGGTAAAGGTTGGTTAGATGACTAGACCGAATACAACGGAAGGTAAGGGTTGGTTAGATGACAGGACCAAATACAATGGAAGGTAAGGGTTGGTTAGATGACAGATAAATAGGATATATAAAATGCATGTATGCTGCCTATACATACAGATAGATAGTTTATTCACACTTTCATGATAATAACAACTGTGACATGTTTAAATACGAAAATTTACATAGGCTTCCATGTGAGAGTGTCGGCGATCCAGATAGCAAGGAAGCTAACTTAAGCTGGATGCCTTACAAAGATTTGAAAATATTAAATAAACAAGAGGCCCATGGGCCTTGACGCTCTGCTTCAGAACCAACTTGGCCATTTGCCAAAGTTCCACATATATTCCCTTTCCA
>JAAUYG010147131.1_pt1 | contig 19724 bp, 10 predicted proteins | sample 7278091 | NCBI WGS metagenome assembly JAAUYG01 (sample SAMN14350201, study PRJNA611818) | marine sediment metagenome | isolation source: surface marine sediment (0.6m) | place: French Polynesia: Moorea | collected 2018-08
ATGACTCCCAATCTTAAGACTCTGAAGTGGTTCTTCCACTCTTTTACACCAAAAACTGGCATGCAGATCTTGAATTTGCTTGCAAATTCTGTTTTCTAGTTTATAGTAGTAGTGGTAGTACTACTGAGTACTACTACTAACAGTAGTAGTAGTAGTAGTAGTAGTAGTAGTAGTAGTAGTAGTAGTAGTAGTAGTAGTAGTAGTAGCCGGCACCAGCACCAGCAGTCTTTCCAGTTTTATATGCTTTTTCTTTCTCTTTCTTATTCCTCGTGACATTGGCCGGTGTTGTCATTATGTCATATGTTATGCCATTTATGTCAAATGACACAATTGTATTATCATATGCCATTTAATATAATCAGATATGTCAACAAATGTCATTGAGTTGAACAACTATTTCGAGAACAAGGGCACTAGATATATTGGTATACAAACCAGTCCCCCCGGGCCAGTCCCCTCCCCATTTAGCCCTTCGCGTGCTTTTTTGCTACAAGACTGGCTCGCATGCTGTCCGACCGTAAGCGGCAGGGTGAGCACCGGGGGTGAGCACAGAGAGTTTACTCTGTCAGTGTGGCGCACCTGTCTGCCGCACACTGTTATGAAAGGGCTGCGCATAACATTGGGGGGCATATTTTTAATGAAAAGCACTAAGAACTCACTGCTGCTCAATAGAAAACGCGGCATCAATGGACCATTACCCCCCGGGTGCTTGACTATGCAGCCACCGAGCGAAAATACCCGTACCAGCGAGGCCTCGAAAGCTCTTCGCGCGCGGCTACAGGGAGTGGCTTCCGACCACGCGCGCGCTCTCTTTCGTTTCTGGCGGGAAGCTTGGCTCTTGAAGGCAATGCGCACGCGCGCGGGATGGATTGCGGGGAGAACAGACGCCTCTCCCTCGGCAAGCGTTCTTGTCGGACAGGAGGGAATGGGATACGGGCGGTGTGTTTTGCCCTGCTGCTGCTGACACATAAGCCCCGTTCCGAAGAATGGTTTGATATTAGCATTCGTGCAAGATCAAGCGTGAGCCGAAATAGACGCGTGTGTGGGTGAGGAGGCCATGTTATAACTTTGGCTTATATTACTTTGTTAATTTGTTATAGAATATTGCACTTGTTCCAAATCTAAATACGCGGCTGATTTTCGAAAGGGCGGCTGCTGGCTGGACATTGCGTGCGGCTTACGGCCGGCGCGAAGGAAATATCGATCTGCGGCGGTAGGGGTTTGATATATTTGGGGCGGCATCGATTGAAACCAGCTTTCGACGTTAATCTCTACTCTAGCAAGGATACGATACCAGACACAGGTAAGATTTCACTAAACCTCGAAGCAATGCATCACGCATATGGTAGAAAGGTCCGAGTTCAGAGCCAATTGACAGTTGATATGGCCGAGGGGGTAAGAATTGTTCTGTCAATTCCAATGGAAAAAGCGTGAAGATTCTTCTGCATTACTGCTGGCTCCTGTTCTAAAACAATTTTTTGATGGCAATTTGTTATAATTCGGCACTGTTCTCATGCGTAGCACAGTTAAAGGAAGTTAAGCTAACCATTTTAACTTTAAGCATGTGACTTTTACAACTACATTGCACAATTAATGCTTGTAGAGCCAGAGAACCCAGCCACCATAATGGCCCTAATAAATTTCAGTCGAAACTTGACACTGTTGAAACTTAGATCTAGTGGAATTACAAGAGCATAAACTGCAAAAAAAAAAAAAAAAAAAAAAAATGAGGATAAAATATTACTAATGCTTTTGTGATGGGTATCAACATTTGTAAGATGAATGGGTAGATGATGAGTAGAAAAACAATTTGGTTGGGTATCAACATTGGAAGATGGACGGGTGGATGATGAGTAGAAAGAGAGTTTTTCTATATAACATGAACTGTTTATAATATATAGCTGTGTGTAAAAGTACAATGATAAATCATCACATAGCCCATGTTGACACAGGTTCAACTTGATTAGTTTATAATTACTACTGCATATTCCTAGCTTAAATGTAAAATAGGCTGTATGCTAGACAAAGATACAAGCAGCCTGTTTACCATACAGCTGACTTGGGGAAGCTACTAATTCAACTATTAAACATGTTATCCAGTATATGTTGGTATAATCCACAACTAACAAGTCAAGAAATTAGGCATTGCATGAGGAGGCATCCACAAAAAAAAACTATGGGAATGCACTGTAGTAATTCTGGCTTTATTTGATAATTTGTTGAAAGTGCTTCACTTTGGCATCAATTTGTAATTTTACCCTTCAATAGAGCAGTAGAGAATCCTTGTTTGGTGCATCTGTCACTGTATTTAGCACGTAATTGCTTGTGACTGGTGTCGGCTGTTTTAGAGCTCGGATCTAGTCCATCAGTGAGGCGAAACATTAAGATAATATGTGTGCATGCATTACATCCTGTATTGCGGTATATATGCAATGTGGGATACAAAAATAATTATCCCATGCAGCAACTTATTTTGCAAATGATATACATTATGTGTTTTTGCATATCATAATGCCACAATTGTTACCCTTGCTGTCATGGTAAGCTAATCCTTCAATGGGAATGGAAGAATAATATGAATGTGGAAGAGCTAAAAAAATTGATGTTTTTGAACGTTATTACAAACATCACTGAACATGACCAATGTTCATTTCGGTTCAGTGTGGGTAGAATGAAATGTTACTTTCCTCTTGTGCAGTATTGTCAGGTATGTGTGCATTTCAGCACACATACCTGTGCATGTGTGTGCAACCAGTGTCCTGCAACATTGACACACCCACAACCAGTTGGTGCTGCTAGGATATATGTATTAGTATTCCTGTCTTTGGAGGGGGTTGTACAAGCCTGTTCTTAGGTCAGGAGGACACCACGGCTCTTAGGTCAGGACACCATGACCAAGGCATTGACACAGTGCTAACATATTCACCCCCAGGTCCAGTCACAATATCCCGGTGCTAAACGTCACTCATGTTAGTATGTCGAGTGTGTAGTTGTCTCGCGCTGTGTTGGGCTACAGCTGTTGTTCATTCAGCCCACGAGATCAGGCATGCCATATTTGCTGTGGATAAAGAGCAATTAAATATAGCCAAGCTATGAATTTGAAATGTATTGTGGCCTGCCAGCTTGACATATGTTCATGCAAGCTCACAGTATACCGGTATGTTGTATATATATGCATGGAAGCATGATACAGTTCCGAATGGTGCTGCATATAGTTCAGGTACATATGTGTATTTCTTAAATAGCTTTGTGGTTTTGTTAAATTTATCACAGTGTCATATAACATCCAGTGCAATTGATTTCTATACGATCTATTTCCTGGGCTTCATCTTGCAGCAGATGCTATAGACCGGAGCATGCTGATTTCATCCCGGTTCAGCTTTCCATATAAACCCTAAAACCAATACCCGTACATGCAAAGCTGTTATGACCATCTGTTAAGACCAGGCTTCGAGCTTGAGCAGCACATGGTCTTAAACTGAAGGTTTATTGACTCTGCTCTGCCAAGTCATTTATGTGCTGGATATAAACCCAGCCAGTGACCTCGGTGGTCTTCTGGTCTTCGCAGTGAAATTTTGCAGAGACAACTTGTGAATTATTTATGGAAATGTGGCCATGACCCATGCTATTATGTAACATATATATAAATATATGTAACATATATGTCGGGTAAGTGTAATTAGGATTGGACTTTGGAATAGGTCAATTATCACTTACTACAAATTTATGGGTAGTTTACTGTCAGATAGAAAGACCTAGTGACAACTGTAGAAAGACACCTAATCTGACGTTATAATTTTTCTGCCATGAAAACTAAAAATTGGGGTTTTTGAACCATTTGCTTGTATGATAGCATGAACTTATAATGACACCACTTGTGAGTAAACCTCATATAGTCATTTTGTGATTAACATTGTGTAACTTGAACTATGAGGATTTTGGAGGAATTAAATGTAACAACTAATAGCTATCAGTACTTCCTGTATATATGTGATAATGCATGTGATATCCTTGTTGACAGTTACTCATTAATTTCTTTACTCATGATTTCAGTTTTCAAGATCCTGGTTGTAGCAGCTGACTTAAATAATGAGTTTTGCAAAAATTATCATTATCAATTTCTTGGTAATCCTTTTCCATTAGGTCTTGGGGGGTTATTGTGACATTTGCACATATTTAGTGTTCATAGACCTCACAGAGATACAATACATATAACTTTGTATATGTACTGGTATATATGTAGTATATATGTATATAAATTTACATAAGGGATCCAGGATTAAGCATTCACTCTCTGTCTCTCTCTATATTGATTGACCAGTATATGTATTAATCCATACCATGTGATCTGGTGTTTGTCAGGGTAAGTTCAGTTCAATTCAGTAAACAGAATCAATTCTGTAGTAAACTGTATACCTCCACATGTGGTATGTGTTAAGTTATTACATTGCAACTGGGGGAACTTTATTATGGGGCATGATAAACCTGGGTAACATTATTTCGGTGTGGGCATAATGAATGATCTCTAATTTGCAGAGCTGTAGTTTACACGAAAGGAATCATGCTGATCATAGACCACCATTATTTTTCAAGTTCATAATGCCAATGCACTTTAAATAAATGTCCACCCTAATCCGGTATGTAGGAAAAACATTATCTGGGACCTGACACAGTCAACCACATGGACAAGGTGTAATTTTATATGCGGGTAGGTAGGTCGCTGTTGCCAAGCAATCTAACAGCGATCAAAGTTGATCAGACTAGCGCCTGTCGCTGCGTCATGTCGAAACCAGTAAACTAAACACAAAGTGTAAAATACCAGTAGTTTTGATATGCACACAGCCATTTTGGCATTACTGGTGTAACCATGGTTACTGATACTGGTAGGTCTTTGCAATTATGATTCTGTAGCATTGTCTATTAGATGTAACATGGTTTTTTTTTTAAATTTCAATTTATTTCACGAGGTTTGCAACAAACAATAAGTATATCAATGCTCACCTCTAATAACATGAATGCATGTATCAATCTGGTATCTAAAGTTTCATTGCAACCTCTTTAGGTAATAAGGTTACCGCATTCCATTAACAGTGACATGTATCATAGATTACCAGAGGACAGCAAGGTTTAACATGTCAGTCAAATTAGCAATGGATGTTGCATAATGGGAGAGAGGGTTGTTGAGTAGGCCATGCGCCTCAAGGGCAAGCATGTATTATTAATATGAATTGGTGCTTTGAGAGGAAGCATAGTTCAGTCTGCCTCCATCAACCAGGCAAAGTAAATTGCACCTTATTTAATGAATTCAGCTGCCTTGTTTAATGTTCTGGAACATTATTTGGAATCATAACTTATATGATATTTCGCTGTTATAACATCACTTTTTGTTGCAGTGCTTGAATTTGGTATTACTCTTCTGATCTGCAGATCTGTGTATGAAGACATGGTTGCCATAAATCTGTTTAATAATTGTGTAGACTAGTCGATAAAAATATCACAAATACATAGCCAATATTACTTGTTCCTCAATTTCATAGACCACGTTTCACAGCAATGCTCTGGGTGATGCCTTAGCTAAGTTCCACGAAAAGTAACATCAGCCAGCGGGTTGATCTACCTATTTACTGCCAGACCAGACAGCTGAGCTGCTGCTGCCTGAGACATATATAGCTCCCTAGCAAAGCCTCCCTGTCCAATCTGATCATCTCTGCAGCCACAGGCAGAGAAATTAATCGCTTGTGTGAAGTATATAAGATTTTCAGTTGCTTAAGATCACTCCTTGACTTCTGGTGGTATAGTTGTTTGAAACGGTGCCCTGGATCTCTACCTTGCCAGGTAACCATGGCCAGGAAGAGATTCCCTGCTGCCAGTTCCTACTGACTGGCGGTAACACCTGGGTTGTATCTGATGGCTTTAGCCGAGGATGAAAGCTCCCCCACCCTGCCTAATTCCTCTATCTTTTGCCTTGCTTCTTTTCTTTTGCCCTAGATGCCTAGAAAAAAGAACTGAGGTGAGTCTGTAGAAGAATTTCCTTCAGCGCTCATGAAGGCTCATTATGAATTGCTAGTGTGGAAGGGAAAAAAGAAGACATATTGATAAGCCATGTTAAGCGCACAGAACCATATAAATTGGAGAGTTATTTAATCTGGTTTTGTTTTCTGACTTATGTTTTCAGAGAAGTGCCTCTCTTGATTTCGGATCTGACTGCAACGGTCCGAGTTGCCTGTGATCTCTAATGGAGTTGTAACTCTCTGAGTACAAGACATCAGTTTCAAGAAAAATGGCATTGTTGTACATCGGAGGACAACCCAGGAATGGGAGGCCCAAGGTTTTGACAGTGGTCACCTTGATAGCTGTGATAGTGATTCAGTTCTCCAGTCCAGTTGAAGGAGCTGATGTCGTCACTGATAACAGTACAGCACCGACTGACAAGCCACATGTATGTAAGCCCATTGGGAAGTGCAAAGATGGAACTCTATTGCCTATGTGGCGACCACAGGATAACCTCAGTGCAGGGGACAGAGCAGCTCGTGCCATCGTGTACTTCTCTGCCTTGGCCTTTATGTTCCTTGGAGTTTCCATCATTGCAGACCGTTTTATGGCTGCGATTGAAGTTATTACGTCGAAAGAACGCCAAGTGACAATAAAGACGCCTAATGGAGAGACAACCGTGATCAACGTTCGTATCTGGAATGAGACTGTCTCCAACCTCACTCTGATGGCACTTGGGTCTTCGGCACCGGAAATCCTGCTCTCCATTATTGAAGTTAGCTTTAACAATTTTAACGCTGGCGACCTGGGACCAGGAACAATTGTGGGTAGTGCTGCCTTTAATCTCTTCATCATCATTGGATTGTGTTGCTATGTAATCCCTGATGGAGAGGTCCGCCGAATCAAGCACTTGCGCGTGTTCTTTATCACTGCAACATGGAGTGTCTTTGCCTACCTGTGGATGTATATTATAATTGCCGTCTCATCCAAAGGTGTCATTGATGTATGGGAAGGCATAGTAACCTTCATGTTCTTCCCAGCTTGCATTGTCACCGCCTACATTGCAGACAGGAATGTGTTTTTCTTCAAATTCATGCCCAAGAAGTACCGAACAAGCACGCACAAGGGAGTTGTTGTTGGTACAGAAGCAGATATGGAGCTTGGAGACAAAGGCAACCATGTCGGAGAAGAAATCCTTTTCAAGGGGCTGGAGAGTGATGATGCAGAGATCAGAGAGTTTGAGAGGCATAGGCGAGAGTACATCGAGATCTTACGCGAGCTGAGGAAAAAACACCCCAATGTGGACATGAAAACCCTCGAGGAAATGGCCGAATATGAAGTGATGAATCGTGGCCCCAAAAGCCGTGCTTTCTACAGGATTCAGGCAACTAGGAAGCTCACTGGAGGTGGCAATGTCATCAAGAAATCTAAGATTGAGAAAAGGTCCGATGAGAAAGACACCAAGCAAGACCTGGCAGAGGATGACACGACCCGTATCTACTTCGAGCCTGGTCACTACACGGTGATGGAGAATGTTGGAACATTTCAGCTGACGGTCTCCAGAGAAGGCGGCAACATCAACAACACGGTCTATGTGGACTATCGCACAGAAGATGGCACTGCAAATGCTGGATCTGATTATGAATATGCTGAGGGTACCCTCACCTTCCACCCCGGGGAGACACATAAGCAGTTTGATGTGGTAATCATTGATGATGACATCTTTGAAGAGGACGAGCATTTCTACGTGAGCCTGAGCAACCTGCGAGCTGGGAAGGATCATGTCGGGGATGGTGCGCCGAAACTCCAGCTTGCCAATCCAAGCATGGCCACAGTTATGATCCTGGATGATGATCATGCAGGTATCTTTCACTTTGAGGAGAAAGCGATTTCCTTTCCAGAGTCGGTAGGAGAGGCTGCCGTTAAGGTTCTCAGGTCATCCGGGGCCCGTGGAAGAGTCAAGGTTCCCTTCCGCACACTGGATGGCACAGCCAAGGGAGGCAAGGACTACCATGTGACAGAGGGCGTGGTGGAGTTTGAAAACGACGAAACTGAGTAAGTAATTTGTTTACATTTTCTACCCATAGACTGCCATTTAGTATCTGTGTCAAGATTCATGTCTTTTGTTTATTTGCTAAACTTTATGAAAGAAAAACTTACTTTGAGCAAAATAGGTAGTTTGTGTCAATACATGTGTTAATTAACCATGCTGACTGCCAGGAAGTTGATCCAGTTTAAAAATGAAAAGGTCTCGACTCTTTGGTTGCCGTCATGAATTTGGTGTTCGTCACAGCGTTTGCATGTGCAAAAATGCCATGTCATCAAGATGCTTGCCAGCAAATAAAATGGACTTCATTCATATTGGGTAAGGTCCTGTTTTCGGATCATGAATTTCTTATGCGGTGTTTGCCGACCAATTATTTGGCCCACAATGCTGTTTTCCAGAGGGAAAATGAATTAGTCTCTGCTGAAATATATTTCCTGTCACTGACTGACTTTCAGCATCTGATTGCAGACTTGCATCTTTGATGATATTTTACAACAATATCAATATGTGTATCTTGTGAAATGAACAAAACAAGGAAACAAGAAAAAAAATAATAGCACTATAAAAAAATGTCATAATTTTTGTGATGGAAGATGAGATTTCTAACTTTTCAGATACAGTAGTCCCTCTATTTTACAACCTTTTATTTTAAGGCCACCTTGATTTTTAAGACCACTACACCAAATTTTCTTGGTCCTATGGGTGGCCTTAAAATAGAGGGACCATAGTACCATTTTTTTTTTTGGTCAATGCATCTTGGAAGCAGTAGAGTACTAGAGTGTTCTGTTGTGGAATTCTCAAAAATACTAATTTTTGTCATTCTTCCAATGTCTTAAGTTTTGACTTAAAACCAGATTCTTTGACAATCACAGAGCTCAGAATAATGACTCGAGTCAAAACTTAGATGTATTTGCAAGAACTCCAACCCTGGAAGACGTGAACAAAACTTCCAATTCTTTTCGCAGCCATTAATTGTTCATAACCAAATTTGCTTGCATCAGGCTGGGAATATATAGCTATATGGGCCAAGCATGTGACCCATGTGATTGTATCTGACAGTGTATTGTTCCCTAGAATGATGAAGCCAAACATTGAGTACCATACCTGGCTCTGAAACCATATAGGTCCGCATTTGGCAAATTTGATGGACACTGATTTTGACCTTGTGGACTTGCAAACATTTGTGTATGTCGCTGCACTTGTCAACACAGCCCCTACACATGTACAGTGGTCGTAGTTGGATCACATTTCCTAAGTCCATATTACACTCTTTTTCAAAATCTGTTAGAAATATTTAGGATTTACTTTGTCCTGTCAAAATGTTGCTTACTACGATTTGTTTAATGTCTGTACCATGTCTACATGTACATTAGGCAACCTGCAGCAAATTACAATATAGCAGCACTCTTCACTCTTTTGTTGCCTCATTTTTCATTTGTTTAATTTTTGGGGGTGGGGTGGAGTATAGGGCACAAGGATAAGTAATTCCTTCATGTAAGGCTTCACCATAGAACTCTACTATATATGGTATATGAGTATTACTCACCTGTAGGAGGCACGGGCCTTGCCTTTTGCTGCATTGAATGATAGAGAGCAGAGACCTGGAATATGGATCAAATGGCTGACGATTCCAGCAGCCTTGATGGCGAAAGCAGTAGAGCTGCTGGCTTTGTATGCTATACATGCTATACGGCATTAGATAGTTTTTTTTAATGGAAAAGTCCCAGGTTCGATTCGCACCCGAGCCTCCTTTGGCTAAAAAAGCTAACTTTCGTGATCATCTTACATGAAGGATGAACCCATGGATATGAAGGGAAAAATTTATGAAGACTTTGTTAAGGTTATAACAGAGAGCACTTTCTTTAGCAGGATACATGTGGAAAAGCAGCCAGACAAAAGTGTGCATTATGCATGCTGTCTGACTGTCACTGTATGCTGAATAGTTGATGCTTAGTACAAAAGGAGTTACAAAAGACTCTATCCCTCTTTCTAGAATTACATGAAAAACACCGGATACTGTATGTTAGTTATCTTTTCTGTGTCTCTCCTCCGTGGGTGGATATTGACTGCTTTTTGCTTTGCTTCTATGCCATTGTTGCAGCGCATTGTGCCATTCATTCATTGATCCATCACTACAAAGGCAGTGAATGTTACAGAAGGGCGGGCATGTTTTCATATTTGGGGCAAGTACGGTACCACTAATCATTTTTGGCTGCTCTGGGACATTCTAGTCTAAAAATTGTTTGTTTTATTATATATAACCTTAAAGAACCAAGAGTTCAAACTAAATTTTTTTTTGTTAAATACATATTAATCTGAGTGATATTTAAAAACTTTTTAATTTAATGCATATCATGCATGTACTGTGTTTACCGGTACATGTAATATATGCACTGTGCAATCAAAATATTATTTTATATGAACATGGTAAACGTATACATAAATGTATTTAAATTTGTGATTGGGATATTTGTGATTGGGATTTCCTGCATTTACAAAGTGTAGGAAACTGGTATACCATGCTATTGTATGTAGTAGTTGTGCAAATTTCTGCCTTTTCTAAGTCTTTTCTGTGAAGGAACCATAGCAGAAGTGCATAAATTATCTTGGTTAGAGCCCAGGTAGAATTATGTGGGAGGGAAGAAGCTTGTTCCACATCAATTTTGTAACTGGAGTAACAAAATTAAGTGAACCTTTACCTTGTTACTGGGTACTCTCCTTTAAGAGATCCATGAGAAAATCAAGACAGCTTTGCTCTAAACGTATGGGTGCAGTTTTGTGGCATCTCAGCAAGGTCTTCCTTCGAAGTTCCTGCATAGCCTGACCATTTTATTACCACAATGATTTAGTGATGGCTTTCTGCTCCATGATGATAATCATCCCCCCCATGCACTGCAGTTTTCTGGAGGTTATGTTGCCCAGACTATTCCAGGCTTGGGATATGGTTGCTGGTTGTGTGAGGTGGGATCCTGTACCCAAAACAGCAACCTGTAATGATACATGCAAGAAGGGACTAGGTAGCTCTATTCTGGAGAACAATAGCAGGTGCTAGATGGCAGGGTTTTAGCAGCCAGAAACCTACCACGTACTTTGCTATGGATGTTTCCTAGTTTCTGCATTACCGCACTGTATGCAAGCATCAGGTCTGAACGCCTAAGGAAGTCAGCTAGACTGTAGCTTCAGTCGCCTCTGCTTTGTTTTGACAGGAAGATCTACCATCGCTGATCTACCGCAACCCCAAAATAACGTATATACCATGCCAGAGTGAATCGCAGTGAACAACCAGACAAGAAACGAAAAATCAAGAACATGACATGTCTTCTGGTAAAAGCATTTGATTACATTAGTGTATCTTTTAACTTATATTGTAATAGTGTAAACCAAAATTGCAATTTCCAACGATGTATTGTCTGAAATTCGCATTAATTATATGAGTTTTGTATTGATTTTCAAATTTATTCAGAGTTTTGACTGCCAGCTTAGTTTCGTTTAGCACACATACAGAAAACATGAAACTACAAAATTGGAGATTAAAGGGTACAGTATATCATCAATGTTAATAATGGCTGGTTTAGCAAGCAAAAGCTTGAAATTCGGACTTGAGAAATCTTTGTTTCCAAGTAGTGCCTGGCTTATATAATGCTACGGTAATGACTGCAAGGAAAGTGGCTGCGTGCATCTTTCACTGTTCTGCTTTCCATGAATAGGCTGATTATCCACCTGTGCTGTTTTCTTCCAAGTTTTCAGACTTTGTTGAGTCTTTTGGAACCCATGTGGGATTCAAACCATTCCTCTGAATGAAGCCTAGGTGCTGACTTGAGAGACTTAGTTTTTTCGAAAAGACTGGCACAGATTGCTTCCATACCGACTGAGTATAATAGAGATTTGCCTCCAACAGAAGTGCTACTGTAACTTCAGACAAGGGTATGTCCTCAGGTGACTGCGACATCACTAGGTTTATTGCTAACAGAAAATGTGTTCTTTTACCTCTGTGTACCTATTCAGGATCTGTATGTGTACTTCCAGAATGGATGCTGGGAATAACTAGAATTCTGATTCATTTTTTTAGAGGACTTTCATCTTGGACTTCTGTTGACCTCTCCAATCAAAGTAATGGTTTCCCTATAGATGTCGTTAAAGGACCTGTACATCTGCGTTGATGAGGACATGGTCGTGGGCAAGAGGCAGAAATCGATTCATAAAAATGGGCAGCTAAAACGTGACAAAGCATTCGGTCTTTACACCTGAAATCTGCCTTTCAGGTATTGATTCCCTCGTCCTCCTACTACAATGCGGAGAAATATGCCCTCTGGTGCTTTAAAACTGCAATCAGAGACCCACTAAAAATCCTGTCGGGTTTGGTCTCATTTGTGGGAACAGTCCCCATATAGTAATGGCAAACTGATCCTTTGCTGCGCTGGTAGTGCAGACATGCTCACCTTGGCTGGCCAGGCAGCTTAGACGCAATGCCAGTTGTCATGACGTTAGTGGCAGAGGCTTGGTGGAGACAGTTCACCTTGGCAACTGTACCTGGGACAAGAATCTACAAGGGCTTGGGCCATGGATTTAATCGATTTAGGACTGATATAACACTGCTGACTGTGCTGCTGGTTATCGTGATTATAGTTGTTTCAATCCCTCTGCTCTTTACCTGTGAACGCCATGACAATATTTAATAATGCTACCCCCATTGCTTAAAAAAAAATGCTGATTTTAGAGTCTGAGGGGATACCAAGAAACAAATTGGACTTTTGCACGCTCTGGTCAGTGGGTACTTGTAAACTCGAATAATATACCGCCCCATTTCAAGCTCCAAAAAAGATATATTTTTTTTAGCCTTTGTGGCACATCTAACAATTATTACTTATCAAATTCAGCTGTAACTGTTGCAGTTTCTGTCTATTATGATCAATAAATTACTGGACATATGCGCTGTCTTCTACAACATACTGGCAGGACTTCCATCATATCTCTTTCTTGCGCGTATACATCATTCATGTACCAGTCATAGGTGGTTGCATAGCAATAGGCAGGCGAGGTGCTGGCAACAGCCACGTTATAATCCCAAGTCAGATCACTTTTCACCTGTCAGGGGTGAGGACAAGCTATTCGAGGAGGTTACAATGGACATTGTCGTGTGAACGTGCCAAAAATTTCCAATGACAATTTTTCTCTTGACGTCATCCATGCTGATGAGGCATATCTCAGGTGGGTGTGTTCAAAGCAGCTTGTTTATGGCCGATGACAGGGCCGGAGACAGAGGTTTTGGAGCTACGGATTGTGAGTAGGTTATGATTATAGCTGCCTCCTTTAGTACTAAGCCTGGTACATGTGTGACATCCTTACAGTGAAGTTACTGTACTCAAACCTATGCTGCAGAGACTCCTGAGGGTGATGTTCCCACTGATCAATATGTGACCGGGAGACTCTTCCCTGCTTTCCTCAATGCAGTACATAAGTACGGCAAATTCTAGCATGGATGAGGTGGTGTTGAAGGCTAGATGAGCAGCCGGGGCATCGTGGAGTAGGAGGAATTGCCTCCCAGGGCGTGGCCCTGTCACCGTGTCGATGATGATACATTGCTCATTAAACATGCATGAAAAGAGACACAGTCAGGGGGTGGAAGTGCAAATTCCTATTACTCCACCCAATCTGTCATTGTAAGTGTTATGTCATATGAGGCACCCTGAAAATTATCTTTAGGACGGTTCCTTTTTTGCCTTATTACCATGTAAACGCTTTCTACGTCTAGTAATAAAACAATTCCAGGCATTCGTACACACATTCACTCGGCATAATGTACTGACTATATTTTTCCAGGAAATGTTAGAGCCTCTGGTATATGATTATGGTACATGATGTTATCAATTTGGCTGACTATATATACAGCTAGGAACCAGGGACATGGTTCCATCATAGGCACAGAAATACATCCCATTGTTATGTAAATTTTTCACCCAAAAAGGGCAGAGACAAGCTACAACAGCGGTAAGCTAGCAGGTACACTCTCCATTTTCTGAGCAATCCATATATTACTGGGTAATGCATTTTCAAGAAAATAGATGATTTTGAAAGTTACATATATATCTTGAAAGAATCTGAAAGGAAAATTCTTTGGATAGAGACTGTGTTATCCTTGACAATTAGTTTATACAAATAGTGCTGTAATGAAAATAGACACACAAGTGTTGTTTTTAACTTCAGTTAGGACAGTAAAAGAACATGAAAGAACAACTGCAGGGTAAATTCAGTAAAACCTACCAGCAGCATGTATCAAATGGGACAATGTTTAACAGAAAAAGGCTGTATGTTTGAGAGTAAGTTTTATTGTCAGCAGAGCTACGGTATATTGGCACAGCACAGGCATCCATTGTCGTCATGTGTATTTACAACTTTCCTCAGAAGGCAGTAGCGAATTAATGGCATATTTCATCAAAAAGTGGTTATCCACCATATCTATAGTGAACTGTTATTGTTTTCAAAATTTGTAATTTTTGAATTTTGACAATTTTTAGAGATTTGTGCACTTGTGTATGTGTGTGTGTGTGTGTGTGTGTGTGTGTGTGTGTGTGTGCATCTGTCCGTTTGCAAAACTGGAGATCAACATTTGGTGGCAGCCTTCTCTCTGACCCTGGGAGGTAACCATTTGATTTTGAAAATAATCGCCCCGGGGTAAGGGCGGGTTTGAGGGTTCAAAAAAAAAAACTTTTGGCCTAATGATAAGAGAGAGGAGAAAAATTTTCAAGCGGTTATACCAGCTGAACAGTGAATGATAGGCATGTGGTTACTATTAGACTAATAGGAAGCAATATGGAGTCTCATATATGAGAAGAAAATGATTAGATTTGATCTTGAGTGACCTTGAAGGGTCAAATTCAAGGCCATGCAATTTTTGAGGGCTTAAATCTTATTAAGTTGCAGAGTTAGGCTGTATGGTACTATTAAACACTAACAGGAAACCATTTATGTAACTGTCATTTGAAAATGGCGACAAAGGTGAAAACGACTAAAATTTGGTTGGGACACAAATAATAGATATATAGAGAGAGCGAGAGAGAGCACCTCATACTTTGTAGTGTTCAAGGTCATTTAGGGTCATTCGGTACACTTGTCTCAAAAATGGCCTGTAACTCAAAAATTGCTGGTCAGAGAATGAAACAGCTTGAAATTTAGGAATTGGGGATATTAGTTTACTATATCATGCATACATGTACCCCGGTATGTAGTTTTGACTTTGTAGTGTATGATGTGCCTAAGAAGATTGAAACCAAGTTAGTCTTGAATTCATTCAGATGCTTCACACATGTGCCATGCTAATATTTCCTTGATAAAGGTATGAATTACCGGTATATAATATACAATTTTATAATTGTAATGGAACGATCCACCAGGATTTTACTGTTACCTGCAGTAATTAATAAATGTGCAAGTCCAGCATGGGTCCAGAACTTCAGCTTCATGCAGTCTTTCTGCTCTGCTTTACCATGAGCTCACTTTGCAAATTTACCCTGTATATAATGTATATATCCTGGCTCCATATATGCACTGCAGAAAGAGGTTGGGAAATGGATTCCCAAGGGCAGCATTACTCAAACCAGCACGACAAGTAGCAATGGGAGCAAACCAACGAACGGGAAGTGTTTTATTTCCTTGCGAAAGCCACGAGCTGGATCCAGTTGAGTCGATCTAGGATATGGGGATCTGAGAAAAGGTCAGATTGTCTTTCGGTCGCATTCCGCGTGGCTGGCGTGACATTGACTTCTGCAGTCAACTTGCTCGGACTGCCAACTTCTGTTAGTCAGTATTAACACAGATAAATCTTGGGCGTTGGTGGATTATTGTTCCTACCGGTATAAAGGATGGAAGCTGTATTACTGGTAATATTTGGGTCAGGTATTACACAAAGAAATGATTTCCAGCAATGGAGCATTACGGCACTATTCATCCCTTTCAGAAGTCATCTTCCCCTAAAAGAACGTGAGAAGCTTACCGATATAAATATTATCTTTGCTGCCAGTTTGCCTGCTTGGAATGTTGCAGGTATTTCTGCACCAGTCTGAGTATATGATACGTGCTGTCTAAGGCTTGGAAGCACCAGGGCTAACTGCATGTACTGGTTGCACACACATTTTTACCAGCATCATTTCCTAGAAGACTATCTCGACTGCCTTCTCGACACTGTGCATGTTCAAGAAGGTGAGACAATACAAGCTCTGGAATCGGTAAAACAGTCTGCGCCTGACTCAGAACTTCCAGCTTCCTTTTCAATGTGCATGCCGGCCTAAGAAGTTTATAACAAACTTGAGAAGCTTGAAAAATGTTTAGATTTCTGATGAAAAGAAATATTGGTGATGTATATAGCAGTAGAATGGATAAAGCCATGCTTTTTCTTGGTAACATCGAAGTCAATAAAAATTGAACCTGGCAGCACTGTTCTGAAGTGTTGTAAATAATTTCCAGGCTGCATACTCTGTGTATATGTGGAATGTGAGGACCAGTACATCTATTCCACTCAGCAAGAACTGGGAATAAAACTAAGGTGCAAAATGACATGCCACAGATGTGAAAACAAACCAAACAAAAAAAATAAACCAAAAAAAATATCAGCTGTTTTTTCCTATGAATCAAAGTGTGATCATGAGAGCACTTTTTCTCAGCATTAAAGAAAAGTTTATATTAAAGTGTATGGAAAACTACTAAAACTTATTTTGCCCCCAAATTTGCATAAGCTACTGAGGTAAGTATACAGATGAAAACATGTCTCCTCCCTGAGAATTGCACTTTTGCATTGAGCACCCGGCAGCATACTTTCTGTTCCTCCTTATTTGTGTGGCTTGAGGCTTTTGTGTTTTGAGGTGTAGCTTTTGTTTTAAGAGCTGCTACAATCTGATAAACACAGAGGGCTGTAAGGAGGGAGATTTGGGCAAGATGCATGGAGATAGCATGCACAGTAACGGATGGCTTGCCCAGCACGGCTCGCAGGCAGCATGGTAGGCCGGGTGGTTGATCCGTGCTGCCGGAATTTAAGGGCAGTGTTTGGATGGATGCGATGAAAAAGGTCTCAAGTTGAACATACCAAACAACCACCGAATTGTGGCAGCAACACGGAGGAGCAAGTTGGCGTACTGAGGCTGGTTTGGCCATGCCTGAACCAATTTCCTGCACCCGTGGAGTCTGGTACATCCTTGAGGGAAGGAAAGAAAAGTGGAGTAAATTAGGATGAGTGCAAAGGCTGTGAAGAAAACTTCTTTTCCTGGCCTTTATGGAGCAAGCCCTGTAAAGCAGACATAGGTCTAGGATATAAACCTGACAGGTCCAATTTATTGTCGTCCCCGCTTTCCCCAAGTTCTGTCCGTCTGCATACAAAAATAGAAAATCAATTTGTTCCATTTGAGATATTGCTAACTTCTTGGCTAGACTAGTGCCAGCAGGTATAGGGGAACTGGGAGTTAATGCAGGGCTGGAACCCGGGGCTGGAATCTGGGCTGGAAATATATATATCAGAATCATACATACACCCTGAGAGTTGCTGTTCTGTTAAGCGTTACCGTACTCTTTCAACAGGTTTGCCAGGTCATGTGATGATCTTCGAAGTTTAGCCTTGGTGCACTCTGCTTGCAGCAAGCTCACAGTGTTTGCTTGCGCTACACACATAGATCAAAGCAGTGTAAAGAAGCTGGTCTTCATCATATTTGAGATTGGTCTGTTATGTGATTGACAGGAAAGAGATTGCAACATTGATATGCAGCCCTACAGATTTTTAGAGATTAATTTTATGCACTTATGGATATTGGTCATCTGTGGATCAATATGCGACTCATAAAAAACTATATGCACCCAATGCCCTGTCATAAAGTGCAGTTTGGTGGTATTAGTTGGGTTTGCTATTTCACTTTTATCATGTTGTGTTACAGCTTTCTGCTAGAATTAGTAAATGGCTGCTGAAAAGGCTTTCTTATTTCTCTAGAAACATTTTGTCAGGTTGGGATCCAGGTAGTAATTGCTGTTGCCAGCTAAATGTTCATGTAGTTCCGAAAAGAGTAATGAGTAGAATAGTGCAGAACCTAGTAGGCTTCATTCAGTTCATATGAACTCTTCCCATGTAGAGATTTATAGTAAATACCTGGTATGCTTGTATATGTGATAAGTAGCAACTAGCAGCTTAGAGCTGTGCTATTATCTGGTGTTAGTCATGCATTCTCCCATTAGATTGACAGGAAGATGGGGCAAATTGTGGTACAGAGGGTGACACTGTACTGACAAAATTTTAAAAGACGCTTCCATTAGTTCAGTCATGCCCTTAACGCATTGCATATAATCATTTCATATGGACAAGTATCAACATCGTTGCAAACAGCCCTGCAGTAAGTGAAATATTCTTCCAATGTACTGTTGCATTTTTTCAGTTGTACATGCTCAAAGTTGCCACCAACTGCATCCCACAGGGGAAAAATGTGCATCAATATATTTAAACCTGCCGGAGGTTTGGTACTGACCTGTCAGTACAGGAAGGTTAAACCCTTTTAACAAGACCTAGCACCTGCAGCTACGTTATGTGTGTGCCATATACATGTGTACACAGATGGATAGCTAGCTGGAGGGTACTTCTACAGGTCAGCTATTGCCGCCATGCTGTACCGCCTACATACCATTGCCTTGCTTACCATAGTCCAAGGGAATAGGGGCGTTCTCCCACCTCCAACAAAAAGCTGGAAGGGAGACCATAGATTTGCAGGGACGTAGATCATTCTGAGAGGATACGCAGCATCGCCCCCTGGCCTCCCATCAGCTCCACGGGATAGTGTGACTGCCTGTATCTGCAGGTCGATGATTTATAAACGACTTACATGCACCTTCTGCTAGAGCGAATTGTGCAGTATTGCTTGCCATGTTGGCAAGACCATTATGTCTAAATTTGCCCTACAAAGCTGTGGAATCGTGGCAAACCGTGTACTTATTGGACATGCAGGCCAGTTGGCCGGTTCTTCCCATAGCTGGAAGATGTCGAAACAGGATAAAATTTTGGTGGGTGTGCTTATCGTTTGGCCAGCGTATAAATCTGTCCACTAGCAATACTGGCAATTATAAGGCGCACCCATAAAGCCTGGAGCTTTACCGGTAGTTGTAGTGGTAGTTGTAGGGATTCTCCAGCCTTGGGGTCAGCGACCCTGGGAAGATGGTCCGATATTTGTAAGCTGTATCCATGGTATCCATTGGGCAGATCATTGAATCACTACCATCTGGATAATACATTTCTGTCTCACTTCCTCGGTCCAGTGCCAGCTGTTTTCACGAAACAGTCTGGCACACACCACTCTTTTATACTCGCTGCTCCTAATACTTACCACTTGGACGAAGTAGCTATGCTTCCTAGAAAATTGTGTCTTAGCAAAATGTCATCTTGCGCACGACTCCACATTCAGCAGTTGCACATGTAATCTTGGCTTATCTAGCTAAAAATGAATGCAGCGAAGTGAAAATGTATATATTGCATGTACATCGTTACTGAATATTTGAATTATGTGGTGCAGTAATTATGCTGTATCTTTGCTAGAAAACCATATAATATTTGTTCTAGAGGCAGATTCTGGAATTAAGATTCCCAGCCATTAACACCACAGCCGCAGTATGCAGACAGGGTTTTGTTCCTTGAATCAATACTTCCTGCCAAGATTTCATGAGGTTA
>JAAUYG010201889.1_pt1 | contig 19724 bp, 18 predicted proteins | sample 7278091 | NCBI WGS metagenome assembly JAAUYG01 (sample SAMN14350201, study PRJNA611818) | marine sediment metagenome | isolation source: surface marine sediment (0.6m) | place: French Polynesia: Moorea | collected 2018-08
CCGAAGCCGGCGGAGATCACGCCGATCGAGCCGAGGATCGAGCTGTCGTCGGCGAAGATCTCGTCGGCGGCGCAGGCCAGCCAGTAGCCGCCCGAGGCCGCCGCATCCTCGCAGAAGGCCAGCACCGGGATCTTCTTCTCCTCGGCCAGTTCGCGGATCCGCCTGGCGATCAGGGCGGACTGCACCGGCGAGCCGCCCGGCGAGTTGACCTGCAGCGCCACCGCCTTGAGGCGCGGCGCCTTGAAGGCCCGATCGATGACCGGGGCCAGGTCGCTGAGGGTCAGGCCGCTGCGCAGCGGGCCGAGCGAGCCGATGACCCCGGACAGGCGGATGACGGTGACCACCGGCGGCGGCTCCGGCAGGCGACCGAAGGAGCAGCGGTGGATGAGGCTGGCGATGTCCATGAGCGGCTAAATAGGGATTGCCGGCCCGACTGCCAAGCAAAGAGCGGGTTCTAGACCGGAAGCGCCGCGGCGTCGCGCAGCACCGCCTCGGCCGCCTCGGTGAAGCTGCCGTCGGGGCGGTGCAGCACCAGGCCGGGATGCAGGCTCAAGGGAGTCCGGCTGCCCTTGCGCGCCCGCAGCAGGACCCGCTTGGCCGGCCTGGCCTCGGCGCCGCCCGGCCAGAGCGGGAAGACGACGGCCCCGCCGGCGCGGCCGGCCAGGGCGGCCAGGATCTCGTCCAGGCGCTCGCTCCGGTGGATCACGCTCAGGCTGCCGTCGTCGCGCAGCCGGCGCAGGCCAAGGTCAAGCCAGTCGGCCAGGCCGGCCGCCGCCTCGCCGTGGCTGCGGCGCCGGTCGGGGTCCTCGGGCAGGCGGGCCCGGGCCGGGTCCAGATAGGGCGGATTGAGCAGGACGTGGTCGAAGCGCGCCGTGCGCAGGGCCGGCGGCGGCGCCAGCAGCTCGCCCTTCAGGACGCGAAAGCTGTCTTCGACGCCGTTGGCCGTCGCGTTGTCCCGGGCCAGCGCGGCGGCCGCCGGATCGCACTCCAGGCCGGTGACCGCGAGGCCGGGAACCCGGGCCAGCAGGCAGAGCGCGGCCGCGCCGCTGCCGCAGCCGAGGTCGAGCGCCGCCTCGCCGGCGCGGGCCGGCACCGCCGCCGCCAGGATCACCGGATCGATCGCCACCCGATAGCCGCGGGCGGCCTGGAGCAAGCGGACCCGCCCGCCCAGCAGCCGGTCCTCGGTGACCGCGCGCCGGGCCCCGGCGGTCACGACATCGGCTCCTCGCCGACCTCGGCGAGCAGGCGCCGGGCCTGGATGTAGTCGTCGTCATCGACGCAGAGCCGCCGCGGGATGGCGCCGGCCGAGCCCTCCAGGACGCTGGTGTGGCTGTCCAGCACGAAGGTCGGGATCCCGGCGTCGGACAGCAGGGCACGCAGCCAGGAGATCTTGACCAGATCGTTGCTTCGCAGCAGCTCCTTCATTCCGGGACGCCTCTCCCAAACCGCGGTGGACCCTGCGTCCGACCGCCCGAAGTGAGTGGGCTTGACCGGCCCGGCGTTCAACCTATCCTGCCAGAGAATATGGCCCACCCCCACGCCGCAAATAGTATGATAGGCGCTGCGGGACAACCTTGAAACGGGGACCGGACGTGGCATTGGCTGCCGGTGCGACGACAGAGAAGACGGCGCAGGACCGCGCCGCGAACGACCGCCTGGTCGCCCTTGTCGGAGACGACCTGCAGGCGGTCAACGCTGCGATCCTGGCGCGGATGGATTCCCCGGTGGCCCTGATCCCGCAGCTCGCCGGCCACATCATCGCCGCCGGCGGCAAGCGCCTGCGCCCGATGCTGACCCTCGCCTCGGCGCGGCTCTGCGGCTATCAGGGGCAGCGCCACGTCCCGCTGGCGGCCTGTGTCGAGTTCATCCACACCGCGACCCTGCTGCACGACGACGTGGTCGACGACAGCGGCCTGCGCCGCGGCCTGGCGACCGCGAACGCGGTCTGGGGCAACAAGGCCAGCGTCCTGGTCGGCGACTTCCTGTTCAGCCGGGCCTTCCAGCTGATGGTCGAGGACGGCTCGCTGAAGATTCTCAAGATCCTCTCCGACGCCTCGGCGGTCATCGCCGAAGGCGAGGTCCAGCAGTTGATGACCGCCAACGACACCTCGACCGACGAGGCGACCTACCTGGACGTCATCCGCTCCAAGACCGCCGCCCTCTTCGCCGCCGCCTGCCAGGTCGGCGCCGTGGTCGCGGAACGCCCGGATGACGAGGAAGAGGCGCTGCGCGGCTTCGGCCTCAACTTCGGCATGGCCTTCCAGCTGATCGACGACGTCCTGGACTACAACGCCGACGAGGGCGAGCTGGGCAAGGCGGTCGGCGACGACTTCCGCGACGGCAAGGTCACGCTGCCGGTGGTCCTGGCCTTCGCCCGCGGCGACGACGCCGAGCGCGGCTTTTGGCGACGCTGCATCGAAGAGCAGGACCAGGGCGATGCCGACCTCGAAGAGGCTCTGGCGCTGTTGCAGCGGCACGGCGCGCTGGCCGACGCCATGGAGCGGGCCCGCAGCTACGGCCGGGCGGCCCTGGAGAACCTCGACACCTTCGCCGAGAGCGCGATCAAGGCAGCGCTGGCCGAGACCCTGGAGCAGAGCCTCCGGCGGATCAGCTAGGGCGCCAATCCCGGCCAGACGCCAAGGCGTCTGATCGGGAGGTGCGCCAGACTCCGGCCTTCAGGGCAGGAAATCGGCGGTGACGAAGAGCATGTTGACCGTCTCGCCGTCCGCCGAGAGCGGCAGGATCAGGTCCTCGGTCTTCTGGTATTCGTGGTGCTTTCCGACATAGGGCGTGTCGCTGGACAGCGGCACCCGGGTCTCGACGACCCGGGCGCAGGCGGACCAGATCCGGCTGGGCGATCGCTGATGGGCGATCTCGCTCATCCAGGCGCCGGTGAGGTCGCGGTTCAGGTGGCTGGCCATCTTGGTCCCGATCAGGCGATAGCGGAAATCGAGCGGATCCCGGGCCACGTCGAGCAGGAAGACACAAGGCAGGATCGCGCGAATGTCCGCCGGATCCAGGTCGGCCCGGGACGGCATGGCCCGCCCGGCGCGAATTTGGTCCCAATAGGTGTAGGCGGCCTGATTCGTCGGATGCCGCAACTGCCCGGCCGCCGAGACGGTGATCGTGGCGGCAGTGCGCCGCTTGCGCTTCCCATCCCTTTGCGATGGCTGCATGCTCAAACTCGTCTTGCGTGGGGAGAGTCGAGCCCTAAACCGCTCTGATTGTCGGTAAAGCCCCCAAACGGGAGTCCCGGGACAGGCTAAAGGCGCCGAGGCTTTGGGGGGGCCGGTCATCCGGAAGCATCGGCGACACCTGCACCCGAGACCAATGTCGGTCATCTCTGCAAGGTGCCTCGTAAAACCTGGTCGGGGAGAGAGGATTTGAACCTCCGGCCCCCACGTCCCGAACGTGGTGCTCTACCAGGCTGAGCTACTCCCCGAAGCGCCGGGGTTATAGCTCGCCGCAGGCCGCTTGGCAACGTTCACCTGGCCGCCGGCTTGCTGCTTTGAATTACTTAATCAGGCTTAACACTTAGCAAGTCGTTAAGGATTTTCGCTCAGTCTTGATTCCGTCAGGGTTCCCGGTTTCCGCGAGTCCTGGCCACGGCGCCCCTTGGCGTGGAGCGGCGAGCTCCCGGGCGCAAGGGTCGGGCCGCGACGTCGCGGTCGGCCCGATCCAACGACAGGCCGCCCCGGAGCGGCAGCTCGACGAACGGGCGAAGCGCGGAGGACGACGACAGCCCATGGTCATCGCGGCTTCAAGACGCGAAGCTTGCTCACGCAGGCGATGGCTGCCGGGCCTCCCGCCACGGGCGGAGACCGGCCGATGACGCCGGAGCCGATCAACGGTGCGTCGGCGAGGATGGGCCGGGCCGAGGGCCTCTGCGGGACGACCTCGCGCCCCCTGCACTATATCGCCGCGACGGTCCTGGGGCTCGGATTCACCGCGATCCTGGTCCTCTTGGCCTTCACCCACATGTCCAACCTGAACGAGACCGCCTTCGAGGCCACGGCGGAGGAGATCAAGGCGCTGATCAACCAGCGGCTCACCCGCTCGGTCGAAATCGTCCACGGCCTCGCCACCTTGTTTCACGCTTCGACCTTCGTCGAGTCCTACGAATTCCGGATCATGACCGACGAGTTGCTGAAGCGCGCGCCGAACATCGACGCCGCCGTCTACACGCCCCTGGAGGTCAACCGGGGGTCCTTCGAGGACGAGATGGAGCTGCGCTACCAACGGCCGGTCCGCATCACCGAGATGGAGGACGGCAAGCTGGTGCCGGCCGGGGACCGCAACCTCTACGCCCCGGTTCAGCTGCTTCAGCCCCTGGAGCGCAACAACCAGGACCTGCTCGGCTTCGACTTCCTTTCGGACCCCAGGCTGCGCGAGGGCGTGGAGCGGGCCATCGAGACCGGGGAATCGGCGATGGCCGGCCTGGTCGTCGGCCCGAACGGCCGCAAGCGCTACTGGCTGTTCCGGGCGATCTACCGCGGCCGGGACACGCCGCTCGACGCCGAGGAGCGACGCGACAACGTCACCGGCCTGGTCGCGGTCCGGATCAACCCGGCGCTGCTGTTCGACAGCGACATGCTGACCGCCGACCTGTCGGTCACGCTGATGGCCGACGACGCCAGCGTGCCGGAGGCCGGACGGACGCTCTATCGCAAGACCGCCGAGCCCGCCCAGCGGCTGCCCCTGGCCTCGGCGAACATCCTGACCCGGGTCTACCGCATCTACCTGGGCGAGCGCACCCTGATCCTGCAGGTCACCAAGCGGCTGTCGCTGCTGGAGATCAAGCCCGAGATCACCCTGATCGCCTTCTCGGTCGGCATTCTGATCACCGTGCTGCTGCTGCTCCTGGCGCGCTACACGATCCTGCGCGCGCAGGACCTCGAGCAGCGCCACGAGGAGGTCAGCCACCAGGTGGCCCAGAAGACCCGCGAGCTTTCGACCAGCGAGGAGCGCTACCGGCAGCTCGTGGAGACCACCAACGTCGTGCTCTTCGAGGCCGAGCCGCAAGACCTCCGCTTCACCTACGTCGGCCCGCAGGCGGCCAAGCTGCTGGGCTACGCCATCGTCGACTGGTACCAGGAGCGCTTCTGGATCGAGCACATACACGCTGCGGACCGCGCCCGGACGCTGGCCAACTGCCGCAAGGCCATCGAGTCGGGCGAGGACCGGGCCTTCGAGTGCCGCATGCTGGCCGAGGACGGCCGCACCGTCTGGGTGCGGATCCTGGTCACAATCCCGCCCTCCGACGACGAGGCGCAGTATCTGCACGGCGCCATGCTCGACATCACCGAGGTCAAGGAAGCTGCCCTGGCAATGACCATCGCCAAGGAAGAGGCGGAGATCGCCAGCCGGGCGAAGTCGAGCTTCCTGGCCAACGTCAGCCACGAGCTGAGGACGCCGCTGAACGCCGTGATCGGCTTCTCCGAGATGATCCGCAACGAAACCTTCGGGCCGACCGGGGACTCGCGCTACCGCGAGTATGCCAAGGACATCCACGACAGCGGCCGCCACCTGCTGTCGCTGATCAACGACATTCTCGACGTCTCGAAGATCGAGGCCGGCAAGTTCACCCTGCACGAAGAGCCGGTCGCCCTGCCCAAGGTGGTCACCTCGGCCTTGCGCTTCGTGCGGGAGCGCGCCCGCATGGGCCGGCTGACCCTGAACGCCGATCTGCCCTATGACCTGCCGCTGGTCCTGGCGGACGAGCGTGCCATGAAGCAGGTGCTGCTCAACCTCCTGACCAACGCCGTCAAGTTCACGCCGGAAGGCGGCACGGTGACCGTGCGCGCCGACAGCAGCCGCAACGGCGAGGTTCGGCTTGCGGTCGCCGACACGGGGATCGGCATGTCCAAGGAAGACCTGCCCCGCGCGATGGAATCCTTCGGCCAGGTCGACAGCGACCTGTCACGCCGCTACGAGGGCACCGGGCTGGGGCTGCCGCTGGCGAAGCGGCTGGTCGAGATGCACGACGGCCGCTTCGAGATCGAGAGCGAGCCGGACCGGGGCACCGTTGTGACGGTGATTCTGCCGGCCGAACGCCGCATCGGCCCGGACACCGCGGATGCCCCCGAAGCCATGCGGCGGCAGGAGTCCCCCGCCGCCTGAAGCTCCGCGGTCCGGCGCCCCAAACCGAGTCCCGATGCTGCTACCGCAGCCTGCGCTCGAAGCAGCGGATCTTGTAGCGGCCGACCCTCGAGGCCTTGAACAGCCGGCAGGCCCGCAGGGTCTCGCCGTCGGGGTCATAGAACCAGAGATCGCGCCCGGACGTGGCCCAGAGCTGCGCCTGCGCCGCCGCCGGGGCCTCGACCGCCGGCGGCTCGTCCGGCTCCGTCGTCCCGCGAAAGATCACGACTCCCCGGCTGTCAGCCTCGGGCGCCGGGTCGAAGCTCACCGTTTCGGCGACGCTGCCCCGGTAGACCTGCACCGACGGCGCGCCCGGAACCTGCGACAGCTGCTCCGCGACGAGCATGGATTCTTCCGCCTGCACCGCCGCCGCGAGCAGCAAGCCCGCCGCGAGCGAAGCGCCCGAGATGGAAAGTCTTACTGGTCCGAGCTTCATCGCCTCCCTGGCCTCCGATCAAATTAGATTAATGGAATATTTACCATTTTTTCTGGTTTTTGGGCAAATTTATTTTGAATTGACTGCATTTATAGTTAACGCCACCGCGGTGTCCCCGGAACCGCAAAGACGCTTCGGCAGACGGATGCGAGGCTCCGAAACCCAGCCCGCCCGCCTGACTCGGACACCCGCCGCCAAGCTATTGATCCCTCCCGAGAAACCCCCGCCGGACGGCCTACGTCCCGAAACTGCGGCTGCGTCGGCGCAGCCCGGGCCGGAAAATCGGCCCTACACTTGTAGGTGCAGGCATTGTATTGTTTTGCTACGTCTTTACTCTAGTCTGGCGTTCCAGATTCAAAGAGGTTGGCGGGGGCAAAGGGTGAGGAAGCGACGCATCGTCAGGCGGACGATGCACCCCAGCCGATATCCTCAAGGGAATCGACTGGTAAACTGGGAGGAAAAGCGAGATGACCGAGAAGTCCAAGACCAATAAGAACGTCGCCACCCGGCGGCGCTTCCTGACCGGGGCCGCAGCGGTGACCGCGGGCGCCGCCACGACCGTGGCCATGCCCAACGTGTCGCGCGCGCAGACCGTGACCCTGAAGATGCAGGGCTCCTGGGGCGCGAAGAGCGTCTTCACCGACATGGCGCAGCAATACGTCGAGCGCGTCGAGAAGATGGCGGGCGGCCGTCTGAAGATCGACTACCTGCCGGCCGGCGCGGTCGTGAAGGCCTTCCAGGTGCAGGACGCCTGCAACAAGGGCGTCCTCGACGGTGCCCACTCGGTGACCGCCTATTGGTACGGCAAGAACAAGGCTGCGTCGCTCTTCGGGACCGGTCCGGTCTTCGGCTGCAACGCCTCGCAGATCCTGGCCTGGATCCACTTCGGCGGCGGCAAGGAGCTCTACCGCGAGCTCGTGCAGGACGTCCTCAAGCTGAACCTCGTCGGCTTCTTCGCGATGCCGATGCCGACCCAGCCGCTCGGCTGGTTCAAGAAGAAGATCAGCTCGGCTGACGACCTGAAGGGCCTGAAGTACCGGACGGTCGGCCTGGCCACCGACATCATGCAAGGCATGGGCCTCAAGGTGACCGCGCTGCCGGGCGGCGAGATCATGCCGGCGCTGGAGAAAGGCGTGATCGAGGCCTTCGAGTTCAACAACCCGACCGCCGACAGCCAGTTCGGGGCCCAGGACGTCTCGAAGCACTACCACATGGGCAGCTACCACCAGGCCGCCGAGTTCTTCGAGATCATGTACAACAAGGATCGCTTCGAGGGCCTGCCGGCCGAGCAACAGGCGATCCTCGAGTATGCGGCCGAGGCGGCGAACACGGCCAACTACGGCTTCGCCATGGATACCTATTCCAACGACCTGCAGAAGCTGATCAACGAGAGCGGCGTGAACGTCTACCGCACCGACTCCTCGATCATGAAGGCGCAGCTCGAGTCCTGGGACAAGACCCTGACGCGGCTGAACAAGGATCCCTTCTTCAAGAAGGTGGTCGACAGCCAGAAGGCTTGGTCCGAGCGGGTCGCTTTCTACGACTTGGTCAATCAGGCCGATTACAAGCTCGCCTACGAGCACTACTTCCCGGGCAAGCTGCCCGCCTGATCGGGCGGATCGCAGGCCCGACGTTTTCGGCACCGAAAACGGGGCGGCGCAACTTGGCGCCGCCCCACCTGCTTTCCCCGCAACGCTTGACCTACTCCGGGGCGGCGAATGACTCGCTTTATCTTCCTGGTTGATCTCTTGACGGCCTGGGTCGGCAAGGCCTTTTCCTGGTGCATCCTGCTTCTCACTTTTGGGATCGGCTACGAGGTCTTCGTCCGCTACGCCCTGCGCGATCCGACGACCTGGGCCTTCGACCTCAGCTACATGATGTACGGCACACTGTTCATGATGGCCGGCGCCTACACCCTGTCGCGCGACGGCCACGTCCGCGGCGACGTCATCTACCGTCTGTGGAGGCCGCGGACCCAGGCGATCGTCGAGTTCGTTCTCTACTTCCTGTTCTTCTTCCCCGGCGTCCTGGCGCTGATCATCGCCGGCGCCGACTACGCCAACGATTCCTGGTTCTACAATGAAGTCAGCACCATGAGCCCGGCCAACGTGCCGATCTTCCAGTTCAAGACCATCATTCCGGTCGCCGGCGCCTTGCTGTTCCTGCAGGGTCTCGCCCAGGTCTGCCGCTGCATCATCTGCATGCGCACCGGCGCCTGGCCCGCCCATCTCGAGGACGTCGAGGAGATGGAGACGGTCCTGCTGCACCAGCATGAAGAAGAAGCCCGTCAAGGCGCCGGGCAGACCGAACAGCCGAAGCCGGGAGGCGGCCAATGACCAATCCCGAAGTCGCCGTCCTGATGCTGGGGATCTTCATCCTGTCGATCCTCCTGGGCTTCCCGATCTGGATCACCCTCATGGCGATGGGGATGTTCTTCGGCTACTACGCCTACTACGACGCCGAGCGCATGCAGTCGGTCTTCGACAACCAGATCTTCGATCTGCTGGTCAACCAGACCTACTCGGTGATGGCCAACGACGTCCTGGTCGCCGTGCCTCTGTTCCTCTTCATGGGCTACATCGTCGAACGGGCGAACATCGTCAACCGCCTCTTCCACACCTTGCAGATCGCCGCCCGGCGCTTGCCCGGCTCGATGGCGATCGCCGCGCTCGCGACCTGCTCGCTCTTCGCGACCGCGACCGGAATCATCGGCGCCGTGGTGACCCTGATGGGCATGCTGGCCTTCCCCGCCATGCTGAAGGCCCGCTACAACACCTCCTTCGCGGCCGGGGTGATCTGCGCCGGCGGCTGCCTGGGCATCCTGATCCCGCCGTCGATCATGCTGATCGTCTACGCCGCGGCCTCCAACGTCTCCGTGGTGCGGCTCTACGCCGGCGCGATCCTGCCGGGCTTCCTCCTGGCCGGCCTCTACATGCTCTATGTGGTCGGCCTCTCGCTCCTGAAGCCGGAGCTGGCGCCGAAGCCGCGCGAGGAGGACATCGGCGAGGTGACGACCCGGCAGGTCGTCATCGACATGATGACCTCCTTCTTCCCGCTGGCCTTCCTGATCCTCTCGGTGCTGGGCGCGATCCTCTTCGGTCTGGCCACGCCCTCGGAGGCCGCCTCGATGGGCGCCATCGGCGGACTGGTGCTCGCCATCGCCTACCGCATCGCCGCGATCCGTGACGGCAGCTACACGCCGGATTGGATGCGCAACGGCGCCCCCGCGGTGAACCCCTGGCTCTACGCCCTGGGCGTCGGCGCCGTAACCTCGGGCCTTGCCTACCTGGCCTACTTCGCCCTGCGGCTTCTCGCCAACGGCATCTTCGGCCTGCCGATGCCCGAAGAGCGCTCCCTGCCCTTCGGCTTCGGTGCAGCCATCGTGCCGAGCCTGGCGATCGCCCTGCTGGTCCGCTTCGGCGGCAGCAGCCTGCCGGTCCTGAGCTGGATACAGCCGCGGAACCCGGCCCTGGTTCCGATGTTCGACTTCGCCGGCCGCGGCGCCCTGATCGGCCTGGTCGGCGCGATCCTCTACGTCGCCCTGATCCGCTACGACAATCAGGAGTTCTTCCTCTACCACGAGCTGACCTGGTGGGCCTTCGACACCGGCTTCTACCTCGGCGCCTTCGGCTGGCTGGCCTGGCGGGTGATCGACAAGCAGGGCCTGCAGGAATCCGTCTACCTTTCGGTCCGCACCTCGGCCATGGTCTGCTGGCTCTTCGTCGGCTCCTGGACCTTCTCCTCGGTCTTCTCCTACCTGGGTGGACACGATCTGATCGAGCATTGGGTCCTGGGCATGAACCTCACCCCGGTGATGTTCCTGATCATGGCCCAGCTCATCATCTTCCTGCTGGGCTGGCCGCTGGAATGGTCGGAGATCATCATCATCTTCGTGCCGATCTTCCTGCCGATGCTGCCCTACTTCGGCATCGACCCCTTGTTCTTCGGCATCCTGGTCGCGCTCAACCTGCAGACCTCCTTCCTGACCCCGCCCATGGCCATGGCGGCCTACTACCTGAAGGGCGTGGCGCCACCGCACATCCAGTTGATCGAGATCTTCAAGGGCGTGCTCCCCTTCCTGTCCATGGTGTTCCTGGCCATGTTCATCCTCTACGTCTTCCCCGAGATCGCGCTGTGGCTGCCCGAGGCAGCCTACGGCAAGTGAGCGCAGGGGGCTGAAGCCATGCTGGACAAGATCATCGCCGGGGCCTCCGTCCTCACCCTGATCGCCTTCCTGGGCATCGTGATCTCCTTCGTCGCGGAACCCGACCTCTGGGTCGTGATCATCGTCGTCGTCTACATCGCGGTCTACTTCATCTGGCGCGAGATACGCCAAGGCGGCAGCCATCTCGAGGGCGAGAAGTAGAGGCGGACGGCGGGCGGTTAAGGAGAGGCGTCCCATGGACCTCATACGTGAAAGCGCCCTGAGCCTGCGCGCGAAGCTGGCGGCCGGCGAGATCACCGCGGAAGCCCTGGTCCAGGCCTACCTGGCGCGCATCGCCGAGGTCGACGGCGAGATCGGCGCCTGGGCCCATCTCGAGCCGGAGCACGCCCTGGCCCAGGCCCGGAGCCTCGATCAGCTGCGCGGCACGGGGTTGCCGCTCGGCCCGCTGCACGGCCTGCCGGTGGCGGTCAAGGACATCGTCGACACCGCGGACCTGCCGACCGAGAACGGCTCGGCCCTGCTGCGCGGCCGCCAGCCGGAGACCGACGCGACCCTGGTGAGCCTGCTGCGGCAGGCGGGCGCGGTCGTCCTGGGCAAGAGCGTGACCACCGAGTTCGCGATGTACGCGCCCGGCAAGACCGCCAACCCGCACAACCCCAAGCACACGCCCGGCGGCTCGTCGAGCGGCTCGGCGGCTGCCGTCGCCGCCGCCATGGCGCCCCTGGCCATCGCCAGCCAGACCAACGGCTCGGTGATCCGGCCCGCCTCCTTCTGCGGGGTCGTCGGCTTCAAGCCGAGTCACGGCCGGATCTCCCGGCACGGGGTGCTGTCCCTCTCGCGGCCGCTCGACACCATGGGCGTGATCACCGCGACGGTCGAGGACGCCGCCCTCCTGGCCGAGGTGCTGATGGCCTATGACGCCCGGGACCGCGACATGCGCGCCCTGCCCGCGCCCAAGCTGCTGGAGATCGCGCAGGAGGCGCCGCCGCTGCCGCCGCGCTTCGCCTTCGTCAAGACGCCGGTCTGGGACCAGGCGGAAGACGACATGACCGCCGCCCTCTCCGAACTGGCCGATCATCTGGGCGCGGACTGCGAGAGCGTCGAGCTGCCGGAACTCTACGACCGCGCCCTGCCCAATCATCGCAGCATCATGTGCGCCGACTTGGCCAAGAACCTGCAGCCCTACCAAGAGCGCGGCAAGGACGCCTTGAGCCCGCAGCTCGCCGCCCTGATCGAGGAGGGAAAGTCGGTCACCGCGGTCGACTACAACCGGGCGCTGGACTGGCGCGAAGTGCTCTACGACGGCCTGGGCGAGATCTTCGAGGACTTCGACGCCATCCTGACCGCGCCGACGCCGGGCGAGGCGCCCGCCGGACTGGAGGCGACCGGCAATCCGGCGTTCTGCACGATGTGGACCTTCCTCGGCACCCCGGCGGTCAGCCTGCCGGTCTTCACCGGGAGTTCCGGCCTGCCCATGGGCGTGCAGCTGGTCGGCCCGCGCAACGAGGATGCCCGGCTGCTGCGCAGCGCGGCGGCCTTGCAGGCCCGGCTGCGCGATGGCGCAAGCGCGTAGGCAGGGCCGCGCCGGCGGCCGCGCATGTCGATTTGGGCCATAGCCGTCATCGCGGCCTTCGTCGCGGTCGGCGTGCTGCTGCGCCTGCGCTTCGGCAACATCTACCGACGCATGGTCGTGGCCTTCGAGGCGCGCAGCGGGCTCGACTCCAAGACCGCGCTGATGCTGGTCGGCGGCGGCACGGTCCTGGTCTGGCTGATCATCGCCTTCACCGCCGACGAGGCGTCGCGCGGCGGCCTGCAGGAGCTGTTCGAGTGGTTCCGGGTCCCCGGGAACGAGCCGGAGGCCGCGCCCTGAGCGGCCCGATATCGCCGGGCGAATGCCTTGTACCGTGGAATCCGGTGGTCTAGCGTCGAGCGCGGCAGAGAAACCTTCCATGGAATCGGCAATGACGAGACCTTTCCGGTCGGCAAGGCGGGTGGCCAAGGTGCTCCTGCTGATCTGGCTCGCGACCCTGACCGGCGGCGCAGCCTCGGCGCAGGAAGCCCCACTCGTGCTCAAGATGGGCAGCGCCTTTCCCAGCAAGCTGCCTCAGCTCGGCACCCTGGGGGTCCGCCTGGCCGAGAAGCTCGGCCGGATCTCGGCCGGAGGGCTGACGCTCGAGTTCCACGAGCCGAACGAGTTGATGCCGCCCCAGGATATGTTCGGCGCGATCGCCGCCGGCTCGCTGGATGCCGCCTGGTCGACGCCGGGCTATTGGTTCGAGAGGGAACCGGCGCTGATCCTGTTCTCCGGGATCCCCTTCGGTCCGGCGCCGGGCGAGTACGCCGCCTGGATCTACTTCGGCGGCGGCCAGATCCTGATGCAGGAGATCTACGCCAAGCGCAACATCCACGCCATGATCTGCGGGATCACGGTGCCCGAGGCGGCCGGCTGGTTTCGCAAGGAAATCAAGTCGGTCGCGGACCTCAAGGGACTGAAGATCCGGATCCGCGGCCTCGGCGCCCGGGTCCTGGAACGCCTGGGCGCGGTCCCGCAGGTGATCGATCCGGCCGAGATCTACAAGGCGCTGCAGAACGGCCGAATCGACGCCACCGAATACTCCATGCCGGTGATCGACCAGGACCTCGGATTCCAGCGGGTCGCGCGCTACTACTACTTCCCGGGCTGGCATCAGCCTTCGACGCTCTTCGAGCTGATGCTCTCCAAGAAGGTCTGGGAGGCCCTGAGCGACAGCCGGAAGGCGCAGCTGGAGCTGGCCTGCGGCGACAACTTCCGCGAAGGACTGGCCGAAGGCGAAGCCAGCCAGTTCGCCGCGCTCAACGACCTCAAGGCCAAGGGCGTCGAGATCCGCAGCCTGCCGCCCGAAGTCCTGGCCGCGCTGCGGACAGCCTGGGACGCCATCGCCGAGGAGATCGCAGCCGAGGACGAGACCTTCCGCAGCGTCTACACCTCGCTGCAGGCCTTCCGTCGGGACTATCGGCTCTGGAAGGACCTCGGCTACCTGCCCTGAGACCGGCCCGGAGACGGCGAGCCGCAAACCGAAACGGCGGCGCGGCCCGAAGGCCGCGCCGCCGTCCGCGGGGTCGCCAAACCGCCGCCGTCAGGCGGCAAGCTGGTTCAACTTGTCCATCAGGTAGTCGAGGTCGTCGGCCGCCAGGTCGTCGTACTGGGTCAGGATGCGCGACAGCATCCGCGAGATGAAGCGCTCGCGGTCGTTGTCCTTGAGGTCGTAGTCGGTCTCCTGGATGACGTCCACCGCGACCCGGATCGCCGGAAAGAGCTTCTCCGGCAGGCCGGCCTTGAGATAGAGCGACTGGAGCCCGAGGGAGCCCTCGTCGTGGATCAGCAGCCTGGCGTTCTTGAGCGGCACCTTGGCCAGACCGGCCATCGCCGCCTCGAAGAAGGAGAGATCGCCCATGCACAGCGCCCGCAGGATCAGCGAGGAAGACAGCCGGCCGTTCTTGCGCAGCTGCGCCACCAGGGTCTCGATATCCGTGACCGTCCGGCCGCTGGCCACCAGGTCGACGGTGGCCCGCTCGCGGGTCTGCATGATCAGGTTGCAGATCTTGTCCGGGCTCAGGTTGCTTTGGTTCAGCAGAAAGTCCTCGAGCCGCTCCGAGATCGCGTTCACGACGCGCTCGGCGACCTCGACCGGCATGTTGTTGCGCCGGGACAGGGAATCGGAGACGGCCTCGCTCTCGCCGTATTGGTCCATGACCCGGTCGAAGGACTGCTCGGTCAGCTCGGCGCCCTCGTTGGCGACCAGGCGGGCCACGGCCTTCTCGTTGCCGGTGTCGATCAAGCTGTCGGCGACCTGCGTCGATACCGTCGGGCGTTGCGCGATGGCGGTCTGCTTCTCCGCGTCCTGACTCTGGATGATGTCGATCAGGTCGTCGTCGGTCAGGACCTCCGAGGACTTCAGGATCGGCAGCGCGACAGAGGTGACGTCCTGGGCCAGCTTCAAGGCGATGTCATGGGACAGGCCGGCGGCGGCCTGGAGGTTCTTGGACAAGGACTCGCGGACCCGGACCGAGACGTCCTGGGCCATCAACCGGAAGATCGCTTCGGCCTGGTCTCGCTCCGCATCCGTCAGCTCGCCTTCCGCGAACTCGGCGGCGACCTTTTCGGCGGTCTCTGCGCGGGTCTCGTCAGAGCTGTCCGCCACGAGGCGGGCGACGTCTTCCTTGGTGAGTTTGTTTGCCATCTGGTGGTCCGGCGTCTACTTGGATTCATGGGCGGAAGCCGGCCCCAACCTGGGCGGAGCCGCCTCCACGAACGCCGGTGATTCTGCAACGCCTTTCTTAACCTCGGTTTAACGCTCGTGAGGTTTTTCACCCTTTGGCATAAGCCAATCCTAGATATTTAGGGTTATCGACGCCAGGAGCGCCGGCCAGCCTCCGCAGACGCGCGAAGCGGAGGGGTGCCATGGGGCTCAAGGGCCTGTTCGGCACCCTCTGGGGGCGTTAGGATCACGGCATGAAAGGTACCCCAGCCGATTTCCTCCCCCAGCACGACCCCGGCGGCCGGCGGGTCGACGGCCTTTCCAGGCGTCACCTGCTCGCCCTGCTCGGGCTTTCGGCCTTGCTGGCAGCGCTCGCCCCGGCCCGCGGCTTGGCCGCCGAGGGCACCATCAGCGTCGGCGATGCCCTGGAGGGTGCCCGCAGCGGCGCCCTGACCCTGGTCGACGTGCGCTCGCCACAGGAATGGCGCAAGACGGGCCTTCCGGAGGGCGCCGAGGCGGTGACCATTCACGGGCCCGAGGGCCTTCCGGGCTTCGTCGCCGCGATCCGCGAACGGCTCGGCGAGGCCGGCGACCAGCCGATCGCGCTGATCTGCGCCACCGGCGTTCGCTCGACCGCCGCCAGCAGAGCCTTGCGGGCGGCCGGCTTCACCCGGGTCCTGAACGTCCGGGAAGGCCTTTTCGGCAACCAGACCGACGGCCCGGGCTGGCTGCGCAGCGGCCTGCCGACCCAGCCCTGCCGATCCTGCTGAGAGATCCGGTCAGGCGTCCAGCACCGCCTGAAGCGCTTCCAGCTGCCGATCGACCGAGACCTCGACATAGGAGGTGACCTCCAGGTCGCGATCCTCGTAGGTGTCGACGTCCGGGCGGCCGGCCTGCCAGGCCGCGATGCAGCGGTCGCGGGCCGCCACGAGTTCGCGGATCTGCGGCCTGAAGAGCACGAGCATCGCCGTGATCCAGCGGTTGGCGGGCCACGACGGCTGGGCATGATCGATCCGGAAGCGGTCGAGAAAGCGGCAGACGTCCTCGGCCCTGTACCAGACCTCGCCGGTCACCCAGCGGTTCACCGTGAACATCCGAAAGGGCTCGCCGTCGGGATCCATGGAGATGGCGATCAGGTGGCTGAGCGCATCGTTGGGATCCTCCGGCTGGGGCGCTCCGGGGATCGCTGCCGGCCTGATCCCGGCCGGCATGCCCTTCGGCCGCAGGAAGGTGTGGAAATGGCCGTGCTCGCCTTCGAAGCGCTGACCGACGGGATGGGCGTGGTAGTAGTATTGCGCGTGGCTCCCGTGGTCGTAGACGTCGCCCGTGGGGTAGTGGTCCCACTCGTAGAAGGGCCCCTGGTTGCGCAGGATCTCGGCCACCACGTTGTCGCCGGTCTTGCCGAGAATGCGCCGGATCTCGACGATCTCCCTGCCGGCTTCGGCCATCCGGACCAGCTCGTCGCGCGGCAGGTCGGAGACGTGGAGCGCATCCGCGGGAAGAGATGGCGTCGTCTTGGGCTCTGAATGCATAACCGGAGTCTTAGTCGCTTTTCTCGGCGATGGAAGACCTGTGGCGCGCCGGACCGCCCGCTAGGGCGTTACATCCGGCCAGATGGCATCGCTTCACGATCCATCTGGCCGGATGTAACGCCCTGACTTCAAAGTGTTAGCGCACTTCCCGGCCAGACGCGAAGGCGGCTGATCGGGAAGTGCGCTAATCGGTAACCAAGCGAAATCCGATGAGAATATGCCTGAGGGTCGCCGGGCGGGCGTGGCGCGCCGCAGGCCGGCAGATGCCGCAGCCGCTGTCGTCCCAGGAGCCGCCCTTGACGATATAGCGCAGCTCGCCGGCGGCGCTGGAGGTCCACTCGAAGACCTGGCCCGCGCCGTCGAGCAGGCCGAAGGGGCTGCCGCCCTCGGGAAAGCTGCCGACCGGCAGCGTGTCGAAGGGCCCGGCGTCGTGGCTGTTCAGGCGCTCGGGGCTCCAGTCGTTGCCCCAGGGAAAGCGCTGTCCTTCGCTGCCCCGCGCCGCCTTCTCCCATTCCCTCTCGCTCGGCAGGCGCCAACTCTGGCCGGTCTCGGCCGAGAGCCAGGCGGCATAGGCCTTGGCGTCGGCGTGGCTGACCAGCACCACGGGATGGGGCTCGCGCCCCTCCGGCGGCTTGCCGTCCAGCCAGGCATGGCGCCGGGTGCGTTCATAGGGATGAACCAGGCGCAGGCTGCGCCAGTCGGCCGCGTTCACGTCGGGCACCGGATGCCCGGTCGCCTCTACGAAGACCGCGTACTGGGCGTTGGTGATCGGCGTCTTGGTGATCCGGAAGCTGCGGGTCGCCTTCCTCTGGCGTCGCGGCTCGTTCTCGTACCACAGCCATTCCCGGGTCCGGGAGTGGCCATAGGCGGCCTCGTCCAGGCGGTAGGCGAATTCCCGCTCGGCCCGGTCCGAGCCGATGATCACCGGGCCCGCCGGCACCAGGATCGTCTCGGGCACCTCGAGGTCGGCGGCGATACCCGTTCGACAGGTGGAGAAGACCAGCAGGAAAAGCGCAACGGTTCGAAGATGGAAGCAACAGCCTGGCATCGTTCCGACGCCCCTCGTCGCCTGGATCCGACAGCTGGGACCCTGCCCTAGTCGCGCACGATCATGACCGAGCAGGCGGCATGACGCGCGACCCGTGCCGCGTTGGGGCCCAGGAGGTAGTCCTGCAGCTCCGGACGGTGCGAGGCCATGATGATCACGTCGCAGCCCAGTTCCTTGCCGGCGCGCAGGATCTCCTCGTAGATCGTGCCGTGGCCGACGATGTGCTGCACCTTGAGGTCCTTGGGGACCTCGGCCTGGACAAAGGCATGCAGCTTCTTGCTGGCCTCGTCGAGCGCCTGCTTCTCGTAGCCTTCGGGAAAGAAGGAACCGACGATACTGAGGCCGAAGTCGGGCACCACGGTCATGACGTGGAGCTGCGCCTTCGACGTCTTGGCCAGATGGACCGCGGCCTCGACCGCCTTGCGCTGGGTCTCCGCGTTGCCCAGGTCGACCGGCAGAAGAATCTCCTTGAACATCAGGTCTCGCCCTTTGCTATTGCGCAGGTGCCGGCGCCGCCGCCAGCTCCGCCGGCCGCCGACGACGTTGCATCATCACGATCAGACCGAGAAGTAACAAGGCCGGGATGTAGAAGATCTCCTTCGGCAGGCGTTCCGCCGGCACCTCGACGACCGTGATCTCCCAATCGAAGTCGAGACCGGCCTCCTCCGCCGGGCTGCCGAAGCCGATGTTGTCGATCAGCACCTTGCCGTCTTCCTCGCGAATCTCGATGCCGGCCTGCTCGGCCAGCCGGAGCGCGCCGTCGCCGGCCGGGCCCAGCGGCAGCTGCACCGTGGTCGTGACCACGTCGCCGTCCAGGTTCTCGCCGGTCGCCACCAGGCGCACCTGTCCATCGGGCGGCGCCTGGCCGGCCATGGCCACGATCTCGGCGGGCCGGATCTGCTGGAAGGGGCTCTGGACCATGTCGAGCCAGAAGCCCGGACGGAACAGCGTGAAGGCGATCAGCAGCAGCAGGGCCGATTCCCAGATCCGGCTGCGGGCGAAGAAGAAGCCCTGGGTCGAGGCCGCGAAGATCAGCATGGCCGCGGTCGCGATCACGAAGATGAAGATGCCCTGGAACCAGGTGACATCGATTAACAGCAGGTCGGTGTTGAAGATGAAGAGGAAGGGCAGCGCCACGGTCCTGAGCGAATAGAAGAAGGCGGTGAAGCCGGTCTTGATCGGGTCGCCGCCGGAGACCGCGGCGGCGGCGAAGGACGCCAGGCCCACGGGCGGAGTCACGTCGGCCATGATCCCGAAATAGAACACGAAGAGGTGCACCGCGATCAGGGGCACGATGAGGCCGTTGGCCGCCCCCAGCTCGACCACCACCGGCGCCATCAGCGAGGACACCACGATGTAGTTGGCCGTGGTCGGCAGGCCCATGCCCAGGATCAGGCTGATCACCGCGGTGAACATCAGGCCCAGGATCAGGCTGCCGCCCGACATCCATTCGACCAGCTCGGCCATCTTCTGGCCGACGCCGGTCAGGGTGACGGTGCCGACGATCACGCCCGCCGTGGCGGTCGCCACCGCGATGCCGATCATGTTGCGCGCGCCGGTGATCAGGCCGTCGATCAGCTCGTCGAAGCCCAGGCGCAGGTTGGCGACCATCTCCGCACCCTGGCCGCGGAAGAAGCCCTTGATCGGCCGCTGGGTCACCAGGATGAAGATCAGCAGCGCACAGGCCCAGAAGGCGGAGAGCCCTGGCGACTTCTGCTCGATCATCAGGAACCAGACCAGCACCACGATCGGCAGCAGGTAGTGCAGGCCGGTCTTCACCACCTCGCCCGCAATCGGCAGCTTGACGATCGCCGCGTTGGGATCCTCCATCTCCAGATCGGGCGAGCGCGCGGCAAAGCCGATCAGGATGACGTAGACCAGGAGCAGCACCAGGCCGGCGACCGCGCCAGTCAGGCCCGGCAGCACGGCCTTCAGGCCGAGCAGGCCGTAGTAGATGACGCCGGCCAGAATCACGATCGAGGACAGGATGATCCCGGTGCGGATCAGGGTCTGCTTCAGCGGCGAGATGACCGGCTTGGGCAGGCCCTGCATGTTGGCCTTCATCGCCTCGAGATGGACGATGTAAAGCAGCGCGATGTAGGAGATCGCGGCCGGCAGGAAGGCGTGCTTGATCACGTCGACGTAGGGGATGCCGACGTACTCGACC
>JAAUYG010116785.1_pt1 | contig 19718 bp, 13 predicted proteins | sample 7278091 | NCBI WGS metagenome assembly JAAUYG01 (sample SAMN14350201, study PRJNA611818) | marine sediment metagenome | isolation source: surface marine sediment (0.6m) | place: French Polynesia: Moorea | collected 2018-08
ATCGTCGGTGTTATATTCTATAGCCTTTCCTTGCGTACTGTTGCAACAGCGGCTTAGAAAACAACAAATGATACCAGTGCCTTGACGACACATACATGTATGTATGTACAGTGTATCGCAACATTTGATGTCTGCTTCCCATTTCTGTGATGCTTTGAACAAATCGTATCGCATGCTCCTTGTAATGTATATATAGCATGTAGTCAGATATGTATATATGTCAAGTCTCTTTTTCCTGTTTTGCTTTGCATCATGTGATACATTTCTGTATTTCAGCCCCAGTCAAGTCCAAACCGAGGAATCATGTCAAACCTGAAGTCAAAGATCATTACAAAGTAGGTAACTCGGTGATCCTGGGACGAGCATATACCGCATGTATTATATTAAGTGCATGCACAGAACAGTTCCTAGAGGCCTTTCAACTGATAAGAATTACATTGCAAGGAACCTTCAGCCAGAAACACTTTTTCCTAAGTACACAATTTAAGGTTTTCTAAAGATACCATTCACTTAATGGCATGAATACGGTACTTCTGGCAGTATGCAATACATGTAGTTCTTTTATTCCAAGGCTATCAACACAACAAAAAACAACTGCCATAAAGATTGACATGGTTCAAAATTGAAATCTGACCAGTAATACTGGTATGTAAATTCATCCGCTGTGCAACAGCACTGAAAGCTTCAGAATTTAGGGATGCTCTCAAAATAATCAGTTACAAATTTACTGCACGTCTGTGTGCCAAGTATATGAAGTACATGGTAATTGAAAGACTATTAAGTACTGTCATTTGTGGGGTAAGATATGTTTATAGGATCTCCTGCGTTTCAAGTATAGGTTTTTGGATTGATTTCAGGGGGAAAGACGAGGGTCCCTGTGAGATGGATCTGACCTACATAACGGAAAGGATTATTGGTAAGTGACAAAAGCATTTCAAAAATTTCATTTAAAAAGTCGAAAAATTTGCACTTTTTGTTTGGGAAAAATTTCAACAGATATAAAGTATGCTGATATCTGTAGCAGATATGGGAAACGAAATATTTACAAGAAAGGAAAAAAAAATAATACTGGTAATGAGGTAACTTTGCTGCATACCTAACTAGCATCAGATACATGTGCTTTATTGATTGATGCAAGACTGTTTGTCACATTCCAAGCACTTTCTTCAACAACAAAAAGTGCGATTCCTTTGTGTGGTTGATTTTGTGCATACTAATTTGCTGCCCAGGAACCATATGAGATGGCAGTCTACCAGCAGTAAATATTGGAAGATAGGGTTTCTTTTTTTTTTTTTCTTTACACCCAACCTACCAGTGTTATAGACAACCCGCAAATGTCGCGTCTTGTCGCAGTGTCTCTGCCAACCAAATAGCTTCGGGGATTACCTTCCAATACGTCAATACGCGATAGTATCCCCAAGTGGCGGTTGTCGTGTGTGGTCGGCACATAGTCGGAAGGAGTAAGTTAAGCCTCTGACAAATGTTGTCGTTACAAGATCACATGACCCTTCAGGCGACTAGGCAGGAAATTACAGGAAACAGAGCTGTGCGGCGCATCGATGCCACGGAAACTAAGGGAGTGGAGAGGGGAGGGGGGTAGGGGTTGAATGTTTAACACAGGAAAAATAAAGTGCAGCAGGATTGACCTTGGATGACCATTAATGTGTCAGGTCACATGTTTGTATTGTGAAATCGTCTCTTATTTGAAGTACTGACCTTAGTAAGAATTTGATGAAAGAAATACTGATATGCTGAGAAAGTTAACACACAAGAGACTATGGTTATAGCAGCCATTAGTTTACCGAGGGTACACTATAATCTATATCTGACACACACTATCCTAGCTTTAACTAAACTGTATTTTAAAGTAGAGTGGATACATAACCTGATATTTCTATTTGTGGATTGTTTCTGTATGGCATCAATATAAACTGATTTAAATTTGTTATGTTGTGTATCTACTTTCTCATTTGCTCTTTCTGCCAAAAAAAACAAAACATGTTGGATAATCATATCAAAATTGTTAGATAAAATATCTAATACAGCTGAGACATTTGAGCAACTATATTTGTATTTCTAAATTAATGACACATTGGTGAGAAATATTTATTATTTTAATTTTTATTCATGTTATACCATGGTGGATCCATTAAAAGAATAATGTTGTTAAAGCATAAAAAAATGTAGAATATTTTTCGTGAACAGAATCATTGATAAAAATGTGTTAATGTATGAAAACTAGGTGATAAAAATGTGTTAATGTATGAAAACTAGGTGCCACTATTACATTTCCTTTTGGCCCGAAATCTTTAAAAAAAAATAATACATTATCACATTCCCCTATTCCCGTACGTTTTTATGCCCTGTCTACAATAAACCTTTCATCATAAATATTGGACATTTACAGGGAAATATTGTTATTACCAAAAAAATAGCGCATTTTCTATTATGCTGTGCCATAATCAATGGCAATGGTTAATTCCGTTTGGCGAGGAAACCTGCAAAAACGTTGATAGCTTCTTCTAGGCTATGGGTAATAATTATATGTTTTACATTGTCCTTCTTGTCATCTTCGGCTCTGAGGGAATATTTTCTTTGTTTCAGCCTTGTCCTTTCCATACGAAGGGCATGAAGCAACATATCGCAACAGCCTTAAGGAGGTCGCCCAGATGCTGAAAAGCAAGCATGGAGATAACTACAATGTAAGTAACCAGGGCTGGAGTTCTTAAAAAAAAACAAAAAAACACACACACACAACAACTTAAGACTTTAAGCTAAGTTTTAACTTAAGTCACAGTCCTAGCCAACAGTGCTGGGATGCAAATTGTAGTCAAACCTTCTAACTCATGTAGTTATTTTATGTGGCAATTATTTTGATCTCCTTTACAAAGCAGAACTAGTGTTTAAAATTATCTGGTAAGTTAAATTTGAAACTTTTATAGGAGAGATTATTTTATAACTGTGAAACTGGTTGCATTTCTGTTGAACTAAAAACAGCACATGTTATTTATTCATCATGCTTCATGATCTGTCATGCATAGATTATTACAGTGCACTAAAACCTCTCGGGGAAGACAGAGTGGGTTTTTTGGGCTCAAAATGGCTATGAATCTGCCACTTAGAAACTATAAAAATACAATAAAGAAAGCAGTTCATAATGTATTCTATAACAACAAAATCTTTATATAAAATTGTCAAAATTTTGCACAGTGGGTAGAGTGTCTAAGCTTGTCGGGTCTAAATCTTTTATGATCTTATTCTTCACAGATTATCAACTTGTCTGAGAAACGGACGGACATGCACAAGTTGAACCCGAGCGTGTTAGATTTCGGCTGGCCTGCTCAGCTGTCCCCTCCCCTGGAGAGGCTATGCAGCATCTGCAAGTCCATCGACTCATGGCTCAACTCCGACCCACACAGGAACGTGGTCGTCATACACTGCAAGGGGGCGAAAGGCCGTGCTGGCGTCATCATCGCCGCTTACATGCATTACAGCAATATCTGTGCCAGGTAGGTCACTCCGAGGATTGAACATTTTTTTAATGAAACTAATTGTTTTTTTTAAGGGCACACTATGCTAGAACACCTTTGCTTTCATGCAAACTTTTCGTTGTTGTGTAAAACCATATTTTGGTTCCATGAATTAAAAAGTTGTACCAGTGTGTAATGGTCTTCGAATTGAATTGTTTTCCTCTAAAGCAAAAAGACTTCAGTTGTAAGAAAAATCGATATTGTTTCTTAATAATATGCTGTCAGTAGTTTAAGAACTAAAAGAAGTACCGGTAAGGCTCAAGGCTTATTGACACATAATGCCCTATAAAAATTTTTGTATTGGCATACAGTAAGAGACTGATGGAAAATGTTATTTTTATATCTCAAGTTTGACATTAAGTATGCCAACAGAAGTATATTTTAGTATTTCTCCAATCTGTTTTGTTCTTCCAGTGCTGACCAGGCTTTGGATAGATTTGCAATGAAGAGATTTTATGATGACAAGCTAGGTGGAGTCACGCAGCCTTCCCAGAGAAGGTAAGAATGATGATGTACATTTTGCCTCTCTGCTTATATACTTATTTATGACTTTTTAGTTAAAATATCCAACAATATAGATAACAAAATATGTTATTATATGTTCATTCCACACAAACGTAGAAAGAATATTAACCTACACAGAAATCCAAAAGTCCTTCAATTTAGTTTTGCCTTTACATTGTTAGTTTTTGGGCTACAACGGCCTGCCAGCTTGTGGTAGTCAGTCACCCATCCAAAAACCAGCATACTGTTTTTACATATAATCAAGGATCCAACAGGAACTGGTGTGTTCAGCTTTGGCGCTACAAGAATATTGTCAAACCAGTAATATTACAAAATATACAGTGCATATCTTAAAATTATGTACTACATGACCTCTGGTTTGAGATATATTATGCAGATCCTACTTTTGTTGCATGCCACCAGGTATGTTCATTACTTTGCGGGACTCCTTTCTGGTGCTATCAAAATAAACTCGCAGCCGCTGTTCTTGCATCATGTGATCGTCCACGGGATTCCAAACTTCGACATGAAGGGCGGCTGCCGGCCGTTCATCAAGGTGTATCAGGCCATGCAGCCAGTATTTGTGTCTGGGGTCTAGTAAGTATACTGGCATGGTACAAGGTCAAATTTGGCATTTAGCATCATAAGATAGGCTGCAAAAACCTTGTGAAAAATTTGAAAAAAAACAACAAATTTCTATAGGTTTTTGGATTAAAATTATGACAGTACATATTGGCTGGAACGAAGGTCAAAATCAAGTTTTCAGACACTGAAAACAAGAAATACACGAGACGTATATAGTTACATTAAATGAAAAAGAATGATGCGGAAACCTCAGTTTTCTGAAGAAGACCCATGCAGTCAGGTCGAAAGCTCAATTTCGCTTGATGTTCGCTGCTATCAACGTGAATTTCCATCTACATGGAAAAGAAATGGTTTAGATTTCAAAGTTGATAGAAATGAGTAAAAAAGAATTATTTTGCTTAATGTACAATGTACCATATGTTGGGATAGGGCATTAATAATATGCATGCATTAATAATATGGAAAATAGTACAATTGGTAGATTACTTGTTTTGAGATTTATTATTTATTGGTTGGATTATTATACATTTGTAATTAATTACGCTGTAAAGCTGCTTATTTAGTTTTAAATGATCTTTTATGTTTTAATCACATGAATAACTCATGTGTTAGAGTACCAGTAGTTCAGAAGTTATAGCCTAATTCAACGCCAAGATTATTTTTGATGGCTGTGTTTTAAATACAGTGTATGGCTAAATAAGAAATTACGTGTGTGATTGGGGGTACCTGATTTGATTTACACTTAGGGTATATATATCATAAATTCAGACCTTATCACTTGTTGCGCAGTAACTTAAATGAAAAAAAAACCATAGTACTAACAAATATATTTCTTGCAGTACAGATAATTATGGTGATGTGGGATATACTCTTAGTCTTACCACGCATTCAGTTTAGTATGGCTGGCCTGACATTTTTGAAATGTCAGCTTCCGCATAGTTATTTGGTCAAAGTTGCGCCCACAGACAAACATAATAATAATGTAATTTTCTGGAAGCACCAATACTTGTAGGTCACATATAATGATTCTTCAAAAACCACACCATGTAATATTATGTGATATATTTCTGTACCTTAGTTTTCAATACACAGGCAATAATCTGCCATACACCCGAGTGCATGAAAGCATTCAACTGGTGTATGTCTCCAAAGTGTTGTAAGTTTTCTGTGTGCCTTGATTGTATCCAAGGAAATGGACAATTTATTTTTATTTTGTACAGTTCGCTAAAGACATACGTGCTGACCCCTCTGTGTGTATTGGGGAAGGTTCCTTAAAAATCTTGAATGGCTAAAACTGCTGGTTGCTAAGGTGGTTAGTGAACTTAGGTTCTGCTAAAACCTGGTCCCTAGATTATTGTGAAGAAAGGTTAGTTCTGTTTAAATAAATTTCAGTTATTTTTATATTAACGACAGTCCAAATGTAGGACTGCAACACATTTGCCCTTCCCCCCCCCCCGGTCCCCTTTGTACATATGGTATGGTACAACATGTCTCTATAATAGGCGATTTGAGTACTACCTTTGCAGCAAAAAAAAAAAAGACAACTGCAACTGAATTTATCACCCCTGTCATATATTTTGATCAAGGATATACACACAGCTAAATTATCACTCTACAGTGTGTACTCGCAACTGAAAGCCATTTCTTTAACTAAAGTCCAATATGAATTTGATTTGTCCTACATGTATTTTGTGTCTATTTATATTCACTGGCAGGAAGGACTTTTATGGCAGATTTATAAATTGTGCATAGCTTTGCAGTTTCCTATATAAAGTTCTTCTGAAAATGTCAAAATATAACACTTTGATTGTCATTTCTTCAGTGATCATACAAGCATATTCAGTTATAAGAGAAAAAAAATTGTTTCTATGTTTATACAATGACCATAAAAAATAAATTATCAAAAAATCAGTATATATAAGGTTAGGCATTACTTGCAGCCAAGTACAGTGAAACCTGTATATAAAGACAAATCAAAAGACCAACAAATTGCCCTCATATACAGGTGGTCTTTATATATGCAGGTTGAATACCGGTAGCATGAAATATAGACCTGTAGATCGGTCCTTATAAGCAGATGGCCTTTATCATGGATTCACTGTATTCAATTTCTAGCATCCATTGAAAGTTTCTGGCATGTAAAGCAGACTAACAGGTTTTCATTAAATTTGCCATCAAGATATTACCAGTAAATTCAGACGTTCAAATTTGGAGCATTGAATTTATGGTATTTCCATTTCCAGCACAGCCAATGAGAGCACACCCCGGCTGTGCATCACCCTCGACCCTTGCCTGCAGCTCCGAGGTGATGTGCTTGTCAAGTGCTACCACAAACGCTTCCGTTCCTCTGCCAGGGATATCATCTTCCGCTGCCAGTTTCACACTTGTGCCATCTCTGACAATAACCTGACGTTCTCCAAACATGAGCTGGATGAGGCCTCCACTGGTAAGTCCTTGGTATGGGGTAGATAACACTCCCTTTGTGGAAAATTCAGAAATCCAGTGGTCTATACCTTTTAAAACCACCTCTTAGGCCAGAAATATGTGGTCACAAATTGCAGGTGGTCCTATAATAGAGGTACATGTATATTTACATGGAAAAGTGTCACTGGTGAAAGGTTGTAAAATAGTCTTACAACAGAAGGAAGACTGTTAAAATAGAGGAAGTCTTAGAATAGAGGGTAGTCTAAAAATAGAGGGAGTCCTAAATGGAGGGAAGTCTTAAAACAGAGGAAAGTCTTAAAATGAAGGGTCTTTAAATTGCAGCCTTCACAATATGCACATTGCAAACGTCCTTTCCAATGTTTGTTGACTCTGAAGCCAGGCCATGGTCATTAACCAGGATTTACTGTTAAGGAACTTATAAAGAGAAAAGATATTGACATATTTTGTAACTATGTAGCAGAAAGCAATTTGTATGGTTATGGCACTCTTTTGTGGAAAGCAGACTTGTTAAATAGGTATTGAAACCAAATTCTTGAAGGGAAAGAAACCCATCAGTCAGTGTGATAATAGCTGTCATATGATTTGGTTAACTTTTAGTTTGTGGTTAGGGCCACAACTAAATAAAATATATCTATCCAGCAGACATTCTGGTGATAGCTCTTGAGGCAGACTAACTGCATATGAAAATAATTTTCAGTTTCGAGTGACTTTTTTAGGGAAATGGACTAAATATGGTCCTGTAAATGTTATGTCATACCAAAAATCTTTCTCTTCGACATAAATCATGTAAAAATACTTTGAAGTAATCTACGGGGTACTGCACTATACCACTATATCACAAGATACATATACAACCCATTTGTGTCTGAAGTTATACAGTGAAAGCATCGAACTCATGAAGTACTATCTTGAAAACTGTCGTAGGTGACTAGACCACTCTTTTGAAAGACCACAACCTCTTTCGAAAGATCACATTCACATTAATTAAAAAAAAATTCAATATAGTTGACGATATCAGTATTATAATTAACATTTTGACAGACCGTGATTGGTGGAAGACATGGTGATCATTGCCACAGATTTTCTTCTGTAATAAATGTAAACTTCACCTCCATTGTTGATAATTTAAAACTCATATGTAAAATATGCGCAGCCAGAATCGTACATATTCCTTTCATGGGTGCTAAACATTTGCTAGTATATGTACACATACCCAACTGTTTGGAAAACAGGTTTATGATCAAGGCCACTCAATCCTCTGTAGTTACTTCCTTTTGATGACTGTATAATATCGTTACCTACAGGCACAGGGGGGTACTAACAAATAAACTTGCAATGAAAGTTACGTTCTGACAGACAACTTTACTTTCATCTATTCACAGATGAATGATTTAGGAGGTGGGAGTTATAAACATGTTAAGAAAGACGTATAAAGCAATTCTTCTCCTTATCCCCATTTTATTAGACAGTTTTAAAACATCATAAAAGAAATACAGTTTCTTACTTTCATTTGTGTCCTTTCCGCTGCGGATGACCCCACCCGCCTCTCCCTTCCCTCCTCCTGACACAAATGTCACCATGTCCTTTTTACAAGATGATGGATATTTTTTTTTCGCGCTGACAGTATTAAATATCAAGAATGCCTTTTATCATATGCCATTCTATTTTGAAATTCCATTGTACTATAGAACTGAATCTTTGTGCATGATAAAAGTGCCTTAAACAGATTCCTGTAAAGGCACTATTAAAATGCTTACTATAATAAAAATATGAAGAAGAAGAAGAAGAAAAAGAAAAGAAAATGGTAAGAAAAGGCAAACAATTGCACAGTTCTGGGGCTAAAATCTCAAGTTCAAAAGTAACGTTATTCTTAAGCATGAAATAGTTACCATTGTGAGTAGTTAAATTTGTGTTTAGACTTTACCTTTTTTTCCTGAGACTGGGCCCTAGATCAGTGAGAACTCGAATTGCAGTATATTACTATTTTCAGATACCTAATTCTGTGAAACAGAATCCTCAGGAAAGAAAATATTTTACTTCCATAAAAATATGGAATTTTGCAGTAAGCTGAGATGGAGTTTGCAGCTATTCCTGGGTTTTCGACCATCACTGGCCTTCTTTAGGGGTGGTGATGTCACCACCCATGAAGAAGGCCAGTGATGGGCGAAATTTCATTTTATTTAAAGAAGACTGAGACAACAAACAATTACCATGTTCATCCTAACGTGCAATACCTTATAGACTGGCAAGCCCCTCCAGTAAGAAAAATACCAAATCTGTTAAGAGGACAAATTCACACCAAATGCCTGATAAAACATCAAAGAACAGTAAATTTTGAGTGATATTCCTGTTCATTTGGCTGCTGCACAAAATGTATTTTTTGGCAAGGTTCTATATTTTATTTTGGGCAAAATAACAGTGGAGTTGTTTAGCCAGTTGATCCAAGTGATGACTCAAGTGACTAATTCTAACTGTTATGGGGTACAACCACAAATAAAGATTATATTCACAAGTTGAATCACACCTAGTCACATCATTGAATCACATCTAATGTATGAACAATAGTAGAAGTAACTAGTAGTAGTCAAGAGTAAATAAAATAATCAACGTTGTAAATTAGTAGATCGCCAGCATATTGTATTACTACTATGTATAATGTACTTTACTTGTCCCTTTCCAGATTCACGATTCCCAGATTTTGCTCGGGTTGAGTTTATTTTCTCAACAGCCCCGGACAGGATTACCAGTGAGTATATTTACTTTGTTTATTTACTGGTTTATTTGTGTGGTGACTTTGAGAAAGGCTGGAGACGCTATGCAAGAATCATAAGTGTCTATGTAAACGGAGTATGCGAATTTAGAATTTTCTAGATTATGTATGTTGTTGCTCATGCTGTATGGGACCGGGTGTGTCATAAAGCAACCATGCAATGCCACAGCCATGCATTGTTGGCACACATATGCTATCATAATGTCCTCTGTTCAGTACTGTGCTGTATTGTGGGGCTTCGTGCCACCCTTCCTCGGAGTCCAACACTCGTGGTCTTGGACTCTTCCGAATAAGAACATACTCAGCCTTGAACTCATCAATTACCCAAAGTTAATCGGAAATGTTCATAGAACTACTTTCCGACAGAAAATGCACCAGCCTGTTTTGGTGTGAAAATAAATAGCCATTAAATGTCATTAGTGGGCTTTTGCTGTCAAGCCTCCGTTTGGTGGATTTTGGTGGACAATATCTGTCTGCAACATAAATTAATATGCAACACTCGCAGCAGAATACGCACAGCATACGTCTGTGAAAATAGGCTTTAGGAAGCGTCCAAGACTGCGGGTGTTGGACTCGGGGAAGGGTAGCTTCATGGATTATATTATATCTTGAATGATCCAAAACTAGTACAAAAAAAGCCATACATGTAAAGACCTGTACCACCTCCTTTCAAAGTCATTTCAGATAATGGCTATTTTAAAACGGCAGATTCAGGATGTTCAGTACATGGATCCTGGGTTGGGTGCAGCAATACCATATAAAATCTAATAATAATTTGCAACAGAGATGTACTGTTATCAAAGAAAAATGTTTCTAGGTCATGCCAGGTCCAAATTTAATTAATATTTGATGTGTTTTGTGTCCAGTTGTTGTACCAAAATTGAAATAAGTTGTAAATGTCTTTGCAGATACATACATGTAAGTGTATCTGTCCTTTCCGAGATGGACAATTACATGCCTGCTAGGTTACCTGTGATCAGCCTGAATATAAATTATCGACAAATAACTCTGAATGTTACTTGCGTCATCCAAATTATCATCACTCCATATTTTCCCAAAGGTAAAATTGGTTGTGAAAAAAAAAAAGAAAACCCCAGTACTGCCTTGTGTCAATTTCGAATTACCTTATCTTTCACTCATATGCTAATTCATTTCTTAAACACATTAGCAGAAAACCAAGCATAATAACTGCCTTCATTTTTCCAGCTTTATCGCTAGCTAATTTTCTCCAGCCAAAAAAAAAAAAAAATGTTATGCTCTTGTGTTATGCTCTACACTGATGAGCAATATTTCTAACTGGTGGTGTTGCTGCGCCGTGCATGTAATTGGAAAGTCAGAATTGATAGAGAATATGGGCCTTCGGACGCATCCGACTTGGCACTGGAATGCGTAGCGGAGGGAGCTTATACCCGGCATTAGGGGCATGGATCCATCGTTGTTTGATCCCGCTGTGGGGGGAAAAAGAACTTTTGGGTTCTGGCGTATGTATAAGTCCCAGGAAATACCAGGAAAAACCTAGGCGTGGGTCCTGACTTCTGATGCTTCATCCTAGAAACATGGTTTGTGGCCCTGGATTTCGGCATTGCCTACATGCTTAGTCATGGACATGGAGGGATGGCTATCTGCCACCATAGCCATACTGGGTAGCATAGTGGCCCCAACTAGAAGACTACACAGAGACTTGGATTTTTTTTTTTTTTTGCTCTTGGAAGACAACCAAGACAGGATTGGGAGGAAATTGAATGAAATGAATCTCAGGAAAGCAAACTTAACACAGAGAAAAGGAAATAGGGGGCTTTTTATCCCCGTTCAGCTGACAATGTCCTGGGATGCCTGTGACATCAGATGACTATTTCTAACAGGATGTCCTGCCATTTACATGGGTTCACCGCCGCCTGCAATTTTTAACTGTCTAGCTTAATCTTAAGCTGTATTTTGATATTAATAGGATATGATTTTTAATAACAATAATAATACAAATGAGATGGTTCTTGAAGCAACCAAAAATATCATTTGACAACTTAATGATAAATAAACATTTTACAAATAAACTGTTCTGATTTCTTCAAAACAGCTGCATTGGTAATGTTTGGCTCATTAATAAGTGTATGATTTTATGGCAGTAATTTAAAGTCTATGGGTCGAATTTAGTTTTCATGTTTTGCCTTTGCATGTGATTTCCACCAACAAATGTATAGAATCCAGAGTCAGAACCTGACTAACTATGGCTATTAAAACTGCACTCTGTGCCCGGTGAGCTATTTGAGGGCAAATCTGGCTGAAATATCATCCATAAATGTGCCATTTTACCAGAGGAAATAGCAAACTAACAGACCCCAGCGAACAGGGGAGCTCCAATTGTTTGCAATGAAACCCAACCCGAGAATGTATTTATGGTTCATAGTAGTGTACAGTGTATTACAATATTGAGTGAATTATATGTAAAATGCTCCATTCCTTTGTGAAATATATGTTTCAGAATAGTATGAAAACTTCTTTTGTAAGGTGGCTTTATCTAAAGAATCATCAGCATGTATTTTTAAACTAGTTTTCACTGTACAGTATCTCAATCTGGTTGTCATTATCAGTGGTAGCTGTTTACTTTCTGGTTAGTCATTTCCATTCTAATAATAAACAGTCACCATGGCAACCAGGTGTTTTGGGGTGGGGTGGGGGTAGGTGTAAGAGTAGGTGTAGATGGACAGGGATGCCCGGGAGAGAATTGACCTAGCCTTCTGGATTGATCAGGTGTGATTGGCAGCTTAAAGTTCATCTGGATTGGTAGAACATGAACCACTACTATATTCACAAACCTGGATCTCTCTCGACCATCAGAGCTCTTCACAGGTAGTACCCTATGCCCTGGTTTATTTGTTGTGAGCAGAAACATACTTCCAAACCCTACCTTCTTATGCTCTTCTTATTGCAAGGTTATAAACTTACCCTGGTACATATAACCCTCATAAAAAAATAATGACACAAAACCCCCTAATGTCATTACCTTATCTGCAAAATATAATTACATGGTATTGGCTGTGGCAAGCTCCATTCACCCTGGCTGGCTGGTCAGATCAAGTATGATTGATAGATCCAGAATAATCCTGAAGCTTGCAGACAGGGTTTACGATAATCTGGAGCCAGGGAATCCAGTTCCAGAATCAGATTACAGCCCTGGTTTGGCAGAGTACAGCCAGGTATAGGTGTTCAAGGTCACTGACAAGGAAATATGGAATCAATCAAAGGAAGAACTGTTTATTGGAAATCATCAAACAGTGGATATGGGAGTAGTGTATTTATTAGTGGTAAGCCCTGGTGATGGTCGCCAACCCAGCAGAGGATATGTGCGTGGATAAGGTATGTCTTTGGTTTTGGGTTGTTGGTATGTCTTTGGGTTTCGGCTGTATTGTGTTCATTCTTTTTAGACATGCAATGCCTAATAGACGTGCACACCCCTTCAGCAACAAACATACCGCGTACCAAGCTAAAAGGGAAATTCACATGCCAAATGCCTGATAAAATGTCAAAATATCGGTAAGAAACAGCAAAATCCAAGCGCCACGCTTGTGCTGTGGCCAAAATTGCATCCGTTTGGCCACAGCACAAGCGCAAATCGCTACAAATCGCTACTTCTTCGTAAACACAGGCCTACTTGGTTTCCTGTACCTTATATACCAGTATGTGTGTCTACCATTGGGTGGTAGGTTACCAGCTGGCAGACTTTATTATGGAAAATATTTGCCTCACACCCCACAATCCATGCCCTAGCAAACTGTGCTTCCATTAGGATGAACATGGTATATGAAGAACAAGAAAGCTCTATAATAATTTCATAGCTGTGGAATTAGGGGATTTGAGCACTTTCTTCCACTCGAAAGTTTCAGAAATAAATCTAGTTTGATCACAGTAGTAGGTTTCACTATGATATAGGTTAAGGTACAAGTGTATAAACAATCATATATGGAACATTTCTGAAGTTAAAAAACTCGCTGAACTTGTGGAAATCTCGTGGAAATGATATATGTGGACACACCTTCAATGAAAGTCACAGGAAAACAGCACAGTCTCGAGTTCGGTGCTCGATCCACTTGTCCAGTAGCTGCTGGCATAGCGTCTATTTACCCAATCTTGATGGAAACCTTGGTTACAAAGTGACGAACAAGGCTTTGCATTTAGAACAAAAGCTGCCGCTGGCTCCCACAAAAGTGACCCATTTCCACGCCATATAACCGATCGAGTATAATTAATGTCCACAATGCTCAACAAAGCTTGTAATACCGGCAAGGCTTGTCCCAAAATATCTAATGAATATTAACCCAGTTTCAGGCATTTGGGTTCTTTTTTCACCTTGAAGACTGGCCAGGATGTTATATATCTCAGTGCATGGGGTGTGTTCCCCAAGTGTTGCAGAAGCGATTTGTGTGTTGCATTACCATGGATAAGAGTCAATATACTGCAAACTGGGGGGCTAGTTTGTTGGACAGGCGAAGGCCAGGAGCTATTATAAGATAAATCTCGGAGCTATGGCTATTTAATTAAAGAGCCGCCTCGGGTGGTGTGGGAGGACCGGCCAGTGGCCATAGGGTCTGATATGCTCTGTGCTTCCAGAAGTACTGCAGTTAGGGAGATATAAACCCTGGAGTTCAGCACGTGGTATTTGGACTTTGGGGGATATGCAAACCATGCAAACCCTATAAAAAGTGTACGGGCAAAACTGTTCTGTGTTGTAAATATGGGTATCTGGCAATTTGATGTGACTATCAGTTCAGTGTTCTTGAACTGTGCCTCCTAAAATAGATATTCAAGAAAAAAAAAGTAAAAGTTTTTTATATGCTTATGTGTATCAACTTCTGTTTTTATATACGGGCACTGGATAATTTGAAAGTTTGCTGAACTTAAATTTTATTACCACCTGTAAATCTTTTTCATAGCAATTAAACAGATTTAAATTAAAGAAAGTGTAACTGTATCTAAATGAAGACTCAACTTATTAGTGTCAACTTTTCAATTAGTGTCACTTTAATTGTCAGTAAGAGCTAGCAGTTTTTGTCGTCTGATACATGTAAAAATAATATGCTGACATGTTCCAGGGTGCTATGGGGAAATGGTATGTATAAATACACAAATATATAGCTTCATGTATGTACTGGAGTGTGTAACTGACTGTATTATTTTATCTGGTCCCCAGAAACTCCCGCCCACAGACTACTTCTCATTTGGGTGTTTGCTAGAACTTCTCATCACTGTTTCAAATTTGCCTGTCAAGGGAAATATCACTGTTAGTGTAATGTAGTGCCAATTGAGATATACTATAAACTGTGGTAGGGATGGGCACATGTTTGCTAGCGCCGAAAATCCATGGCCAGCTCCGCATTTTACTGTGGTTGTTTTCATGGATCCAGGCATAGGTAATAATATGGCAAGCAATTTGGAGCACTAATAAGAGAGTAGTTTGAGAAGTAATTGTGTGTGTGTCTGGTGCAGTAATAGTTCTGTGGAGTCTTCTGGAGCAAGCCGAGCCTGAAAGCGAGAGAGTCTGTGGAAACGGAGAGAAAAGAGACTCCTCTCTACCACTGCTGCCTCCGTTGGCAGTTCTTCTCCCCCAGTAGATCTCTGTATTACACCATCTATCCCAGCTGCATACCAGCTTGAGTGTTTACCAGAAGCTATATACCAACAGAAAGAGAGGAAGGAGGGAGGGCGGAACGGAGTGTGGCTTCCTAACATCCACACACACACATCATGTACAGCGGCAGAAACTTTTACCGTGGATGTGATATCTGTATACGGAGCCCCGTGCAGCAGGGGAACCACCACCACTGCCGCCCCTTCCCTGCTGCTCTCCTTGCTTCGGAGCAGAGAGGCCTTACAACCAAGTGCATGCAAGCAGGGCAACACGCAGACAACAGCCTTGGGGTAGCTGAGCCGTGGTTGTAGTAGCGGAACGGAACGAAGGGCGCTGGCTCGGAGTGGAGACCGGGCTCCAGGCTCGGCCATGAAATCAGTACCAAGCAATAGGTCACCTCAAAAAGTAAGGAGATCGGTAATATCAAATTTTTATAGCATTTTCCGGATCAGTTTATATCTATTGCTTGTTTGAGAGTGGCTTCCGGATAGCATTCCGGAAAGGCGGGAAGCATGGATATATTTCTTCCTAAGTCCAGGGTTAGATCAGTGTTGTATACCATGAGTCAGCGTATCTTACTGCCAGATCTTCCGGAGTTGGACAGCCAGACTTGCAGATATGAATGTGGGTATCTGCCTGTATGATTTGTGTTTACCTGAATAAAGTCTGTGAGTTTCAGGAAGTTCCGGATCTTTGATATCCAGAAGAGAGAAACAGGGATTAACTCCATAGTCATGTTTATGTGCATTCATGAGTCTGGATTTATATGTTAATTCCAGTGCAGGTATTTTGACATGATCATGTTTTGTGTAGGATTAGTCTTCACATATATCTTGGATTAATAATACTTCCGGATTCATGTAAGGTGAGTCTGGACTCTGGATCCATATGTGTGCTGCCTATTCAGCGTTTGAAGAATTCAGGATCCGAAGTGTAGTCGGTGCATTGCAACTGCCAGCAAACAACAGTTGGTGGAATCATACTATGATGGCAAATCATCCCCTTTTGTAGTTACTGCCCGGTAGCTTGGGAAGTACCGTATTCATTCCATTAATAATGCCATGCCTGGTAGCTTGGAAAGTACCGTATTCATTCCATTAATAATGCCATGCCTGGTAGCTTGAGAAGTACCGTATTCATTCATTAATAATGCCATGCCCAGTAATGTAGGAAGTACCGTATTCATTCCATTAATAATCCATGCCTTTTTGGAGAATCATAAATGGTTTACTTAGGAAAAACAACAAAATTATATTTATGGCTGAACACAGCTTCTGTTGACAGCTGAACATTCCTTGCAGTTTAAGGATAAATCTGCTAAGAGCTGGGAGACTAGCGGCTGAAAGACCTATATATATATATAGGAACCACAATGTTACAGAACATATGCGGAAAATGGAATGAATACAATGTTGTCGTTTCCAAATAATGCATGTGCATTGCAGTTCAGAAGCCTCAGTCGTACAATATATTGATACTGTATTGGAGACTTCTTATTAGCAAGTGACGGTTGATCTCCTACAGACTGATGTGCAGTACTCTAAAAGATCATACTAGTATATTATTCTCTTCTAGTGATCTACTTGTCACAAAAGACTATATCGTTATATTTGGGGTATTCAAGATTTTTAACAATTAAATGAAGCATATTTGGTTATAGGATAAGTTGGACCCTGACAGGTGTGCATGGAGACTGAAATTCCAGAATTAACACATCATACAGTAAAACCTCTCTTGAGAGACCACTGCCATGAGAGACTACCCATCTTTAAAAACCGCACATTTTGGGCAGAAGGACCCTATGTTTCAGTATAACTGAACATGTCACTGTGATCAGAGACCATCTACCTTGAGAGGCCACATTTTTGTGTCCAATGGAGTGGTCTTTCAAGATAGGTGCTACTGTAGTAGTGTCCAGGCCGAAATGAGATCAGATAGTGTAAATGTAAATAAATCAGAAAAGCAGTTTTCATTGTATGGCGGTTCCCTTTCTATCGTAGTCTTCATGCAAACTTCCACTGTGGATATAAATAAGATAAGACTTTGAAACTGCACTTAAAAAAAAGTGCACTTAGGTACTCCATATATTATATGAAACATTACTGATTGTAATATAGCTGCAACTGATAGTTACCAGTACAGAGGTCCCTGCGTTTTAAGACTACCGATTTAGGCAGAAAAAATATGGTACTAATTGAGGGTTATAGCGAAAGGGAAGAATATTTAATAACGATACATATATAATTGTTGTTTATGACAATACAGCAAGCTATATATCAGTTTTTATTCATGTAAATAAATTACACTGCATTTTAAAGTCACATATGAGCCCGATCGGGCTGTGTGATGCACTTGATGTTTTTGTATAACTATTTCATTCATATGATGCGATTGCACATATATGACTCTAATAAACAAATTCCAATTCCAAAATTCCAAAATGACCTGTCCTAAAATAGAAGGAAGTCTTAAAGTGGAGTGGTCTTAAATTACAGGGACCACTGTACTTCCTACTGATGCCATTTCCTTCTCCTTTCCATATCCCTCCCACTCACTTCCCAAACCGAGGGAATGGTAAGAGACTTATTTTTAGGCGTATCAATACATATTAGCGATGTGGCTAAGTATGAGATCCAGAATTTCCTTCCTTCCTAGCTAATCCAGGCCAGGTGAAGGTAAAATTCTAAGCCACAGGCATCATTCCCTTGCAGAGTTGCTTTCCTGGCCAGTAGTGTAACACTGCTAGTCTGGTGGAAGGTAGTAGCCAGTCAGCAAAGTAGCACTTCAAGATTCCAAGAGAGTGCCGTAGTAGGGTTATAGGAGAGGTGCAGTAGGGAGGGAAGGATATCCTTCCCCAATAAGGTAGAAAAATATATAAATATTTAGAAATACAGTAAAACCTTAGCAGCATCTGTTTGTTTTTTATCAAAAATGGGTATTGATACATAGACAATAGAAGAACATATTAAAGAATATAAAAAAAGAAATTAAAGATAATTTTGTTCAAAAATTGTAGATGGGGAATTAGACCTTCCATCGGGTTTAGATATCTTGACTTAATGATATTTTATGGTATAAATATTTTGTATTAAATAGATTTATTTGTGATTATCTAGGAACTACTGTTCTATACGTTAGTGGATATACTGAATATATGTGGATATCTAAATATATTATTGTGACATTATGTTCTATAAACTTGTTAATTTAGTTTTGCAGAAGGACATGTAAACATACATTAAGTATTTTCCTTCTGAATGAGGAATTGTTGATCTTGGCACCGAGTTGGAAGCGTAGCATACCACCATGGGAGAGATGCTTCCCATAATGCAATGTACAATTCCGATCGGATATATTTGGTCTCCTTCAAGGGAATGGAAGGCCAAAACCCTTTTCGGGTCTGGAACCATCACCAGTAGAGCAAAGTAAATATTGGGGTGCTGCAAATATTAAATTAGCGTGAAATATGACCCTGTTTTTTTCACACTCCATCATTCATGGTAGGACATGTAGATAAGGGTTTATATTAGGGCACTTGAAATCAAAACTTTTGTATACAAAGTCCCAAGTGGTGGAAAGTTGGCAAGAATTTATTTGTGCTTTTAAAAACAGGCGTGTTAATATGTACATGTACATGTACTTTTAGAAACAGTGCGCAGAATGATGTGCTGTACTAGAGGTCAATTTGATCTGATTTGAGTAAATGATGTATGCTAAAGGTCATTTAAATGCCAAATCATCAGCGCTGTGAAACATATGTACAATATTTCTTTATAAACCAATAAATAATAATAATAATAGACAGTTCCATGCATGTCCCCATGTTTATTTGCGGGTGCTGGAGGTGTCTATCCAGTTGAAAACAGTAAAACATTGGAGGCTTAAAATAACTCCAGAAAGTTTGCCTTTTCTTCTTGGAGTTTGTTATTGCAGTTATTTACTGTTTTATGCGAGTTGGTAATTTGTGCTAAAATTCTCACTGCATGCAGAAAGTCAAATCCATTTACTTTTAGTGTATTTCAACTATTGAAATTCAGAACCAGTTATATATTTGAAACTCAAGTGTGATATTATCAGATTCTGCAGGCTGTTTGATATTTCATTCTAGTTGAAATTTGAAAATCAAAAGAAGTTTGCTATTAGAAACATAGTAGGTACCGGTAGTTGAAGAAGGCAGTGTTTTTTGACACAGACACCAACAGCCATGCATAGATGCATTGAACGAACTGCCTGATCTCGCCACTTTACCATAGCTTTGTTC
>JAAUYG010011075.1_pt1 | contig 19715 bp, 8 predicted proteins | sample 7278091 | NCBI WGS metagenome assembly JAAUYG01 (sample SAMN14350201, study PRJNA611818) | marine sediment metagenome | isolation source: surface marine sediment (0.6m) | place: French Polynesia: Moorea | collected 2018-08
CAAAGTGGATCGAACTGTTTTAGTGCCTAATGCATATGTATCAACGCATGCACCTCTGGGTCTCCATGAAGTATCTTGAGCCATATAAGCAAAACATGGGAATATACATAATCAACTGGGAACAATGCCAAATGCCAATCATTTTAGATGGATTAGTGCAAACCAAAGCGAATCCGTTCTAGCACAAAGTAAAATAAAGTGAAGCGAATCAAATATGGCTCGAAAATGAATTAGGTGTAAAATGGGTCTTAGGACATGTAGAATAGATGGAACATCAATCTTTGCAAATGTGGGAGGATTCACTGGCCTCATTTGTCAGATAGGCCTGTTCCTGACACACCAGGCACGAAATACATTTACAGGCCTTGAGTGGTGGCTTCCTTTTGTTCATTAGATTCTTCCCTTTGATTTCCCATTTTTGCTTGTCTTGCATCTAAGGCACTCACAAAGATGTTATGCTGTTGCCATATATCTGCTAAAGCTTATTCATTAAACACAGTACAGCTGCAGTTAATAACAGAGAGGAAATATTGTGTGTACTTTGATATTATTATGGTATATATTTCAGTATCCACATTGGGACCTGAGTGGCCCTGTTTATATGGCTTGCAAATGTTGAACCAGTGTCTTGTTTTAGTTCTACACATAATAAGGCATATCCTGATACCGCAATTTTTGACCAAGTAAAGGTTATTCCTTCTGTTCCATATTCCTGGAAAGTTTTTTTTTCCCTGTCGGAAACTGGGTTTTTGCTTTCACCTGTTCAAACAACTGTGCATGAGATAGAAGCTAGGTTCTGCCTGTGTAGCGCTAGAATGCTTTGTTCATACATGTACCTCCGTCTTGTACCTCCATGTTATTTATATTATGGGAGGTGGTTGTGCTTTACACTTAAGACTTTCACACATATGAGATTGTGGCTTTCCAACTTACTGGGATTTGGTTTGGTTTTGAGTTGGCCTCCACGATTTTAGATCATGTGGCAGACTGGCAAAACCCTGGAACAGAGAAATCCTCCTACTCTATTCAAATCATCCCAAAGGCGCCTCTTACAATTGCCAGAAGCATATACTCTTCCAAATAATACACTTATGTACACACCATCAAGATGCCCCCATATGCCCCCTTCAGTCTTACAAGTTCACCTTTTAAATCCTATCTAGGTAACAGCTCATACATTTTTTCAATGATCGCAGATTACTAGTACTTTAAAAATACTAGTATGGTTGATTTTAATATGCCTCAGGTCATTACATCACCTTTTAAACCCCCTTTAAGTAACATGTTGTCAAATACCCATATGAATCCCTCCTCTTAAATCACTACCTGTACAAACATTAACCAGAACACAGGTGAATTCAATGGCCTGACACTCATGATGAGCTGAAACTTATTGTTCCAGCATCATTGAGTTGAACTAACAGGGAAGTGCTAAGACCGATTCACCAGAAGTCACTTCTATACTTTCACTTTCACATCACGGAGACAGTTTTTGACCGCATTTTCACACCAGAAAAGTTACTTCAGTAGAACGAACTGACTTTACCTATTTATCTGCCAGGTGCCAGCAAGGTCGGTCAGGTTACTAGCCTCGAGGCTTGCTGCAGTTTAACCCATTTTCCCCAACATTTTCGAGTAAAACTTCACAACAGAACACTTCAACCAGTCTCGGAAAGTCCCTTTGAAAAATGGTGGCCAGGTTGACAAAATATTGTTTAAAAGCCTCCCGCTCAGTTTTGTGACAATGTGACAACAGCACTCCCCGCCGCCAGAGTTATGCCGGCGTAAATTTTAACTCAGATTACTGATCTGAGTATTTTCGCAGAATAGGTAGCTTGGCTTGAGTGGGGTGGGGGTGGGGGTAAAATTTGTGACAGAATAGTGCGTTCACACCTGAAATTCTCCGAAGTTTCAGGACTTGTGCAGGGATATTCTGGTGTGAAACTAGGGCCTTAGGTGTATATTTCAGAAACGATCGCTAGCGGATTGTTACAGATTAAAGAAGAGTTTAGTAATATAATCTACGCTAAAGGTTTGAATATTCATGTTATGTGGTTCAGACTGATGACACTTTTATCACATTCTAGAGCAGATCATTAAACAGTGAGCATCTTGTGATGAACTTTACGCACAGACCCAGTGGATGAAGTCAAGAATAACTACTGCATACGATTGTATACACATGTGTGATGTATGTATATCTGTACTACTGCATATGATTGTACTGTATACACATGTGTGATGTGTATCTGTAAAGTGGTCCATCTATTTTAAAACCAACCATTGTACCTTCAAAATGTGGTTTTGATTTGCAGGTGGTCTAAAAATAAAGTTTCAATGGTACAAATGTATACAAAACCCCAAATTAAAGTGGTTAAGGGTTGTAATACAATTTACAGATTGTATAGAGGGATCATGACTGTATACCAAATTCACAATGACAGCTGACATGCCTGCTGGCACTTCAGCTTGCACCTCCACCCTGAATTAAACCAAAATTTTGATCAAAACAAAGACCACAGGTCTCTTGGGTAGCCATTGTGTGCTAAGTTCTGACAAATATACTGCTGTGACCTTTGACCCCTCCCCCTCCTTCACACACACACAAAAAACTGAGCTCTGGTTCCCTCAGCTGCAGATTCATAGAGCTGACTGAGCAATATACCTTATGGATGGATATGATTTGACAGAACAGCACCAACTGGACTGGCCTGGCCTAAATGTGCGGCAAAACCCAGTGAAGCAGATAGTCGGGTTCTAAAAGGCCGGCCCAGGAAGTCGCAATGTATCATGGAAAGGCGATTACATGTTCACTGATTCTTTTCACATTCCAATTCAAGTTGTTCCTCCTGACTGGGATCGCCTCTTCTACGGTGGCCCCTTGTCACCCACAATGGAGCCCAGAAGCAGGGCTGAAGTGATCAATACTGGTCTCAGATTCCTCTGTGCTCCAGATGACCCCTATAAAATCCCCACCCCACCCCAGCCCATGAGCCCAAATGATTGAAGCTTCTTAAAATGATTGCCATTCCATACTAATTAAAAGCCTGTATTGTCACTCCCTGCGGAGGCAATGCAGTTCAGTCTGGCAGTTCTGCAAACGGTGGATAAATTCTAGGCGACCGTGGCCACCGAATTCGCTCTCCCTGGACCTGTCTCATGTGTCTTAGGGCTCCTGTTAAGTCCTTGGGATGGGTTAGCACGCATCAATCATCGACAGCAAAGCTTCCCAGGTAATAACCAATGACAGGCAATTAAAGCAGGGGCAGGGCCACAATGGAGCCATGCCAATGAACCCAGAAATGGAACTCAACAAAAGCACAAGCCAATATGAAAGACTTGCAAATAAATAGAATACCAATTTAAAGTGTATTAACTGACATATATTTAATACCTGGCTATCCCAAATTAATATTTATTTACTATTTATTACATATGATTAATTTTAGGCATTTATGTAAATTAAGGACAGCAGGAAAAAAATCTCTACTTACATCTTCACAATACCTTGGCTATTAAAATTCAGTAGTAGTAGTAGTAGTAGTAGTAGTAGTAGTAGTAGTAGTAGTAGTAGTAGTAGTAGTAGTAGTATTTGAGTAGTAGTAGTAGTTACAGCAGCAGCAATAGTAGTAGTTAAAGTAACAGAGTAGTAGATACAGAATAGAAATTTACCAAACAGACAAAGACAGTCACAGATCAAATACCATCAGCATGCTGATCACCTGAGCACCACCAAGTCAGTTCAGGCCTGGAGCCATCAGATTCCCATGATTCCCTCCTGACTGATGCTCCCTGTCACAGCCCCTAATTCAATTTCCTGCTGACCGGAAGAGCAGGTCAGCCTGCTTTCATTGGGCTGCGTGTAGTACCAGTACACTATATAATCCCTGCTAACCCAATCTGAGGCATTTACACTGCTAGGCAAGACTGCATCCTAATGGTAGTTACGACAGTGCAGCCCAATCATTGCGTAACCAATACATGTAGAGTGCATTAGTTGTGCAGTGAATCTAAAATGGTTGCGTACAACAGAACCTGTCTTGGAAGGTCAACCCATTAGCCAGAAAAATGTGGTCTTTAAAGACAGGTGGTTTGGTGGCAGATTCAATTACTATTGAATGTGTGACCTCTACCCTAAATAAAACTGCAGTAGATGTGTCTCAGCATTTAGCACAGGTCAAAACAGCTTTAACATGAGTTGGACAAAGCTTGGTTGACATGTGCAAGTAAATGACCTACTTCAAGCACCTGATCTGCAACCCATTTTGATTATATGAACAGTACACCTAATTTGTTTGCAAAGTACAAATTTTTTGTACTATTGAACCTTGATTTTTAAGACCACCTGTGATATAAGACCACATTTTCATTGTACCACAGGTGGTCTTAAAATAGAGGGACCACTTTTAATACCTGTGTGTCTATTATAATAACATAAGTATATTGCTAATTGTACATCTATCATCAGATTCCCAGCTATTGATGATGTTTGATGTCTAGTAGTCAAATTATAAATTCCCTGTAGGTGGTCTCCAGACCCAGACATAGGTATGCACAGGTGGTATTTGAAAAAGTCATTGGCACCCAGTTACACATGTTACAGCCACCTCACATCTGGAGAAGCCGACCCAGGAATACCACTTCAAAGACAAGAAACAGTGCTGCCACTGTCACCGGCATGCAGTGACACTAGTATAAAGACCACCCAAGGGACCAATAAAATGTGGTGGTCTTTATATGCAGGTTCAATAACATGGAAAGTATATCCCTGCAGACCTGTAAAGTGGGGTCTTTATATACAGGTGGTCTTTAGAGCAGATTTCACTGTACATGTATATTAAAGAAAGATTGGTATTTACAAAGAAACTATAACAGTCGGTTTCCAATATTGAGCATCAAAAGCATCCAAATATCAAGATTAGACGTCTTTATCACAGTTGCATGCTGTTCCATATGAGTTTCTTCCAGTATAATATCAGCATACCGGTATACTTATCTAGAGATAACATTAATGAAATATGACAAGTAATGTCCAAGGATTTCAGAGTTAATGCACGGAAGACCGTATTTTTACTTTTTTATTCGTAAATTGAGCAAAAAAGGCATGTTATACCGAAAACTTCCCCCAGGGTGTATGATAACCCTTTTCCAAACATGTCATCCATGAATATTTCCCAATGCTAAGACCTGATTTTGTAGAGACTGGGTGCTAAAAATTTGTCCAATCCTGGTTTTAACCTTCAAGGTCGCCTATATATGATTTCCTATGAGTGTCTAGTATACTATAGTAGGGATCTATCTTTACCTCAATTTGTCAAGTATTGAGGGTTAACACATAACCGTTAACAGAAATTAGTGGAGGAAATCAATTCATGTGTACCGGTACCACGTGCACACTATATTAGACACAGTCATGCCAAGCCCAATAAGTCCCAGGGATGGCACTTACCTAAACGTAACATTCATGAAATATGACCACTGACCAGAATTGTTCAAAGATTTTCGGAGTTACTGGTAATGCATAGAATACAGTTTCTCACATATTCTCTGATCAGTCAAGTGAAAATGCGCATTACCCTAAAATTCACCCTCAGGATGTATGATAATCTAGGCAAGTCCTTTTCCAAATAGGAAAGTCAATCATCCATGAATATGTGTCGCAGCTAGACCTGCTTTTGTGGAAGCTTAGTGCTAAAATTTGTCCAATCTGATTTTAACCTTCAAGATTTTTCAAGGTCAAATCCAGTAGCACAGCTGAACTCTCCATATATAATTTCCTATTATTGTCTAATAGTAACTAGAGGTCTATCTCTAACGGTTTGTCAAGTATTGAGTGCTTAAAAGTATGAATGAAATTTAGTAGAGGAATTTGTATGCACGGTGTGTGCACACTGTTTCAGTCACAATCATGCCAATAAATCCGAGAGATGGCTCTTACCTAGAGACAACATTATGCCAGGTATTGGCCAAGGATTTTTTGAGTCAATGTGTGGAATACACTTTATCACATTTTTTCCGTAAAGTCGAGCGAAAATTACACCAAAAATTGTCTCCAACACGTGTGATAACCTAGGGAAGTCCTCTTTCAATTTCTAGTAACTATAACAGCTAAATGGTAAGAGAATGGTGAGGCATGTGGTTACTGTCAGACACTAATAGAAAGTCACATATGAGGAGTCCAACTGCACCATTAAATTTGAGCTTGGGTGACCTTGAAAGGTCAAAGTCAATGTCATTTGAAGGGCTATCTCTTGAAGAAGCCCAGTTAGCACACACATATATACTAAACTCATGTACATGCTATAACTTGGCTATAGTGTTTAGTAGTACCGTAATACGGTGAGTGTGTGGGAATATATCAGTAACAGAAAGTCATATATCGGGAGTCCAACTGCATATTTGGCATTAACCTTGAGTGACCTTGAACGGTCAAAGTTAAGGTTGCTCAGATTTGAGGGGCTATGTAAGACATTAGTCATGTGGGACACTAATAAGAAGTCATATTACCAGTAATAGGATATTCATTTTGTGTGAGCAGGGTCTTTCCCACTATCCCAGCAGTCTTTCTTGCCTATTTATTTATTTTTGCCATGCATGTAGTCAAGTTCAGTTTCACTGGAACCTCTGGGACTTAGGGTCTTTCACAATTCCAATGCACCAAATGTTTTATGTTGTATGCTAGTATGCTACAGATATCTCAGGTATCCTAAAGGAGGAAACTAGATAGATGGACTAGCCGCAGTGGTTAAAGTTCACTTTTCTCTGCTTTACAAGCCAGTTTTCTAGAGCCGGCTCTCTCGAAAAATCTTAAGTCTGGAAAGGGACTTAAGTCCATCCATCATCTTGGCAACCATTCTATTCCATGCTTAAGAACACTAGTGGAGGGTTGCAATTTTTTTAAGAAACTGGCCCCTAATCCCCAGCCACTGGTACTGTTACTGTACCCCTTCATCAACTTTGACAGATTCCCATAGAGGAGACTGATTCACTGGTTGATATGGGATGACAGTAGATTTCCAAGGTACTGGTACATGGGTACCTGGACAGTGGATACAGCCACCGGCTGAGCTGTGTATTTGTATTGGGGAGGATTGTTTACAAACATCTCCCGCCCCCTCAACTGTACTCTGTGATGCTAGCCAATCAAAAGAACAAACTGGCACCATCTCAATATATCCCTGGTAGATAAGCCTTAAAGGGGTGGGGCTCCAGAAACAGGCACTATCAGCAGCAGGCAGGTGTCTATCTCTTCTCCTACTGTGCCATTTAGACAGTAACCAAGTGATATGGCTGTGAAGAGGTTACCCACCCGATAAACCTTGAATGACCCTGCTGCACACCAGCCAAGGTATTCATGTCTGTTTTACCTCCACAAGTATTAAATGGCAGTCTAAACTGGGCCATGAGGTTACAGATGAAAGTGTCCAAGACTAAAAAAAATCCAAATTCGTGACCCATCGATTTAGTCACAGCATCTTACCACTCCTCAGTTCATTAATTTCTGTAAAATTTGAATGCCCAAAAGCTAGAGTAAACTGCTGAGGAATTCTTCATATGGACTAACTGTGGGTTGCTGCACCAATAGTTTTGAAAATGAAATGCAAGAAGAAGTCAAAACATATAGTATATGCACCAGGGGAAAACATTTCGAGAAAGAACGGTCGCAAGTCGCCCAGAATTGGCAAATACTGCAGAGTGAGAAGCCTAAAGAACATCTGTCAATTTGATTTGATCAACCAAACCTGATTGCAGTGCATATTACTTGCGTCAAAAAAGACTGATTCCCCAGATCACATAACCGGTAACTTCTCACCAGGTGGTTTACCAAGCTTGAGCCAATTGATTTTCCCAATATTGACATAATTGGCTGGACACACACTTCCTTTGGTAACTTCCCCAATACCATTCCTGTAACTTTACATTATAAACATAATTTGCCTCTCACCGCGTTTGCAGGACAAAAATGAACACATTTTATGATGCCACAAATTATCTACGTAAGTTCACAATGGACATGGCAGTGGCAAATAAATAGGTTTAGGCAGCATAGTGGCAGCAAAGCAATCGCGATCGGTGGGCGATCGGATCCATAGCAATCGTGCGGCAAAGTGTTTCACAGGTGGTTGGCCCGACTCCAGGAAGAGACAGAGAGGTGCATGGGATGTTGGGAGCTGAATACCTAAATGTACTTGGAGGCAGAATTCCCAGGGATTGACACGGTTAGACTAAAACTTGAAACCCCACAGCACACTTGAGCACAGTTCGGACCTTCCCTGTGATTCAAACAGCAACTGACACATACTGGGATGTCAGTCTCTAGCCTATGAAAGATACAGTTGTCACTGTTGGGATTTCTTCCTGTTCCTCCTCCACCTGTTCTTTGACATATACAGTGTTCCTCCCTCAAAACTTGTAAACCTTTGCCCTGTACGACTGCTTGATTCAGGCCCAAATTTCCAACCCATGTGTTCAAAAGCAACCAACATATGGCTTGACAATAGTAATGTTACTACAGTGTCACAGCCTTCAATACATTTATCGTCAACCAAGAGCAAAATGGTATCCCCTAGCATCCAATTATTTGCAGGTATCCAATACAACTATCACATCTTTTGAAGAGTGATGTTATTGGTTTTTTTAGAGGATAATGCTTGTTACTAATTTTTTTTTGGCATCTAGCTTGATAGTCGTCAAGCTTAATAGTCGGAGGCTTTCTGGACAACCGCCATTTTCATGTGTAATGTTTTATTGTAAAAGTTTGTGTATTTACATATCTAGTCATGGGCTTTTTGGACAACCAGTCATTTTCATGTGCAATGTATTATTGTAAAATTTATATATTTACATATATCTATACATGAATATGAAAAATAAACTATCTATCTATGTTATCTATCCCTGTACAGTAGTCCCTCCATTTTAAGACTATCCATTTAGCCAGAACGATGTGGTATAAATGGGAATTAAGACCACAGCACTTACTGGAAGACCAATAGTGCTATATATTGTGTCACTTTTGCCTCAAACAATGCTGTTAATTCCAGGAAGTCCACTGTACGAGGGGTGGGGAATAAGAAACAGTCATTGAAGTTGTAACTCTATGATTGTCCAAAATTAGACGTTAATAATACATTGTAAACAATGATTTGAAAGTGGCACAATTGGTATGAAATCTATAACAAATCAGACTCAGTGGTGTATAAAAATAATTTCTATCTGGCAAAAAGCAGGGCCTATCCACTAAATGTCCCAAAAATTAAAATTTGGGGGTTTACATAACCCCCAGAACAGTAGTAACTGTGATCTATCAACCTAACATTCAAATCTCATAATATAGGTAGGCCCTTAATTTTTAAATTCATGCAGGTAGAAGGCCCTGCTGCTTTTGAAATAGCACTGCAATACTATTAACAACCCCAGGGCAATATTAAGCCTGCCTATTTATGGAATGGCTTGTCAGCTACAATCAGGTTTCATCATGATCAAGACAGAGCTTTCCCAAGGGATGGAACCTCAATGCTTGCCAAACAGACAAATGCTACCTCATGATAATTGCGTTTATCAGGTCCCAACCTGAGGACAATATTGTTTCTTCCTGCACACGCTCATAGAGCAATTCCCTTACCTGGCTCTTCTTAAAAGGATTCTTCATGGTGTCTTTAATATCTTCCCGGTTTCCAGCGTCAAGATTTTTAATCCTAGCCTGGATGAGAACAACCTGCAGGAAGCGTGTATGTACACAGCATAGGATATATCCTGTAAATGGATGCGGTGAATCCTGAGATGAGTGAAGAAGTCCTAGGTCGTGTCAGCATCTGCTGCCGTGGCTACAGAATCTGTCCCCACGGTAGTAGTGGCAGGCAGTGGTGGTGTCCGTGGTGACTGTGAGAGTCGGTGCTGGGTCCCACACTGATCGCAGTCAGGACTCCCAGAGCTGCGGCAGCAGGAATAGCCGGTGGTGAGTCCAGGCCTCTGTAACACGGTAATATAGTAGGTGATAAATGGATACAGCTAAGCTGGACCTGACACAAGTGACCTGTCTCACTAAAGGTTGGGGGGGTGGGGGGGTGGCAGTAAGGGGGGTGCAGGAGGTTAGAGGATAAATAACAAGGCTGGGGATAGGTGCAGGGATAGGGGGAGGTGATTGAGGGGAGGGTGGAGGCAGAGAAACAGCAATTACACCTCCAGTCACTGCTTCACATTGAACCCAGCTCAGTGATTGGCTTGTTACTGCTCTACTCTTGCCTGTCCTCTCTCTCTCTCTCTCTCATACACACACACACATACACACAAACCTGCTGTCAGACTCATCAGCACAGCCAATGATCCATGTGTGTTACCATGTGTTACGTGTGTTACCATGAGTGTGACTGTGTTACCCCTGTTCTCCTTGCCTTAAAAGGGCGGGGTACCGGTGCCTCTACCCAGCTATGGGTGGGGTTGAGACTGCTCCTTTCCCTGTCCCCAGCCTCCCCACTCTGTCAAAAAAGCCCTGGAGCAGCAAGAAATCCACACCCAATGTTCACCATCTGCTAAACAATAGGGAGCAGTCCATCAGTGCCCAGATTACATGGAGGCATGCTGCCCCGGCTGTCGTCTGTCCACCCAAACCCTGAGGCTGTTCCTCTAATATTCCCTTCCACAATGGCAGCAGCAGAAAGGCACCGCACACTTTCCGATCTAGAGTTAAGGCGGCAATGGCATGTCTTGGCACCACGTGGGGATTGCCTTGTTGCAGCACACTCTAATTCCTCAGATTGTACTGGTAAATAAAATCTCCGGCTTGTTTTACCGACCTACAACAGTTTATCTCCCCGTGATGCTGTTGCTCCAGCTGCCTGCATGCATCCTGCAACCAGGCAGCGGATTTCAGGATAAAAGCGTCTGGAGGTATAGACACATCAAGAGGTGCTATAATGACGCAGAATTGACAAGCCCGAAAAAATTAACATGGGCAGTATATGGCAGCTCACTTGCAGCAACCAGCCCACCTAGGTCGGCAGAGACACGTTTCGTCAGCAGTGGTTCCATTTTGACTAGAGTTCAGCTTTGATCAGCACAGCAACTGAGGCCCGGTTTTCTAGTTCAGTTGCTAGTACTTCAATATGCTAACAAAAACATCTTGGGAGCTGCAGAACGAAATGCCACAAATAATCTCCCAAAGGTTGTGCAGTGTCGAAATAAACTGCGCACTTGGTCACTACTAGTATTGGTTTTAATGTCCAGTATACAAGCTGCGGCGGAGAAATAGTATTACCCAGTACACTGCTTCGGCAACTGATCTGCATAAAACACATTGTTGATTGGGCTATTATTAAGTTAAAAGACATGCCCATAGCCCAATGGGCTAATATTTTCTCATGGAATGGCACTGGTTATGCCAGTCCATTGTGTAACTAGGTATCAACAAAATAAATACATACCCAGTTATGTTAGCATGTACAGTGAAACTTGTATATAAAGACCACCCCTTTGACCCCAAAATGTGGTCCTTATACACAGGTTGTCTTTATATGCAGGTTCAATAACATGGGATATATATATCCCCGGGGACCTGTAAAAAATATCGTCTTTATAACCAGGTGGTCTTTATAACCAGGTGGTCTTTGGACTAGGTTTGACTGTACCCATTATGGTAGGTAGTTATCAGACTGAACAGTACCAGTAACACATCTGTCATGGTTACCAGTCATAAAAGTCTTCACTTACGCTATGGCTGTAACAGTAATTTGGCAATAATTTTCCATCAGTAGTGGAATCCCAGACGTTTCCTTGTAAATAAAGGTCCATGTGGTTCCTGCACCTTATTATATACAGTGAGCCCTGTCTTGAGAGACCACTGCCATGAGAGACCACCTGTCTTGAAAGACCAGATATTCCTGGCAGAAAGTCCAATACATTGTATGTCCATGTAACAGGTAACTTAACCTTTTACGAAAGACCATCTGTTTTGAGAGACCACATTTTTATGACAAATAGAGTGGTCTTACAAGACTGGTTACACTGGATATGCTGGGTTGTACTGGAAGCTGCCAAGGCACTTCATTAATAATAATCACTAATATCACTAAGCACTTCACTAATTTTACATTAGGTCATCTTTATATTAAAAGTAACATACGTTCTTGCACCTTTGTTCTACACTAGTCATAAAAGACCTTATTAGAGGGGGACTACTGTACCCTATTCTAGGGTTTCTACATCCTCTGTTGGCACTGGCAACTCTCCCTTACATGCTGAAGTAAGCCGGGAACATTGGGCTCCAACATGACTGAGTCAAACCCCACTGTGTGTCAGTCTTTTGGTATAGTGTAGGTATCTATTACATTATCTGGAAAGCCTGGCTCACCTGCAGCTATTGCCATTTTGTGATGGATGCTGTGTGTCAGTCAAAAAGTGTCAATGAACTTGACTTGCAGGAACCTAGACTCTAATCCTCCAGCTAGTAAGTAACAGGTATGTGACTGTGTATTCTCCAACAAACAACGAGTCCAAACATAAGACACGATTATCTCAAGAGGTGTTTTACATATATCTGGATATTGGATACAAGATACACAACCTGGTAACTAAATTTTCAGATAAAACTGTACATACCTCAAATATCCATATCCAGCAGAAGCTGACACCTGCAAACTTGAGAATAGTTCAGAGGTATTGGGTTATATTGACAATTTGACATACCTTAATCATGTGTTAATCTCTTATCTCATAGTATATATTCCTTTCCCACTGGCAAGTAGCATTCCACATAGCTTATTGGTCACACATACCGGTATATTATTGTATGGATGAAAATAAATCCAGGGCTAAATCCCTTCCCTTTTAATACGACCCCACCCTGTCCTTGAGTTGAGCCTTGATACCCAGATAAAGCTGCACCATGTTAACCGTACAAATAAAAAGACAACTGTGATTCCATGGAATTATCACAGGTTGCCCTCTGGAGTAGTGGACCCAGTCACCTTTTCAAAGCCCCTTGAATGTCAAAGCCAGTCTAGGCTGTATTTTCAGACTTTATTAAATTACACACATACATTATTTTAGCCATTAACAAACTGAAATAAGCTTTGCCGACGTCAAGAAAAGCTAATCACTATAGCTTTCTTACAACAAGATGTTCATCTTTAGATTGATGGGCCATGTGGTCGAAACAAGAACAAAAAAGGGCCCAAAAATGATTATGGCTCAATTTTCCACCTACTGTAAGGTATATTTTACTGGTTATGCAGGTATATCTACTCAATCCGTACCTACATGTACATGGTGGATGTGACATATATATCAACCCACTGCTGAAATGGTTTGATAATACTATGGTTGAAAATTATCAACCCATACTGTAATTAAAAAATATTTTGGTTAAGGTAGATAAAAATATATATGAAAACTTCCATTGTGACAAGTACATGTGCCTACACATAATACACCTGTGACAGGTGTGTTTGGTTTAGAGCTGTAAGTATTGATGGACACATTTCACATTTCTGTCAGTAAAAATGTCAGGCTCAGGCACAGCAAATGGTGTACATGTACATGTATATAAGCATGGATACCTGACCAAGAAATCAGTGGTACAATTTTGCACCTGTATATTTAATTGTTTAAAAATATGGCTATTTATTACAACATAGCTGTATGTATGTAGTACATGTATGTACCTTAAACTTTCAATGTATTTGAATGGCTTGTCATTTTGTCACTAATATAATAATGAAGTGACCAGAGCAACGATATGCCAGTGGCCATATCATGCCTACCATGAAATTTCGTTCCTTTTATGTCACACCACAAATGCACAGAGTGATCAGGAAAGTATACTACAGTTCCCTTGGTAGTAAGGGCGGGGCCTCAGTTGCAACCACGGGAAGAATATGTGCTATGGTTGGGCAGTCATATCTATCGGTACATCCCACCCAGGAGCCTTCACGGTTCATTGGTCCAGTCAATAACGACGCGGAGAAGTGATTCAATTCCAGATGACCACTCAAGTGCGTAATCAAGGGACTATGTTCTGGTGGAGATAGGCGGGAACAAGCAAGTAAATCCCGCCAGCTTGATTGAACTAGCCAGACCATTGATCATTCACTCAGGATGACCATGTCCGGGAAACCTCCAAAGGCATGCCAGGGAGACAGGGAAAACGGGGTGGGGTGGGGTAGGGAGGGGTGTACTGAGAGGGTGACCAAGGGAGGGGAGCGGAGGGGTATTCAAAGGTGGGAAACTATTGATATCAAAGTCAAATGACTAGAATGAGTTAAATTTTGTCATTTTCGTATTAAAGTGTCCTGTCTCTACCATATTATTGTAAGCAGCGACATCCATGATATGTAAATCTATTCTAAGAACTTTAATTAACAAATTAATATATTTCTAAAAAGGCTACAACATATACATTTAGTCTCTTAGCCATATTCTACCACCGGCTAGTATACCATGAGCACATAAAAGTCAAAGGATGAGGTGGGAAAAACAAAATATCTTCTCAACATAACATTCAGCCTGAATGCAAAAACAACATGTCAACAAATGGATTATTAGTGAAGCATAATTTTTAAGTTTAAAAAAGAAAAGGAGGAACAAGGACCCTGCCCCAATGAAAGTTTATGCCGTTTTTTTTTTTTTTTTATTTTCATCAGCTGGAGTTGGAGGACCGGAGTACTACTCCCACTGGGAGTATTGGAGATTGTCAGCCCTGGAAAGTTATCTCTACAGCACTCACCCAGGCTCGCCCATCCCCCATGTTAGAAATCTCCGTTGCCAGGCATTGGAACGAGAATGGCGGTCGCCGTGGGTGACTCTCTCTCCCAGCAACTGTAAAGGAACAAAACGCTGGGTAAACAGAAATCAAAGCCTTCTTGAGTAAATCCGCCGCCAGTTTCCCCCGAAAATCATGTCTCTCTGGTACCGACATCTGTGCCTTCTTAGTCTTCACCAAGGCATGATGCTCCAGAGAAGACACGCGGCAGGAAATTATCGCCGATACCCGACAGGTCACGTCATTAACCCATATACACTCTTGATGCTTTCTCTCACTAATCTTTGAGATGAGCATATAGTATGTTACCCAAACTGAGGCTGTGATTGTGTTTACAAAAGTATGCAACTTTCAATGCGATCAGTGTACTATACACACATAGGAGGAAAATAAATGGAACAATTTGAAAAAAAAACACTCACTTTCTATCTGTAATTGGTTTCTATTATCTAATGTTCTTGGTGGATTAGGCACAGTGCAGCCAGAGACTTGTTAAGATTAATCAAGAGGCTACTAATCCAATTTATTCTGCTGATCCCTCCGCCCCTTCCCTGAAGTTCCCTCCTACAAACAACACACTAATAAGGTACATGGAAAATCTGTGCCTGTCAGGTTGCCATGGTGACTGACACATCCTTTAATAGAAAAACTGTCTGGGTGTATAAATAGGTGACATGACATATTACTTCCAACCAAAACAAAACTATGCGCTAATGATGTGTACAAGGAAAGAGCAATAAGATGGTCACACAAGACTACCGTATATTCGTTGAGCAAATAATTTTACCTTGACTCAAAGTATTGAGAAAAATGATGTCACTTTAACACAAAAACAAGAATTAAGTTTAAGAAAATTTCTTATTGGAAGTGGCAATAACTAACATTAAGTACCTACAAGTAATTTCTGATAATAAACGTATACTGGAACCTCAATTTGAGACCACAGCAGCATAACAACTACTTCTGAGTAGTAGCGGGTATCTTGTATATATTTCAATGCTCAATATTCTCAGAAATAATAGCACAATACAACCGTATGTGACATATACATGATATATGACCGGGTTTAATAATGCATGCATGAACAATATCATTTACTGTACATCATGTACTATGTGTACAATATGCTGTGTCTTTGGAATACATGTACCATGTATTTATTTGCGAGGGATTTATTTGGTGAATTTCACAACTGTCTTAAATCACAAAAATACATGCCAGTGAACCTACTGGTAATTCATCTACCTGGAAAATTAACATGGTTAACAACGCTTGAGTTAACCATGAATGTTTATCCCAGCAAACATGGTTTTGTCTGAAAACTCCAAACATTAATCCCCTTGAACATTAATGAGTTTACAGTATATAGTTTACAAAGCATTTCAATTGCCCAAACAATAGCTGATCCTTTGGCATTCAAAACGCAGCAGTTTCGTTTGCTAGAGCATAACAAGATTTTCATTCACCGATGATAGTATAAGTCAAAAGGTCAACTTGACTTGCAATGGTATAGCTAGACAGTTGGTTGCCTGCAACATGTGCAATGTGAGGCATCCCATTGTTGAGCTTGAAAACATGTGCAGTTATATCCCTACAGTAATTTTTGGGATATAGTAGAAGCAATTAAAACATGTACTGGTGATATACATAGACATGCATGCACAGCGTTCTTAATCCTTTCCTCACAAAGGTCTATGTCAGCTTTAGCAAATATACACAATGATCAGTTTTCAGTAGCCACATATAATTTATAAAATATCTTAAATATAGATGCACCTTCCACAGCAGCAATTTATCTAACATCAAAAATATAGATCTTAAGTAGCAGCTCAAAATCTGTGTGTGAACTTTAATAAATTATAAATGCAACTTAAGTGTAATGGCTGAAAAAAACTCTTCCAATGCATTAGAATAGGACATGGCAAGTATTAAACAGCATTGGCCAAAACAGGGATTTTGCAAAAAAACTGGTGACCACAGTCGCCATGACCTTGACACAGGCCACCAAAGTCATTCTGGAACATATACTAAATGTCATTACACTACATTATCATATATTAGCCGTTACTATGCTACTACACCAGTAAACAGGAACTTGCGGCTACATATATCTGAAATCTTAGTACTTTTCAATCACAACATGTTACACATACTTCCATGGCCATGCATTACATATAAAGGACTAAAGTTGTCCATCTTGATTTTGGCATTCAAGGTCACTCGAGGTCAAATCTAGTGGCACAACTGAACTCACCACATATAATTTCCTATTGTGTTTAATTACTGGGGCTAAAATTCATAGGGTGTTGCTGCATTATGGTCATTCATTGGGCATGAAGAGCTGATATGTCCGATATTGATTTTGACCTTCAAGGTAAAATCTAACAGTAAACAGCAGTGTCTTATAGTAGCCAGGCATTTTTCTCTCTAAGTCTGTCTAGTATTGAGTGTTAACAAAAAGTAATGTACCCCCGTAGAGGAATTCATGTGAACCATGTGCACATCTTTTCAGCCCAAATATACTAGCACCAACATATCCACAGATGGCACTTACATAGAGAGAACATTCGTGAAATATGAAATACATGTATGACAGGTATTGGCCAAGTTTTTTAAGAGTTAGTGTGTGAAATAGAGTATTTAAAAATATTTTTACCCAGAAACCAAACAAAGGTTCACCCTTCTGGGTGCAAAATAATCTAGGGAAGTTCTTTCCAAGTATGAAAGCCATTGATAAAAAGCCATCCTACAAGGGAGCAATACACATGCTAAAGTATCTGGTATGTAAAATCACAGCTCCTCGGAAATGTGCACAATGTACAAGCACTAACAGAATTTAACATTTTTAAACCCAAAGTATTTTGTCGCAAATTTTGGTGAGAAAAGCACTAAACTGGCAGGATTCCTGAAGTTGTACCAGGTTAGTTATTTCACCTCAAAAGGTAGATTAGTGGTTGGGATCAGACTTATCAGTTGGGGAATACACGCAAATGTGTTCCCGTTTATTTTTTTTTTGAAACAGGAATTGGTTCCAGTAGATGGCGTTTCAGCAAGAACAGGTTGGTGCTTGAACTAACCACACCAGTGCTGGCTGCTGCATAAATGCCTCTGTACCACAGAGGACTTGGAAAGCATGCCATAGTAACTTGGTATCATGTACATGTACGATGTAAACTAACCAGAAATTTCACGATTGCTGATACAGGATTTGTAGCTCTTCCTGAGCTTTCAGCCATGAGCCATCATGGACCTTCTTCAGGAGTGGGGAATGTTATAAACTGCTGCAAATTACATTTAGCTTAATCAACAAGTACAGTGAAACCTGTCTTGAGAGACCACTGCCATAAGAGACCACCTGTATTGACCACACATTTTTGCCAGAAGAACCTACATTTCAATGTAACTGAACCTGACACCGGAGACCACCTGTCTTGACAGACCACATTTTTTACGGCTAATGGGGTGGTCTTTCAAGACAGGTTCTAGTGTACTGAGAGAATTTTTATCATATTCATCCTTGAAGGGTTTCTCTGTGGTTCAGGATAGGAGCTTATAATTACAGACCATGATATATCATAAACATGGTATATAAGCTTTAGGCACAATCATTTCGTGTTCCGCCATATGGTTTACTAAGGGTTTGTTTTTTTTTAATTTTAACGAAATCCTTTAAACGTCCTAGCTGAACATTAGAGTTGATGGCACCTGGGCTGGTAAAGTTACTAGACAGCTGGGTATTGATCAAAAATTCTTAGGTTAATACTAGGTTAAATGACTGAAAACCCTTGCAAATTTCTCTCTTGCTAATGCAGGATAACCGGGGAGGCTTGGGGAGGCTACAACTTAGAAACTTAGAAATGGAGGGGAAGCATATTACACACGGTACACGGTACAAGGAAGATGTCACAGCTGGGACAAAATTGTAACTCTACTCATGCATGCACACGGACTGTTTATCAAAACTTCACCTTGGTGCACATACAGTAGAACCTGTCTTGGGAGACCACTTCCATGAGAGACCACCTGTCTTGAAGGACCACTAGCTTGGGGAAGAAAACCCTACATTTCAATGTAAATCGACCTGTCCCCAAAGACCACCTGTCTTGAGAGACCATATTTTCATGGTCATTGGGGTGGTCTTTCAAGACAGGTTCTACTGTACTGATATCTTAACCACACAACAAATACAGCTGGGACATCGGAACACTCTGCCCACCCACAAAGTCTTATGTGACATCCAATTCCAATCTAATATACCACTGGTACTAGGAGTGACTATCGGAGGCAATAACACTATCACAATAGTGTCACGATAGTTGACAAACTATCGCGATACTATCATGATAGTTCATTTGAAGGAAATTTGAAGAAACCAGAGCTAGTACTGGTATCAATAGCTTTCTAATTCACTATGCTTGACCATAGGTGTCTGATGAAAGGAACTTTCATATGTGAAAAGAGCATTTTATAAATCGTTTTTGACCTCAAACATGTGAAATGTATGGAATGATGTCCATGATATTGAGATATAGCAGTTTAATTGAGCCCTATACGCTGAAAAAAACTACTATCGAAACTATCGAAACTATTGCATCGGGTCATCAACTACCGGTACATGTATCGCGATGCATCGATTTATCGATGTATCGTTACACCCCTAACTGGTACTCACATTTATGTACTAAGTACATGTATAATGTACAGACCTCCTAACAGTCAAAATACTAGTACACTTGAATTTCGACTTTTCAAGGCGTTCAAAATTCAAATCTGATGATTTGGCTGGACTCCCCATAATCACTAAACTGCAAGAGCACAATAATTTTACCGGGTAATATGTATCGTAATTAGTCGGGTCGCGATGGCCGAATGGTTAGCGCGTCGGACTCCCAACCACAAGATCGTGGGTTCGAGTCCCGCCAAAAACCAGTCGGCTCATCAAAACCGCCCCGTGTGG
>JAAUYG010071598.1_pt1 | contig 19713 bp, 11 predicted proteins | sample 7278091 | NCBI WGS metagenome assembly JAAUYG01 (sample SAMN14350201, study PRJNA611818) | marine sediment metagenome | isolation source: surface marine sediment (0.6m) | place: French Polynesia: Moorea | collected 2018-08
CATTTAACTCCCCATAATTATGTGATTTCCTATTAATGTCTAATAGTAACTAAGTGTTTAGCAGTTATAGCCGCTCAAACTTTTTTCTCCTATCTCTTATCATTAGGGCCAATTTTCGACACCCCCCCCCCCCACACACACACACACACACACCCACCCGACCCCAGGGCCGATTTTCTCAAAAACTAATCACTACATCCCGGGGTCAGAGGGAAGGCATCCACTAAAAATGCAGATTAGTTAAATAGTTTTTGAGATATCTTGTTGACACACACACACACACACAGACACACACACACAGACGCACATCAGCATCGCAATAAACCCCGTCCAGCAGAGCTGGCGGGGTCTAATCATGATGCAACTACTGCTAGTAGTGACCATGGCATCATCTTGTATGACCAGTGAAGACCCTCTCCGCACGGGCCTGTCCATTTATACATATCATATGGTAAAGTCTCGGCTGTATACCACTTTTTTAAGGCCGAAAGTGAAGCAATCTGCATTAATGCTGATATTTTTTTGTGGTTATGCCTGCGTTAGGACCCAAACCCTGTACATGTGTATATACATGTATCCTATCGTCAGTCTGTACGAGATCTCTTCATTCCGCCGGTACAATCAATCCGTCCTCTACCATTGAAAAAAAAGTGAAAACGAACGCAAACACACGTACGTTAGAAGTTTACACACTGTACATAACTCAAGCACCGAAAATAAAATGTGTTGGCAAAATGAAGAGTGAATGAAGTCTATACCTACATATATAGTTGGCAAGACGCTGTTAATCAATGCCCTGTAATGTTTACTACATTTTGTTGGTTAAAACACCCACAAGAAATCCGACAGTGAAAACAATAATCACTATCTTGCCACTTGCATGATTTGTAGGTCACTGAAAGCAGAACGCTTGTAACACTATAAACCTTTTTCTCAATAAACAGAACCGGAAACTCTACAGTCAATTAAGGGAACGGAATATGGCGGGATTCAACTTAGGAAGAACATTTCTATTACTATTTAGTGTCTGAATGACAGCATCTCACCACAGCCGATACCTCTCCAAATAGCGTCAACATTTGAACACGTTGAAGGTGGGGATGTTTTTGTCGAAAATGGTTACACGCTTACATTCCTGTCTGCAGTTGGGTAAATACTGCTGCTGACGAGCGTGTGAACGTACCAATGTAATGTGGATGCGGCAAAGCTGTGAAGGTTGGGACGGGGGCGAGGTATCGAGGGACCAGACACCACCACACCCATTCTTGGATAACATACATGTAGCTGCAGTCATGTTCATTTACAGTTTTGTGGGACAGAACTGTATGAAAGACGATGTAGTCAAACGGGAAGAATTTGCAATGATATTATGCAACAAGTTCACTTGCCTTTACTGAATGTGATGTTAAATTTCTGCATTTTCAATCTTGTATTCGAGTATACTCTAACATAACGTTTATAATGCCGTATACTAGTATATTGACATGATATAAGCGTCCTTTCACCGCTATCTGAACTTCTATAGTTGGTAATTCAATTCTTGTATAACTAAGGGTCAAGTTCTGGGATACATGTATGATCTACTAGAAGACTAGAAAGGATGTAGTTATTGGCGAAATTCCTACTGTAGCGGTATAACCAATGATGTGCACACATACACAGCTTCTGAAAGCCCAAAATGTACACATGTAATTACCTTAGTACTTGGTCCTGTGAATTCCGGATTCAAACAAATGAGACCAGTGCCATGCTGGTTTCGTGAAAAGTCTGTGTTTTTTAATGAAGGTAACTTTCGAAATAATCTCTCTGACACTGTAGTTTATTGCTTAAAGTCCAGCGTTTGGATTTCTTTTTTATGTCAATGAAAATAATGACGCCAGAGAATATCAAAGAAAATAAATTACACCAAAGAACATCGTTGTTTCTTTTTTTGCACTGATCCTAAATATAAGATGTATTGCACTCTTTTCGGAACAAAAAAAAAAAAAAACTGACGATATTGACCTTGGATCATATTATTGGTGATCGTGTGGTAGTAAGGTCCATCCACCGTAAATTCCACTACCTCTAGTAACGTGGCCTCTTCTGTCGACGAGAGCCACTCCAACGAGGGCCTAATCAAACAAGTAGCGGCCTCGACCATTGATATACATATACCTGTAACTATATATACAACGATACACACGTAAAAGAACGTAACGTGCATCTCTTGCTGCGCTTACTTTAGGGGTGATCCTTACTATATATTAAAATATATCGTTTACTTTGGTTCTTTCGAAAATAGACTTTTTCCTGATCTGTCTTTTGACGGAGAATAGAAAAAAGAAAAGAATGCCCTTTGACTGTTACATTTTCCATTGGTGATAAGAAGTTATGAAAGTAGCAGTTTTTCTGCCATTTTATCAGAAAATTCTCGTTGGCTTGATCAAGGTGTGTTAGACAGTCGAATATAGACACATTAAATTCTTTATTAAAACTGTTTTTGCTTTCCTTATAACGGTGTTTTGCACTCAGACCAGTGGGGGGAAATTGGGATAGCAATGGCGTGTATAACTTAGAGACCATGGATGTGCTATATCGCCGTGCTGTACACGCGCCTGGCACTATGACTTTGCCTTTTAACGGTCGGCTGAACTACATGGAGACATGTTCAAGCGTTGCGCCTGGTATGGCTATAGGTGACTGTGACAGTACACCAGGCAATGCACTACATGCCGCAATAATACTATGGCTATTGTCCTAATTAAGACAACTCCGAAATGACAGTGCATTTTCCAGCAACGATCCCCTATTATAGTAGTCGAGTCACAAACTTGAGACGACCCCCAGGCCAGAACATTCGGCATACGAAGCACGGTGACTTGGCATATTCTAACTGCGCCCGGCGGAAGGCATAAAACCAGCGAGCAGGCGGAGACTTGGTGCAGCAGCTTGACAATATTCTCCCCGAAAGCCAGTGATCTAACTCTGACATCTTTCCTCGTGTAAGACATGCCTTCTTACAAATACACGTACTTTGATGTGAGAGGACGCGGGGAGACTCCTCGTCTCATCTTCGCCGCAGCTGGAGTGAAATATGAAGACAATAGGATCCAGGGAGCAGACTGGCCAGGCCTCAAGCCCAGTAAGTAGGCCACATGTGGTGCATACATGTAGATTCGACAACTACAGATTTTCTCCTTGGACGTCGTACCGGGCGTAAAGCGTGTATACATATGTATGACCAAGGGTGTCTGACTCACTGGCTTGTTTTAAGGGCAATGTGCCTTTAGGTCGGCGTCTACATGGTCTAGGGGTGCTCCATGATCATTTTGAGAAAGTTTGCACCAAAATGTCACCCGCAGTGCCTATGCACAGATGCAGCCAGTTACCCAATTGATCGCCGCGGCCGCATGACCTAGTTTTATATGTCTTATAAGTAAGTCTGAATTTGCCAACCCCAAATCTGGCACTTTGGAATTCACACATATTTTCTATCATAGCATTTCAGCGCATAACTTGAACCCCCGGGTTGAACCTGCCTTCTCGGGGTATCGTTGGCATCTGGAACGACGCGTCCAGCCTCCTTCCTCGCGAGATTTCACTGTATTATCGATCTGTTGTAATATTGCATCAGTTGCGAGCAGCAATTTCCACAGGTCTTGGTAACTGGGGCGTACATGTAGGCACAGCAACTGCTCCCTATGAAATAATACAAACATGCCAGCAATATCTGAAAGGCCGTCGGCTCCAAATCGGATGTCCATAATTTTGTTGGGATGACTACCAAAATATTTCATCGCCTATGGTTCTATTAAAGTCCGCCATAGCTCTCCATGGCGGCAGGCTTACTTGTGAGGTTCCTCAACCTGTGTCAAGTGTCTGAGTGCGTGTATCTGTCTGTCTGTTTGTCTGTTTGTCTGCATAACACACGCAATCCACATATTATGTTTGTCAGAACCTCCCCTCTGACCCAAGATGTGTGATCAAGTTCGATTTTGAAAATCAAATTGCCTTGGGTAATGGTCGTAGTAGGTGGTCTAACATTTTGGCACAATTGACCCAAACAGAAAGAAGCTAAGAAATGGGTACATACATGACGTGGTCACCATTAAATGCCACCAGGAAGTCATTTATATTGGCCCCAAATCAACCATTAGATTTGACCTTCAGTGACCTCGAAAGATCAAATATGTGTCTATATAAAGTCAAGAGTGGTCTATAACTTGACAACAAAAAGTCGTTCATGAAAGGATCTATAACGGTTACGATTTCCCAGATATTTGGCTAATATTTTTTTCCTGTAGCTGTTTTTGGGGGCTACGTTTCCGATACCTCCACGAACTAATTCTGATTCAGTGAGCACAAACAAATTATGTCCAGATATAAGTATCCCGTGTCTCATTATGTACTAATGATAACAGTGTGTAAATACATCATTTTGTGCCATGTGTGCTATATATCCGGTATTTCAGACACCCCGTTTGGCACGTTGCCATTCTTGGAAGTGGATGGGAAAACCCTAGGACAGAGTCTGGCCATATGTCGCTATCTCGCCGTCCAGTTTGGTAAGTATAAATCTCAGTTCTTCATTATTTTCTTAGCATGTGGTTAAGTCCTTAAACTCCATGAAATATCCTGTATGTTGGTATTGATTTAATATACGAACTGTCGAACTATGACGTAGTGGGATGTCCTGTGTTGCGAAACAGAGTGTATTAAGATGTCAGGTTCCTTATAGAGTTGCTGTTATTATCGCCCAGGTCTCTCTGGTCAGAACAGCTGGGATCAGGCCCAGGTTGACGCCCTGGCAGACACCATTACAGACATAAGAGAGAAGGCCATTGCGATCCGCTTTGAAAAGGACGAAGCGAAGAAGGTATAGTTCTACAGTCCATTATTTGCACTGAGGCAAACCCCTTGAAGGATTTTCATTTGAAAACTATTGGTCCGCTTGGTATACACTGAAAACAAAGTACATAACTAGGTTCTTGACCCAAGTTATTATACACATACATGTAACGTGCATAGGGGTTAATCAAAAATTTATTTTGCATTGTACCAAATTAATTAGTGCCGAGCAGTGAGCTAACATCCTTTGGTCCAACTCTCTTGCATACATGTAAATGTCACCATCCTAACTCACATAAATACATTCGAATTTAATGTCGACATTTCGTGAAGCTCTGAAAATAAATTACCTTTTCACTGTTAAACATTTTCACATGTGATGTATGGAAACCTCTGAAAATAAAGCATGTATTTTTTCGTTTTCACCTCATTTACTGTATTTTTTGCTGTCTGTAACACAGATTAGCTTCAGCTGTATAATTGAAAATCGGTTAATACAAACAACCTACCCCCTCTCCTGTTCAGACCGAAAAGATGAAGGATTTTATGGAGAATGGCCTACCCAATGGTCTGGGCTTCATGGAGAAAATACTGACTGCTAACAACGGAGGGGACGGATGGTTTGTTGGAAACAGTGTAAGTTACAAGTTCAGTTCTTTGTGGCTCTGCTTAAAAGAATACTAATATTAAGAAAAGTATATAAAAAGATATAGGTAAAACAACTTTAGATAATATAAAATTAATTGGAAGTCACTTGTAAATATTTACACACCGGTTCTGTTTATTTATTTGCGGTGGGAATGGGGGTACACTTTGGACGTTGTGCTTATTGGTTATGATTGTAGCAACTATGAGAATAGTCGACGTCTAACGTTTTATATCACGTAGCCAGAAAGTAAAATTCCACAACCTGAGACATTTCCCTGCTCATTTTGAATAATCCCAATGTGCCTTTTACGTGCCAGAATCATGGCGACTAGAGATATCCATAGTTTTAACTTAAATAAGGTTTTTAGCCAACTACATTGCTCCATAATCAGATTGGCAACTCTCAGTCACAAACCGTGGACTTCAGTTCTTTCGAGAACTCCAGCCCTGGTTTATAGGCCAACCACGTGACTCTGTGACGTCATCTGGTCAACGATCCGAATGGATATCGCATCTGACGCGGAATAATATACTCACACAAAAAAAGTTCCGCTATACACAGAAATTTCAATTACAAAATGGGAATTACACTGGAATATTGGTAGCGATGTTAGTAGTATGTACTACAATTAGTGATTAATTAGCGATTAGTAATTACTGATTAATACTAGTTATTGCGATATAATAAAAGATAGGCGTTGCGGAAACTTTTAAGCCTGAGGACATAACGCTATTACATGATGCATGATAGAATAAATTGGAAATCAAATGTTCAAATCTTGATTGCACCGTCGTAGTACGTAGTAACTATATGTACCAAATGGGTATTGCACTCAATATCAAATGACTATAATATCATAACAGTAACTAACACAATGCCATTGCCTTTAACATTGTATTTTCAGATGACCTGGGCAGACCTGCATTTTCAGGCCACAATGCAAGTCTTCATGGACAGGGAAATGGGAGACTTTTTGGACAAGTTTGTCAAACTGAAAGCTTTGAAATCCCGCGTCGAAGGAGTGCCAAGGATAGCCGAATGGATCAATACTAGACCGAATAATTCCTTTTAGCCTTGCACATACATATGCGTACCTGCATATTTTAGGCAGAGTACTATGTTTTACGCTTGTAGTACATTTTAATCATTATATTGACTATGTTACCCAAACGCAGCACAACTCAATAAAAGTCGCATTATCGACAATACAATTTCCCTTGTATGATATGCAAGCAAATGCTGCAGGTGTAGTCAATGGTACCCGAAGGACTGAATAACCGTTGACACTTTTAAGTATTTTGGGGGGGCAAAACTAGATTTTCAATAATTGAATCTCTTAATCTAAGTTTGACACATACCTACATATATGTATATAGGGATATGTAAAAAAATTAGCAGATCCAAGCTCCCGTGAGTGCATTCCTACAGCTAAGAATAACAATTATGTTCTAATTACAAATCAATATCAAATTACGCCCATCCGAGTATGCATTTTAAGGCATAAACATAAAGCTATTGTAACAGAGAAATAACATTCGAATCAACAGCTTGCCGATTATTAAACCCCTCCAGGGTTTAATACCGACGGTCATGAATGTGTACGTCTGCCTCTTAATAAAATATCTATGACCCAAGAAAGAGATAATTCGAGAATGTCCATGGGAGTCCAAAATGTTGGAACTAGGATATTTTTAAAAGCAGTTGTAACAGCTAAGTCGTGTAATACGCACTATAAGACATTAATATGGAATACTACATTCAGCGTCTTGCAAAATTACGATTTGACCTTGAGTGGCCTAGCGAGGTGAAACGCTGGCCACTGATATTGTGGTTAGTTTTTATCAAAAAAGAGGAGGGCATATTACAAGTACTATTGAACACTTATAAAAAGTCTTGTGGGAGTCAAACTGCACTATTAGATTCACATTGTGTGACATGGAAAGTTGTTAATTAGAGAATATTAATAAAATTATTTAGTAGAATTAAATATAATAAAGTAGAATTTATTCAATGGAATTGTGTTAGCCTCGGTTGGTTCACCTTACTTACTGGGTAAGATTTATAACCTTTATTCATCGAATCTTTGTTTGCAGTTGTATATTTTTGTTCAAACGGCTTTTATTTCATATACTGACTATAGGAAGTGTCACCCAGGTGTTAATCTACCAATATTGTTTAGTGGGCTACTGACTACCTAACCACAATTTTGGCATAACACTTTTAGCACATCAAGCAACCCACCTTCCGGAAACAATTAACTTCAGACTGACCTTGAACACTTAGCATTCAAAACAGCCCACATACACCTAACCGGGAGCCCCAAATTGTCATGCCTTTCGCTCTAAAACCATCCGTTTTCAAGATACAAGTTTGGTTAACATTGGGTATATCGAAATGTATCGAATGACCTCAGGTGGCTTTTGAACATCAACATTCAAAAGTACCCTATATACACTATGTATTTATCCCCGAGGCACACATTTTTGTCTGTGTCCTTCTTCGACCAGCTGTTTTCGTGACACAAGATGGTTGAAAATTGGAAAAGCACCAAATGAACTTGAATACTTAACAGTCAAAAATGCACTATATATACACTTAGAAACTCTGGGGACCAAATTTTGGTCCGTTTAGCTCTACGACCAGCCGTTTTGAAGATACAAGATTGTTGTAAATCGAAAAAGCACCATGTGACCATAACGATTTAAATGTCCAAAGGACTCTAAATACAGTAACTGTTATGGTGGATATTTAAACGCCTTAGTTCTTTTGATTTTGAGTTCCAGAACAAATACCAGAAGGTGAAAGGAATGTTTAGCTATTTATTATTATTAAAAGTAACTCTAGAGCGATAATTACAAAAAATATACAGGAATTTGGTGAAGAATACAACAACCACAGCAACATAGTCAGGTTTTGCCAAATAATACCGCAGCACAAGTATAGATATACCTGCACCCCTGTCTAGTACATATCCAAAGTGTAGCGATATCATAATAGTGTTAACTTCTGACTAATGCCGAGTTTTAGTGAATTCCGAGCTTATCGTTCTGGGCACTTTTGTTTGATAAAAGGGTCAGTTATTGTCTTTGAATGACAGTTCTTGTAACTTCATAGACATTGCACATAGTGCGCAAACCAACAGTTTTTCATCAGGCAGGCTTGCCTTTTCTTTACAGGCCACGCATCAACCACGATCTGACAGATGACTCCAGAATCACTACTGCAGTGATTTACTCACTGCAAAGCATTACAACCTCTCTCGGTTGTTTCTCGTTTCTCCAAGCTAGGAAACAACTCCCGACCTGGCCTTAAGTACACAGCGCCACTGCTGTAGGAATTCTCGATGAGGTTGCTTCCCCAAACAACTAGCTCTTCACGCGACAGTTTCACAACTCTTCACTAAACATCCTGATTTAGCTACTCGAAACATCAGTCTTTTCTCAACAGATGCTTTCTGCTGATTTATTAATCACGACACAAAGTCGAGCAGGTTTTAGTTCATCGATCACTGTTACAAATCGCCTTCAGCTTCAGCATACAGTCTCTCTCTCTCTCTCTCTCTCTCTCTCTCTCTCTCTCTCTCTCTCTCTCTCAACGATTTAGCTTCCTCAGTCTCCAATACAATGCCGATTGATAGGCTGAACCCAAATACGCACTGCCACACAGTTATACACCACGACAAACCGACGCTTTGGAAAGTTCAAAACTGATTTGAGGGAGGAGTAGCGCTTTGAATTTTTCGCTCCCATGGTGTCCTATGTTAACTAAAGGGAATAAATTTCTTGAAAAATCGTAAACTCAAAATTTGAGGACCACTGAGAAGAGAATACATGAAAATTCAGAAAAAAAGTTTCAAAGGATTCAAAAGTGATTTGAAGGAGGAATAGCATTCTGAAGTTTTTTTCTCCATGATTTTTTGTTCAAAAATTTAAAAAAAGCGTCTGTGCGTATGGCCCAGGGGAAGCAACAACTGAAACTTGCAAGAAATCTGCCCAATAGGTTCTGAGACAATTACGACACGAACGACGGACAAGTATAGATACAAAGAGGACAATATGCCGTATGATAACGTTAAGATCAGGGTTGATAAAATCTTTTTTTTTAAATCAAAAAGGTCAAATTTTTTTTAAATTTGTGTGAAATCAAGTCTCCACGACACACATTTGTTGAAAAACCACACTTCTGTTCATTTGTTTCACATAGACTAATTACTATATACTAGTACTAGTACGATATTTTATACATGATTATGGTTTCGAGTCTCAAGTTTTTGACCTTTTGAATTTACAATGCACTGCAGTATAGGACTCTTATGCATGTTATATAGGTAAGCAGGCGACGGGGCTTTGGGAAGTGGATACTGAAAGCACAGCTGCTGCCCCATAGTATAACCAACACTGAACCCCAGTACAGTGCTGTGATAACATATCAGACACCTTTCACCACCCACCCTTTGTAAATCCCTGGGCAGTGGCCAGTACCCTATATATAATCAGCCTACCAGCCAGCCAAATTAATCCCCATTAGAAGCTTGCTATTGTGTCACACCTTGTTCCCATGCTCCGGAAGTTTTAATAGGTGTTAAATGAGGAATTATTCTGTGCTGAACTTGTTTGTGTGCCTTCTAAAGAGTGAGATTAGTTTCCAATCGTTAATACTTGAAAGCATGGGATGGATCAATTATCAGGGAACAGAAGGTCAGGCTTATTCTTTTGATTCCAGTTGTACTGCTATCTATATATGCTAGTATAATGTATTGATGGGGATTTATAATTAAAATCAGATATTGATTTGATACAGCAGTAAAAAGATGAACAGGTTAACGCGATTATAGGCAGACTGTAGACAAACAAAAACAAAAAATCAAAATCATGCATTTGTTTTTATTTTTATGACTTGATTTAAGTCATGATTTTAATCGTTTATTTAAATCACTTGATTTAAATCAAACAACCCTGATTAAGATAATACTAGACTTTTTATGTACAGAGTGAATATAGGTTTCACTTTTGCTTCTTTGTGTGTTTTCATGGTATTCTTCCGAGTTACATTTTTTCTTCCTGTGTACATGTATATGTGTAATTTGTGTTAAAATGTACTCGAGTACGAAATAAATATGATGATATTGGGGTTGATGATATTGGGTGATGATGATATTGGAGGTGATGATAATTATTATTACATGCATTATTCTTTAATAATAGCTGGTGGGAGTGGTGAGTAGCTTGATCTATAAATAAACTTACGCGAAACAACTTGCCTACTTGACACAGTTTTATGTTTTATAAGAGCAGTAGACGCCATTATGATACGTTCACGATAACAGCGGGGAATTTGAGCCACTGTGGCAATGAAACGTGATTGGTTATTAGACAGGTCAATGCCTAAAACACCAGCCACTTATTTGCCTGATATAAACGTCTTCCTGGTTTGATTAGCCATATACAGCAAACAATAAATTAGTACTAATGATTTTGATAGAAGTACCGCTGTAAGCTACAGGATTTCTGATGCAAGTCTCCATCATTACTCAAAGCAAGTTGAGAAAATAGTTATATATCACATCGCGGGAGGTAAGTTCAAAATAATTGTGAAACATTTTGAAACGGCATAATAATTCTGCAGAAAGTTACATGGATACAATAATATAAATCTTTTTACAATGAATACCACTGTCTCATGGCAAATATTGATGGTAAACAATTTAACAAAATTTCAAAAGATACTAAATAATCTTTTTGATTTAAGAAGTCCATCTACATGTATGTCTTCATACATAGTTTTGTTAGTCTTTTTTTCTGCTATTTGATGAGCCTCTCGCTATGAGACGCTATCAACAACCTCACTTTCCACCTTCCAGAATTACTAATATTCCAAAATTTACATATGAGTAGTAACATACATGTACAGCAGATTACTGTGAGCCAAGTAAAGGTCAGCAACAGGAGAATCATTCCCTTGGGACGAAACCGCACACAAACTGACTTGCCTCCATTATACACTAGATCATGCTCATATGTATATTTAACCACAACTATCCAACAATTACTGCATTCCAGCGCTGGTAAGTGATAGTAGACATACATATAGGTCATCCGCATACCCAAAATAGTTCAATACATTTCCAGTCAATGTGCCCCCCCCCCCCAACCCCCAGATTTGACAGATGCACACTAAGGTCATCCATATACAAAATAAAAGTGCGGGTGATAAAATTCCACCCTGATTGACAACATTCGTCACATGAAATGGTTCAGCAACATGGGCACCCATCTAACTTTCATCAATTGCATGGAACACCACAAAGAGAGGATTCTAACAATGTAAACTGGGACACCACCCGGGGACACCACGTACGATTAATTTGTGAAATAACATCCAGTGATTGACTCGATTAAACGCCTCCGAAGTATTCAAATTCGATGAAGATAATAAATAGTAGCTATATGGTGTAGTATTATGATACCTGTAGCAATCTATGCTTCCCTTTATATTGCAAATATATTGCACTGTTCAGACTTGAACAGAAACTGATTGTTACTAGTACTGAGTAGACCTTTAATACGCTGCAACAATACAAACTAAGCTCGCACACAATAGTAGCAATGCCGATTGGCTGGTAATTGTTTTATCGGTTACATTACAAGATTTGTTCTTGGAAATAGGGACCATAATGACTTCCATAATTGATTTAGGCAATTTTACATGTACAACCCAACCTCCAAAACACAGTTGTAGTAAGACATCTGCATATTTGAAGGCTGTTTGAAGGATTTATAGATTGGAAAGTCTTTTGCCTTTTTATTTCGTTTGGCACTTCACCTAGTAGTTCAATCGATCTACTGATAAGTAACATCAAGGGTATGCATACACTTAACCCAACATTCTTCATAATGATAGTATTTATATTGTCTAGATGTGTGCTTTTTCGCTTTTTTAAGTTATTGATTGATATATTTAGTATATCTGAGATATTCAAGGGGTTGAGAAATAGCGTCTTTGGAACACGGTTTGACGAGTGGGTGCAGAGATTTTATAGGTGGAATTGTCGGTGCATATATATTTTACCCACATACCGAAACACCTACAAAATTCATTTGCAATGCTCCTTTTATGGGATACATATTATTAATCTTAAAGCATTCGATAATCGAACTTTTATCGTGTACTTTTCCTAATAATGACCGAATAACATTCCATGTTTCCCTAAGACTATGTCTACATTCGTTTATAACAACTTTTCATAATAGGCATCCTTACGTTCTGTCTTAACCCTGTTGTACACATTTCTGCGGTTTACAAAATTTATATCAGAAGCATGTTCAGGTGTTTTTCTCAAGTGTTTTCCTGTATACTTTTGTTGCTGTACGTGATGGTTTTAGTAGACCTTTGGTTACTCAGGGTTCTCTTATGATGGACATGTGCGGAATCATGCCATCTTAGATGGTGCCACATTTCGAATATTATTAAATGATTATGCTAGCCTAAGGTCTGACAAGTGTGATGGGTTGAAGTGCTGTCTTATCAATTAACAATATCTCCGTTGCGTGTTATACAGAGGCCTAGTTTACAGATTTTATTCCGGAAGATGAGTCACCAATTCCGGTACATGTGTGAACGCAAAGACAAAATGCCTGGTCGTGGAAATGGTGTTGCCTGTTATATCGCTGAGAACGCGCGATGAGAGGTTACCTGAATTGGAATGTAACAATCCCAAAGTACTACTGGTGGTTGTCACGCTGAAACAAGCGTAGTTTTATCGGTTGTGTCTATTATCCATAGAGTGCTGAAAATAGCGTAACATGTGATTATCTTACATCCTGTGTCAATAGTCTCTTACGGCGGCAATCGTAAAGTGGTTTGTCATACTTAGCTCTATATATGTGATAATTTTACGCACTCACTACGGCTTCTCCAGTGGTTTCTTCTCCAGCCTGGCTCCAGGCTATACTCGATAAAATATATACGAATATGTGTCCGGTATATGACAAACCCATAACATTGGACTGGGTAATTCTCCGACCATAATGTGGTGTCATTAGGCCCGTCTTTGCCGCACAGCCTGCAGTTAGGTAAGGAACATAGACAAAAATATTCAGGTTTCTTTGTTTAAAGAAAAGTGGATTTTCCTCTTGCTTCGCCACAAGTTAGATCGGTTGACGCTTGTGAAGAGAAATTCAAGTTTTTCGTAACTGCCATTTCCGAACTGTGGGAGAAGTGATTCCCACATAAGTCCATAAGTCGATACCCATCTGACGTGATTGATCATTTCCATAATGATGCACCAAAACCAGCAACTGCGAAATGAGGTAAAACGCACGCGCAAAGGGTTTGCAACGTGACTCCTTCAAAGGCAAATTATATATCTAAGTTCCAGTTAGATTATTCCAAAGCTTTCTATCAGCTCGATCATGGCGTCCTTATCAACAAAGTCACTGTATCTGTTCTACTGCTGCCCGTTGTAAGGTGGATAGCGAAGTGTGCTCACATGATGAGCCCTCAAAACTGCATGAATACGGGGAATCGGTGCCTCGTTCAGTGGTCCGTTGCCAACGATATGAAGCTCACCGTCAATAAAACTATAGAAATAAAAATAAATTTTAATGAGCACGGTATTGATGCTGTCTACAATTTGCCTAGTTGCGGGTCAGCCATTGGGCGTGTATACAGATTAACAATCTAGGCGTCACAGTCACCGCACATTTACCATGGATGGTCCACGTATTTAATATTGTGTCCAGGGGAAACAAGAGTGTATACCTACTGTATCAATTGAAACGTGCAGGCATCACCCAGAATGACCTCCTGAGAATATACACGTCAGTAACAAGACTCATGCTGTGAAATTATCCTGGTTTGGCATACTAAGCTGGCTTCCATCGCCTATGTACCTTGATGCTTGTTCATCGTATTCAGACCATAGGTCACTGCTGTATAGGTCAGATGGAATGACCACGAATTTTGCCCCATGAAATATTAGTTATTTGCTGTATGTGTCAGTTACAATTCGGCAAATAAACAACAACAACGAAACTACTTGGATGGTAGTGTACTGAATGTGTTTAGATGGCTCTTAAGTAGAAGCTACGGGGTACGTGTTACTAAGTTTATTAAAACTTCCAATACTCGACTCAAGAACGGCATGATGATACTCTATGCAAGCTGTATGTGCAGAATTGTATACGGAAGACGACAATATGAATCACTCTCTTCCACCTGTCAGAGATACTCACTATTCTCTAGAAACAATATCACAAATATCCGTTTGTTTCTCTCTTTGTTTAAGTTCATAAACCAGGAAAATAAGCCAAATAAAAGTTCAACAAAATATTACACAAAATGTATTTACAAGATATTGCTTAAATGATATACATGTACAATTATAGACTCGACAAGACCGATTTTATAAACTGAACTAAAATGAAAGACGCTTTACTAAAAATTTGCCATTCTACTTTACTGTTCCAGATCGAATAGTGGGTGCAATGTAAGCTGCCTATCTCACTACGCCCACTTAGACGTCAGGCCTTCTAAGAACTGTGATCTTGAACAAGTACGTTTCCAAGGGAGACTGGGGAGGTGTTGCCTATGGTGACTATGGTATCACGGGTCTGGAAGACATTGCTCACGTCTGTATGCGTTACTGCCTGCTTCTGGAGCTTACAGATACGTGCTTTCAGAGGCGGTTGCCAATTCCACAACTCTAGCTCACATCTTGTCTTAGACACAGAAGCGCACTGTAGCTTCACGTATCCTTACAATGATAATTGCAGTTCTTCCCTGCGATTAACAGTCGATGGTGGATTCCGTGGTGACGCAGTTTGCCTTGACAAGTTTAACTCGACAGAACTCACATTAAGTACCTGCGACAAAAGATGTGGATGCATCAGTAAAGAGATGTACCGTGAACCAGTTTCTGATCTTGGAATATACTATAACTTAAGCAGTTGGTGGCAGCACCCTCTTGCACTCCTGGAAAAACTAGAAATTCACATCCCTTTATGTCGCATTGATTCCGCATTGTTTAAAGGTATGGGTCAGCTGAGACACTTGAATCTGTCGCATACACTCGGCCTTGCAACCTCCACTATCAATCAGATATTGCAAAGCTTAAGCAATGCTGGGTCTCCTTTAGAATGCTTGGACTTAAGCTGGTCCCATTGCCATCAAAAAGTATCATGCGACACGTTGAATATTCGGGAAGATGTTCTGGGATATCTCCAAGCATTTCCCCTAAAATTTCTTGACATAAGAGGTATTGAAGCTGTAGAATTTGACGTGGGCTTTGCTGAGTTCACGCCTGGACTGGAGACACTGCATATAGGATATTACCAGACACCGCGTAGAACTAGTTGGGATGTCGAATCCTGTTTGTGGTTGGATATTTCAATACTTCCAAACATTACCAAAATTACCTTCGATTTAGGCTCTTTTAATCGAAATCCAGGCAACGTCAATCTATCGTGCCCTGCACCATGGCATGAACCGGATCTTCCAGTTATGTTTAGTAGGCCAGACAGAACTGGTAATGTAACGGTAAATTGCTCCAATCTTGTGGGAGAGTCGCCTTGTATTTTAAATAACTGCGAGTGTCACAGAAAGATCAACAACTATCCCCTTTTGCGCAAGTTTACAGAAAATTTAAGGAGTAATTTTTCTACGGTTTATGAAAACGATCAGATGTATTCCAAAGTTTATTCCTTTCCTCCATTTCCTGTTCCCCCACACCTTCGGTATCTCTCGGTTTCATCATCGGCACTAGCAGACTGGGAATGGAGTACGACTGTGGAACAGAGAGATACAGAACTGAGCCATCTGATCTATCGTGTTTACAGACACTTCGATGCTCAGAATAATTCTGAGAAAATCAATCTGGTGTCCAGACTGAAAAATCTTACATATCTTGATCTACAAAGTGACATTGCCAAAATAGACCATGATTTTACCATTTGCAAAGATGCGCCAAATTTAGAGGTCCTACATCTCGGATCAATCAACTTCCATATCTCTTGGTCCCATTTCAACATGGCTTTTGGGGGAAATCCAAACCTACGAGTTCTCAATATAACAGAGTGTATCTGTGACCTTCCAGATATTACCAAACTGACCAAACTGGAGTATCTGGACCTCAGGCATAATAACCTTTGGGAGCTGTCGACCATCACGACAACATTTTTGGACAGCCTCCAAAAACAAAGGAATGTATCTGTTGATCTATCCCAGAACCCCCTGTCCTGCTATTGTGATAGCCAAGAGTTCTTCAGCTGGATGAGGAGCACCAAGGTTGTGTTTCTTCGTAAGAGCGAAATGAAATGCAGGCACCCAGTAATGGGCCAGGTCAGTCCTTGGGATATAGACCAGGTTGAGTTCAGGAGGCACTGTAGTAATTTTCGCCTAATCCTGACTACAACTGTCACTGTTTCCGTATCCATATGTTTTGTTCTTATCCTGGTTTTAATATTTCGTAAACGATGGACGATAAGGTATTGGCTCCATGCTGCGCGAGCCTCGTGGAACCAGAAACAATGTTCAAACACCAGTTATCGCTTTGATGCTTTTGTAGCCTATTGCACTCAAGACGTGGAGGAAAGAAAATGGGTCCACCTCACCTTGACACCAAAGCTGGAACAGGAATATGGATTCAAACTCTGCCTGCACCATAGAAATTTTATGCCTGGATATGATATTGCGGACAACATTGTTCAAGCTATAGAGCACAGCAATAAGGTCTTAGTGATCCTCAGTCCCACATTTCTGAAGAGCGATTGGTGTCAGTTTGAAGTTCGCATGGCCCGACAGAAGCTCATCCGGGATAGGAGGGACAGCGTCATAATGGTTATTTACAAACCGCTGGATGTGTCAGGTGTTCGTCTGCCTAGGAAACTGATCCAGATCTTGGAGAGAAAGACGTATGTAGAGTGGACAATGGATACTGTTGGTCAGGATTTGTTCTGGAAAAAGCTTACGAAAGCCTTGAGGAACGAGATTTATCACGAGCCATTCGACATTGAATTAGTCAATGCCACATCCTCACATAATGAACAAGATATTATCCAGGACTGCCAGGTTTTGATTGCCTAGACTTTCATGCAGCTTCTCCCACGACATGTGAACCATATGTGTGGATTAAATAAGACATTTATTGCCAACGAAAAAGTTTATTACGAAAGACGCTTACAAGTTACAATACTTTGTTGACTTTCACCGGTGATAGATACGTCTAGGTACACGTCTGGAAGTGTCTAAATACAAAATATCCTTAGCATTGTCTTAAGGCTGTCAATGACTAACGTGAGCATGGCGAGGTGATCCAACCCCATAAAAATCTTTATTGTTTTATTATAATCAACAATGATATGCATTGTATATTGTGGTTCGTTAAGAATAAGAATACATCGTAATCTCATGTCTGAGAATGTTATAATAGTTCTTTTCGAGATTAACGAAATTGAATTGAAATGTAATTACGGTACAAATAATTGCTTGTGAGGAAAGTTTTGCATGTCTATGTCGAAGTATTCACATAAAGGGTGTGCTGTTGAATAGATATTCCAGAATTACATTGAACGTCCTAGAGGTGTTCAACAAGCAATTAATGTTAATGTTGCACAGTGATACATAATTTGTATTAAGCTCTTGCTGGTTAACAACTTATTTTGTCGATACATATTAATAGCGTTTCGACTGCTCTCAATCACAGTTGTACGGTGATTTTGTACACCACAATAGACTATATAGGTACCAATTCTTCTTTACGTCACGCCTATACACCAAAATACAATGAATGTTACCCTCTCCATTTTATACCGGGACATTCTCCATATACTTTACCATTATTGGGACAATCATACAAATGTATAGCTCTGTTTCACGATGACGTTTGTTATATTACACGCTGACTCAGACTCAGCTTTTCAGCCAATAGCAGAGGCGCATGCCGCCTGTGGTTGCGTACTGATTCCATTACTTATTTCGGCTGCGTTACCAAGATCCGGGCCGTGGAGCTGTATGCCCTGCAGGAATGAAAAGGAAAAACATTCCATGCAAACGCTGTGTCAAAATGGTTCTGTGTATGTCTAGAACACGACGTAATGTCATGTTAGAAGTGTTTAAAATGAAGTGGCAAGTATATAATATTAGAAAACTCGCAAGCTTGCCTGGAATACAGCTGTTAGTCCATACAAAAATCGTTGAACTCGTGCTTTAACATGTGTAATCTTTAACAATTGAATAAGTGGTACATTTGAGCATGTTAATTTAGTGTGGTGTTATGGTCTTGAATCGGGCAATTTATTACATTTCACACGTCCATTTATAATCATGAAATAAGTAACGAAATACGGTTTTAGGTTGTTAGACCGTTGCTGCTAAGTAGTCAAACTTTATGATGGTACTTTTGTATTTTTGTGACAGAGATATGCAGTAAACACAGGTAGATATAAAAGATCGAACAGTTAAAGAAATTAAGCGATTGATACATATTTATCTTTCCTTATTTACACGGAGCCAAGCACAGTAAAAGTATGTTAATGTGGGCAGTGACGGTGTGTATTAGAAAAATAAGTTATACATATGAATTAATAATGAGCTGGGATGAGTTTTGTGAACACAAAATTATGTAGTAGTCGAATAATGAGCCTGTTCCGGAAGAGGTGAGATTAATTAGTTATGAATGTCATGTAGTAAAGAAATAATCTCAATGATGGCAAGAGAAGCTGTATTGCCTCAGTCCCGGTGTAAGCCGGTGAAGTCGACTCATGGGAAAGAGGGGTTATTTCCACATTGAGTAGAAACAGTGGACACGTACTTGACAGTTGATGTTGAATGTTTGTTAACCATTAATTGTACTTCAATATTGACCATGTATGCACGATGTCACAGAATGGCAATTAATAAAGAGAAGATGAAATCTGTGAACGGCACCCATGTTTGCTGACCTCTTATCTTGGGGAAAAGTAACTTAAAAGACATAACCATTCCCAGAAACTATAGTGCCCTATCTGAAGATGGAGTTTAGTCCTGGGGGCTGGAGTGGGGGGGGGGGGGGGGGGGCCGCCCGGGGAGGGGTCATCCACGGCCCCCTCAAAAAAAAAAATTGTTTTTAAAAAAAAAAAAAATATATTTTGTTTTGGTTTTGTTTTTCTTTTCCTGTTCTTTTTATTTTAATTTATTTTTTTCGTTTTTTTTTTTTATTTTTTTATATTTTTTTTATTTTTAACAAACCCCCCCCCCCC
>JAAUYG010043077.1_pt1:0-2500 | contig 19710 bp, 13 predicted proteins | sample 7278091 | NCBI WGS metagenome assembly JAAUYG01 (sample SAMN14350201, study PRJNA611818) | marine sediment metagenome | isolation source: surface marine sediment (0.6m) | place: French Polynesia: Moorea | collected 2018-08
TCGGAGTGACTTTTACTCAGGCTGACCACTGGTGCATGCCCTTTCGGCATGCACCAGTGGTCATACTTATCACACGGCATATAACATGATCTAGGTATGTATTATACAGTATATCTCGCAGGTTACAATACGCACTACAAACAAAAAGAAAGTGATACTCATCTTTACAACATTTAAGCTACACATCGTACATAAACGTTCCATTACAGGAATATTCCGCCATCGACCAGTCTCAATTTGTAGTGGGAGGATGCCAGATCTAAACTGCGCCAGGAGTGAACGTTTTTGTCTTGACATGTACCTAATTAATGTAATTTTCTGTGCCAAATGTGGTTTTAAATTTTCGGTACGTCCTAAGTTTCGGTTTGAACAATATAGTGTCAGACCAGGTTGTTTTTGTTTTCTGCAACATGAAATCCCTAAATAACCGAATGTCAATTTGCAATAGATTATTAAATTCATGTTCAAAACCAAATTCCTCACATATTTTTTTTCAATTTCATACGACCAGTTTTTCATGCATAGATACTTATCCCACATAAATATTTTCTTAGCTAATCTATTTGAAGGCACTTGCACGAGGCGATTCCACAGCTGGATCGTTGATGTCCATCGTCTGTAACGGGGCATTACACACCCCAAGTCCCCATACAGGGCATGGGTAGGGGCGTATTTGTTTACACCAAGGAAATATCTCATGGTCCTGTGCTGTATTACATCCAATGAAGTAAAGTCATTAAATGCCCACACACTAGCGCTATAGTCCATTATAGGCAATACTCCACGTTCGTATAAAGGATGATAAGTTCCAAAAGCAGTGTTCTTAAATTTTTTAAATTTCGAGATGATCCCTTCCAAAGCACGACCACTTGACTCCGCTAATACTGATGTAACATTGTCAAACTTTACATATTCATCAAGAAATACGCCCAGGTATTTATACATTTCAACGGTTTCTAAAATGCTCTCCCCAAACTTAAAACTGTACTGGGATCTTGGTGCAATGAATTTCTGTATTGAACCTTGAACTTTGCATATTGCACTCTGACCCCGACCCAGATTTTCAGCCAATAGCAAAGGTGCCTGTGCTTTATGTTTACGTAATTCCATTTGTTTGTTTCGGCTGCGTTACCAAGGTCCCGGGCCTTTGCTATATGGCCTGCAGGCATAAGAAAAAACATTGGGCGCAATGCCGTGCCGAAATGGCTGTTTCTTGTGTAGAATGCAACTTAATATCACGCATATGATTCTAAAAGTGAAGTAGCAGGTATATAATAATGTTATAAAAAAGCTCGGGCCTGCGCCAGTGATTTGGCCATACCACAATTAATATTTGAACGAGTGCAATAACCCTTAATTATCTAATCTCGAGTGTTTTCAACTGCTCTCCACTTTAGTCATCTTTAACTCATTGTAAGCAGTCTGTGTGGTCATCTCTAATGTAGTCATCTCAATGTAGTCATGTAATCTCCACTGGGTCATTTCCTCTCCAATATAGAGAGTTACGACCCAGTGTGTAGTCATTTCCTCTCCCATATAGTCATTTAACCCTATTGTAGTCATTTGCTCTCCATCATAGTCATCTATGCCCAATGTAGTCACATAATCTCCACTGTAGTCATCTGTTCCCCCACTGTAGATGTCGGCAGTCAGTCCCTGCCATCCCGTTTTTGTTCCTCACTAATGCCTGATGTTGCAGCGCGATTTGCCGACTCCAGTCGGAAAGTAGCTTCACTTCCGAGAAATAAAAGCCGAGAAAACAACGAGGACGCTCAATTTCCTTCGAGTAGTCGGTCCCCGGCTTGACTTTCCAGGAAATATTACCCAATCAAGCCGGTTTCAGGAGCAGAGGGGAAAAAGGACCTGGGTTGGCAGGCAGCAAATTAATCGGTCGCTGTAACTTTTCCATCAGGGCGGTAAAGTTGGCTGTGGAGTTTACGACCGAGCGGACCAAGGCCCGCCTCTACCGTGGCAGGGGGAGTTAATGATGGCCAGAGCAAACAAGTGTAAAGGGGGAGACAGCCCCCTGTAAATCTAAAACGCCCGCGATCCTGTGCCAATAAATTCATGGGGCCTGATGAATAGATGGCACAGAGCAGGGAAATTAAAAGGACGGCAAAATATGTTTCCATATGAGATAATGGGGTGATTATGGCAGGTGAGGGCCACTGCGACCAGAGCGAGCCGGAAGCCGTCTAACAAATGAATTGGAAGCAATTACAGTTCTGGGGAAACAAATGAAGCAATGTCGCTCCAGGTACGGCTACCTGAAACCCCCGCCAGCACGCATAAAGACCTCGAAAAGCCCGTCTTATCGGTGCTTTTAGCCGTTTAGACCACTGGAGCCTGACAAGGTAGGAGGCTCCTCCATTTGGAGACGCTATAGCAGAAATGGTTCTACCCCCCCCCCTCCCCCAATCAACGCCCCACCCCCTAGAACGCATGCCTTGTTATTAACGTATCAAAAAGCTTTTGTTGCGAACCACAACGATGTCGTTTG
>JAAUYG010043077.1_pt1:7500-19710 | contig 19710 bp, 13 predicted proteins | sample 7278091 | NCBI WGS metagenome assembly JAAUYG01 (sample SAMN14350201, study PRJNA611818) | marine sediment metagenome | isolation source: surface marine sediment (0.6m) | place: French Polynesia: Moorea | collected 2018-08
GAGTCGCATCGTGCATGCTTCTAGATACGAAAAGCGTTGCTATGCTAGGACACGGCAAAGTTTTAGCGTTTTACTTTGTTTGAAAAGTAGCAATGTCTATTTTATCGTATACCTTTGAAAGATACTGATATTCCACAATTTTAAACACCACGAGTTTGTTTCAATTTACGGTATGCACACTGGAAGCCTCTATAGCATTACGTTTAATCTGATAGACTAATAAGTATAAGTTTAGGAAATCCCTGACAACAAAAGAAGTTTTAACTTCTGCAGATACAGACAACAGTATTTTAAATAGCACATGTAGTTTCTGGTTTCAGCAGAAACGTTCTCTACGGAGACCACATAACTGTTGTTGTCGGCTTTCTAGCATCGTTTGCTCTCCATGGTAACTTCAAGCACCCCCCTCTCCAACGCCACCACAACAGGGCGGGCCAACCACAGCAGACGTTTCCGCCCGCCCAAAGATTGCAAGACAAAGCACATTTTTATTGAAAGATATTAATAAGTTTCAATAATAGCGCTATTAAAGTCACCTAATACAATAGGACAGGCTCATCTGCCTGAATTTGGCGGTTGGGCTTGCGGGACACTGCGCTTTTTTAACTCCCAGAGATCCGTCCATGTGGCTACCCCGCCAGCTGATAACATAAAGAGAGGTGTGTCACCGAATACTTTGTTAAATGCTTTGTGAAAGTCCAATAACAGCGCCTCGTCCGCCTCAACGCCACAGTCTTTTGGTTGGTGTCACTGAAAACGGTACATTCCAGCTGTGAGATGGCGCAGATAACACGGGGGAAGGGTGAACTGGTGTATGTATACATCACTGGACTAATGGGACCTGGTCCTGGTGTGTGTGTGTGTGTGTGGATACAAAACCACATACAGGCAACATATATGGGCGGCAGTATGTTTGAAGGACCCCTTGGTCGACACCGGATTGACAGTCGTTGAAGCAAAATTAACGACAGAACGCAGCGAACAAGACACCAAAGCCAACGACACGGTAGTTGACAAAGACTTCTTTATCTCTCGTCACTGTCACGAGAAAATAAGTAAGAGCTTCGGAAAGTGAGACTCTATGAAAAGGTGCTTTCGGGCATTAGGTGTTATTTTACTCTGTAGGATAAAAGCCCAAAGAAACATACCTGTGGATAACGTCTGTACTATAGGATCTTCAGACGAGAGAACCTCAGGAGCTTGTCAGGGCGGGATTTTACTGAGTAGAGCGAGGCAAGAGCAGTGCATGGAACGATGGACCCCATAATTGGCTAGTTCGCTTGCTCAAATTTGTTCTTCACTTCTGAAGCTGAGCACGTTTGGTTTACCGGCACTTATATGTGTCTTTTGAAAGTTCGCCATTAGGATTTGAGGCACAACCTGAAACAACATGGTCATTGTCGTCCATAAAATGTATCACTGTCTTGAAAGGAGCGTGCGTGGTATTGGTCATACACATGCAGAATGTGGGTGTAATATGTAAAGAAAATGAACACTGGATTTGTTTGCTCAAATTGGACATCAGCAAAGGGATTCTTTGTTGGATGACTCTGGATAAGTACGCAATAAGACGTGGCGTATGGTGTCCTCATGGGCGACAAATGTTTGATTTTTTAAGTTATCTGGTGCCAGCACCAAGACGTGATCTTCGAGACTTTGTGGCATTGTGGCATTTGTGAATACCCAAAAAAGCAGTTTGAAGCGGAGGTGCCATAAGAGCTGCATGGGGGAGAATAACCAGGCAGAAGGATTCATCTCGAAAATTAAAATTTGAAGGCCAGTCGACCGTGGATGTCAATCAATATGTACTTCGGTTGGATCGAAAGACATCCGTTCTATAAGGTAAGTCGAATGAAATAATGGTGATTACTTTGAAAAGGTTTCATGCGACGTAACGTATCAGTGGTATTGCAAGATTATTAGCAAAAATGATGGATCATGCAGTTGTCATAGTTTGTATTTAAACATGCACACCATTTATACTACAGATACATGCCGACGTACGTCTTGCTGTATTTATACACTTTCTGATGCGTTACAGGCTGTGACCTGCATTGTATATGATTGGTTAGAATGCAATAATTTCAGTTTTTATGCCAGTCGAAGTACCATAACGCGGAGCCGGTTTTCTGTGTTTTGACTGTTTGAGATTCATCAAATTGAATCCTATATTGCTTGATGTGCTCCGTGGCAGAGTTATTCAAGCTTCCATAATGGTAAATTCTGAAAAGAGTTTTTTTTTTTCAAGGTAAACACGCATCGTGAGGATGACATAATCCAATGTCTGATATCTTTGAAGGCTCCGCTGAGCACCATAAACAGACGGGCTTTGGAATTCTATGCCAATTGATTCTTGGGCAGGTTACAATCCATGATTTCTGGAACAAAGAGGCCTGGCCTCGTCTCATTATCCCTGCCACGGGGAACGCATTAGAGCCTCTGTGTTATTGGAAGTTTCACCCTGTGTGGTAATGCCCGGTGTTTGTAGCAGCATGAAGAAAGTCGGGGAGTCGGGAGTCTCCCGCGGGCGCTTCCGTTGCCCTGGGAGGGAGGCCTCTGCCCAGGTGGGTCGTGCGTAGTAGGGTGGTGGTGTTTGTAGTGTCGTCTCCGACACCCTCTGAACGGGATTAGCAAACACGGGGACAGAACGAAACTGAAGAGACATACTATTTGCCCATATCCTCGGCGCAAGATTGTACTCACGAGATCCCTGAATGGTGCAGGGACTTGAGCAATTATTTGCCCCACGAGGAGTATCTGAGATCGGACAAAGCTGACTGGGCAAAGAGCTTCTGCCTGCGTGCCATTGTTAGCGTTCCCCGAGAGGTTTCAATGTCCAGGAGAGGTTAATGCAGAGGTCGCCGACCAATCTTCTTGTGCCGCTCCCAGCAGCTATATAGGACGCTTACGTGCGTCCCCTTCCGGTTGACCACTCCACGGACGCCGTTCCTGTCGTCTACAAGAGGCGTCCATGTCACCAAACAAAATTACGGCTCCCGATAATTCCATTTGCCTGGGGACATATAATAATAGCGCCGGCCGGTGTGGCTGAACGGGCAATTTGTCTGAAGAGGCCGCCATATTGACCGGCCGTGCTTGCTCTGGCCGGGATGAGGGTCAGAGGTTAAGAGAGGATCACGCTTCAGCTCCGACCGGCCACAAAGCTCATACTTAACAAGTTATAATTCAATATATTCCCCAACATACACAGGCGCCATAGTTCAGGTTTCGGTCTTAATTGAATTGCTGGGCGGCTAATCTTCCCATAATGGTGTCACACCAGAGCGGGAGGGGGATTGGAGGGAGTTAAGTTGGGACGACACGATTCTGCTCTATAGTCGCCTCGACAGGCTTTTCGACCGCGAGGAGGTCAATATGAGAGGCTGCTTCTTTCTTATTGACACACAACCCGAAACAGCGTGCGAAATGCTTCCGTCAATAAAATGCAGGGAAAGAGAAGAAGCGATCTGCAAAAGGACCTCACACAAGAATGATTTTTCTAGTAGCCAGATCCCAAGGGATTTCAAGGATTTATGTGTCCAAGTGAAATCGGCCTTTTATACCCCTGAAAGGCTAACACCAAGAAAAAACAATCCCAGTCCCCTGGCCCTTGGTTCCCAGGCCGGCAGCCTGTCTTATAGTACCACCATCACCCATTCATGCTCTATCATTTGAATATAGTACGAAATTTGTTACAGGCTACAGAGCACTGTTGCTGCGGAGCATGGCACACGAAATGCTCATCCGTCCGCCTTCGTTGGGAGAACTCCATTATTCGGCGGAGTATATTTGCCACATGGAACAATAACCATGATTCATTACTCGGGGAGCCAAGCACTTTATTAGGAAGACAGACCCTTTGTGGACCCTTGACACTGCTGGAATTACAACGACAAAGGCCTGACATGGCACAGCGTATTGTGTCACAAGACAGGGGTAGCTTTCCATTGTCGCTGACCGAATCAACGCTTTTCATGTCGACCTTAATGATTGCAGTCCCATCAGAAAAAAACCTGAGTCAGATGTAAGAGTCATCTCTAATGGTTATGAATTATTATTAATATGGGGGCGATAGAAGACGCTGTAAGCTGGTCGGCCTGTGAGATATTTGAACCTCTGACAGCGTGAGATTTTGTTCCAAGGATCCAAGATTTCTGCACTGAGGTATGTGTGTGCATGTGTACATTCCGACTTCAGCAAATATCAATTAAGGCACAGTGCAAAATACCTTTTTTACTTTCAGCAACTGCGTACGTAAAAGCTTATAAAAGCGGTTGTAGCTACTTAGCAAAGCAGATTTATCTTTCATTTTTTTTCTTTTGGTATTTACATGCAGAAATTAGACACACTTTTTCATCTATTGTGTGTATTAAGTCACGAGAGCATCATGAGAGCCCTCTTTTGTGGATGCGTGCTTCCCCTTTCCTTCTGCCAGCGATGCATCCTTATACTGACTGGGCCCTTTAATACCTGCCCCGTGGCCCGCCCACGAACTTCGACAAACAGCCACTGACACCTCGAACACACACATGGGTCCCACTTCCAGAAATCGAACCATCATTAGCAGGTGCCAAATAAGCGAAATTGAATCTTCTCCACGAACCTTTTACAGACGAGGCATCGACGCATGAATTTATGAGGAAGCTCCCCGGACGCTACAAAGCGCCCACCAGCGTCGGTTATCGGTGACTCGGTGACCTGAACGTGACGGTGACGGGGCCCAGTGACGGCATCCCGTCTGCCCCTGTCACACCTTCCCACCTGGCTAGATGAGATAATTACATCGTGACTTATCGATCAGCTCGCAGAGAGCCGCTAGGCACGGTTTTATTGCTGATCGGCGACAGCGATTGGCCCTCCCTGTGCGAACTGTGGGCCTCCATGTTTGGACTCCGGAGAAGAACTTTTTGTCTTTCTGTGTTTTTTCTCTGTGACTGACCGGGGGTCTAGAGGGCTTCTGGGCTGAATTGTTCTGGATTGGCATTGGAGCAAATATCCGGAGATTCGACTGATGAGATAAATCTGGACAGGTATAATTAATTATTATTATGGAACGGGCTGATGTCTCGGAAACTATAACTGCCAAGCCCTGCATGCACGGATGAAGCTGTATTGAAAAACTAATTGAAGTGGATTCGTTGACTTGAAGCTATAGTCTTTATATAAAGTTATATAGTTGGGAAGATTCGTTTATCTTCAGAATATGATGGCTATTTCAGATGAGTATTTCGATTCTTTTGTTTTGTTTTTATACGTTCAATGCTCCATTGCTTATACGCTATTTTTAACTAAACTTCTTGGCATGCTGATACTAATTAATTTGTCTAAGGTGATCTCTTCAGTTTTTATGAAGTGCTAGTGCGGGACATTGTGCAATTACACGAAAATAACCGCAGTACTATAAAACTGTCATCTTCGAGCTGCAAAACTTTAGGTCCTATCCAGATCTCATCTACGCTGAGAAGTCACTGACAGTGTGCTGCGTATCAGGCGCTATGCACACACACAAAGAAATAACGCCTGGCATATGAGATTCATTTATTCAGGTTTAATATGAGGCACATCTAGGGAAAGCTCATCCATATGTCAGAGAGGCACGGCAGGGATTGAAGATGACGTGACTTCTGCGCTCTGTGAGTAAGCCATCGTAGGCCCCGCCTGACCTCCCGAGCCGGAGCCCCATCCTCCTTCCCTCATCCTCCCACAACCCACCAAACCCCTCAGCCCCCCGAATCATATTCCTCTGCTCACCACTTAATCATTTTTCAGATCAATAGAAAGGGGATTACCGGCGGCTCGCATGCGCCTCTGATAGGGACACACACATCTCGCAAATATGAAATCCCGCCAATTTCATGTTTTTTGCGTGAGAGATGCTTTAGTTTCGACCCACCGCAGCACCAGATGCTGACAACACAGGATTACCAGGCCAGGACGAACGAAGAAGCCGCACAATTACAAATTCCTCGGGGTCTAATCCCCGTGCCGAAGCTCCGTCTCTTGTACGATATCAGCGGCTGATCCCCCTTTCCCGCCAAAATGGTCCATTTTGCCGCGCTTCCAGCGTGCAGACGACAGACCCCAGCGTTCATCGCGAGGGTCGCCAGAGGTTACCATTGTTTTGCCGCCCGCAGTTCGGGTCGCAATTATGAAATATTGCATATTAAGGAATAAGCAATTTCTACCACGCAAGCTCAACAAAGTGGGTAATATCCGTGGCCATATATCAAATATCAGGGCAAGCGTAAGCCTATGAATTTCTTGTTGCCGTCAAATTGGACGCAAATGGTTTTCCTTTAAGGGGGCAGGCTATCTTTCACTTGGGGGTCGTACGAGGGTAAAAGGCGCCTGTTGGTGCACAGGCGACCAGGCCGTAACTTTACCTTTCTTTTCGGAAGCGAAGTCCTTAGTTTGGGTCATTTGAATCTATTCCGCTATATATAGGGATGTCCCACGTCACCAGGCAGCTCCACTAGTTTGGGTGATTAAACCGACAATTTGGACAGCCTTGCCATGGCCTACGATCAGCGCGATTATATAGTTATGGTCAGTAATTGGAGACAGTTAAGTGAATCCACCACTCGGAATTTTGAACACAAAATTATTTGCAATTTCCCCAGTCAGTATGTCACTACAAGGGAGTTTGAATACATTACATGTATTTGCAATTCCCCAGTCAATTTATCGCAGCGCACATATACACAGGCAAAACATTTCAGGGATCAGAGTTTCAAAGCCATATATTTAGAAATATATTGGGAAAAATCTAGGCTTCCAGATTTTAGTCCTGTTTGAGTCGAATCATTGTGCTTGATAATGCAGTTGCCACGGTGGCAGAAAAAAAAATAGCAAAACCTTATTTTTTTTACATAACCCAGAGGGGAATCAGCCTCAAAACATCATGACTTTTATCCTTTCAAACGCGTTCAAACACTATAATACTGTTTATTGTCAAATAAGTAGCTGGTATGGCCACTGATTTGACAATAAACTTCGCTAAATTTGTTCCTTTAAATGTTTGGAACTTTGCTCCCGCACATGTCTGTATTATGCTACGCTAACTTTGATCCCTTAAATATTTTGAGCAGTGTACATTGTTCCTTTGTATCTTAAAGTGACAGTATTTATGTTCGTAGTCAGAGCAATTAGATTGTTCTTTTTCGCCAATTTGCAGCTTTAACCTTTACTATATGACAACTCTTGGCGTGCAGGATTATACATGGACACGATGTACGATATAGCAGATGTACGATACCACAGTTATAAATCCTGTGCAGAGAATTAGCTCCGGTAATACCAGCGGCACATCTGGATGGACCGAGTATAAAATGTTTGAGGATCATCAGACATGGGTCATGTGCCTCATACAGGCCTAATCGGTGACCATGGCCCTCTGACCAGTGCGATATTTGTTGCAGCGTAAGTAATGAGATAATAGGACATCTCCAATTCGCTATGCCTCCCTTTTTCAAACAGCATCCCCCACTGCGTGTATCGATCGCAATACTGGGGATGGAGATTTAGCCAGTGTCTGATTTGATACATGTGCCTGGGATTCCATTTCCATATCCCTCAACCCCACCACCACCCCCTCCCCTGCACATATTTCCTTTCTTCTCTATACTGACGGTTCCCTCCTTTAAAAAGCCAAGACCGAGTTTTCCCCCCACGCCTTAGCCTGGGTTGACCTCGTCCCCCGCCCCGCAGCCGCGACCCCACCTAACCGTCTTCCCCCAGGGTTACAACCGCCTGACACCAGGGCGCCCACCCTACTTGGCAGCGGGAACCCCGGCCTCTGGCCCCGAGGAAAGATGGGGCTCCCCCTCGGGTGCCCGACTGAAGGGAAAAGGGGGACCCCAGTCGGGAGAGGAACATCTTTGGGGAGTGTCAAAGGTCCTTGGAGGGTACAAGGTATGTGAATTATCACATCCATCAGCCATAAACGCCCTGCCGGCGGCTTTTTTCCTGGAATAGTTGGAGGGTTGCTGCCAATATAGAACTTGCGTGGGGGTAAAAACACACAATAAAAGGAAGAAAACCAAAAGCAACCGTTTTCCAGTGACGATTTGCTTGTGCTTTCTTATATATATATAGTGCTTCGTTCGGATCATTTCAGTTTGACAATCTACATGGTACACAATTTTCACCGACCTCTATCATTACACAAACTAACAGGCGGTTAGATGTATATACTGGTAGTTACAACCGTCGACGTAAGAAAGACCACTGGGACAACAGACAACCTTCCTCGTCTACACACAAAATTGCAACATTAAACACTACGTACATCATCGTACAGACATCAATTTCAAGGTTCAGATAAAGGCAATATGTATGTGCCACCTTGTAGTGATCTTTCAAGGTCAAATCTAATTGTCCCGCTATAGTTTGCTCATATATGATTTACCGCTGGTAATCAATACAGCAATAAACATGTATGTATGACCTAAGTCTCTTCCTTTCTGAAATTAATGTCACCTTGAGTGATCTTAAGCTATCTACCAAGGTCACACAAGGGCAAACCTGATAGTGCCCGTCGACTCACAACATACGGCTAGCTATTAGTCGTTAGTTGTGCCCTAACTCTATTCGTTCGGACATACATTGGTTTGAAATACGAGTGACCTTGAACTTGACGTTTCGAGATCAAGTGACATTAAACTTGACTTTTCAATGTCACTAAATGTTACGTATGCAAATGAAACACATTTCGACACCCCATATACATGATATATGACTTCCTATTAGTATTTAAAAATAAACATGACGTAACTCAGCTCCTTTACGGCATATAAACTTTTAAAATCAGACTAACATTGAATTTGACCTTTCAGTGTCACTCAAGGTAACATCTAATGGTGCAGTTGACCTCTTCATATACATGCAGCTCCCTACATTGTTGTCTACCCATATGTTTATCTCTCGCCGTTTAGCAAGGCATATAAACCTTGAAAATCGAATGCCATTGAATTTGACGTGTCAATGTCACTCAAGGTAAAATCCAATGGTGCACTTGCTCTTCATATACGACTTCCTATGCCGTTGCCTATCCATATGATTATCTCTCGCCGTTTACCTGTGCGGCTTGCAAAAGTTTACCTATCTCTTATCATTGGGCCAAACTTTCAGATGCCCCCTCCCCACTACCACCCCTACCCACCCCCACCCCACACGCACATACACACTTGCCCCAGCGCAATTATTTTTCAACATTGAGTATTTTTTCCCTGTATCAGAAAGAAGGCTCCCACAAAATGAAGTTGCTTAAACTAGAATATTTTAGATATTTTGTCAGACACACACAGCTAGGGCGGGCTTTAGGAATAAATTTCAGGTAAATTGTTTAGTCGGTTTCTTTCGGTCTTTCCTCCTTTCTTTTCGTCTTTATTTTTCTTTCAATTTTATGTTTTCTTTCAATTTTCTTATCTCTTTCTTCCTTCCTCATCTTATTCTCGTCAGTTTTCTTCAAGTTAGTCGTCGTCGCCACCATCATCTTCATCATAATATAATACAGCAGCAGCAACAACAGCAATAACAACAGCTGCAGCAAAAACAAACAAAAATAACCATACTGATCCAGTCAAGACAACAACATCCCTGCATGGGGTTGTTCATTTTATGGCAGCTTACTCTGACTACAGTGTAGCAACGGTTTCTACTAATGAAATCAGAGTCATCATCATCATTACCTACGAAAACCCACACCGATAAAAGGGGATATATCCACGTCCCATATTCGAGGCGTATTTAACTGTTGTGACAGGAAACGAAACCGTCTCTCTGTCATAAACATACACATTCTCTCATATACAGCTAATATCGCAGCCTTACGGTTTCTTTCTCCTACAGGTCCGCTTACATTGGTCTAATAAATACGCCGACTACCCCCTAGAGGTCGCCACCTCATGTCACAATCTGTTCTCTCTTTTAACGTGGCCTTTTACCATGGCACGACCTGTGGCTTCCAGTGTCTCGGTCCGACCTCCCATCCCATCCCGGGGGCGGCCTCGGGTTCCGCGCCGTGTGACGGGCGACCCGCCCCGTGCCGTACATAGTGTGCCGCAGGGGCATAAAGTTCGTGCCCACGGCACAGGTCGGGGCAGGCGTGCCATTCCCAGAACTAATCTGCGTCGCTTTGTCCTGCTGCCTTTTGAGTTATTGTGGATCGCCTCTGGCCAATTATGGAGAGAAACTGACAGGTTATATGGGCCCCGGACCGCTGACTCCAGAAAGATGTATATAACGGGAATCATAAAGCAGCGGGGAACGAAATGGCAGAGGCCGGGTCGTTATGGAGCCGGGATGGCTGAGCGGTGGGCCGGGTGCTTTGTCTGTTAGATGGGTCTGACACGCTAGCGCAGACGAAACAGCAGGCGGACGGGTGGTTTTACGACAGAAATAACATACTGGGTGTTTCGGTACATATCTATACATGGCTTTTTCATTGCAACCTTCTGGGTGTCCTCACGAGCTATGATTACTTCATATTTGAAACATTGACGAAGCCATTTTGTTCTCGACAACACAGCTATTATAAATATAATCAAGACTCTTGTTGCAATCATTCTAAAAGAGTCTGTGGTTCGCCTAAGAGACGTTGTGACAATCCCATTTACGTGTGTTAGTATTTAATAAAGAGTTTTGTGCTAAAACCAATATGGCAGCCTTACTAATCCGCTCTCGATAGCCTGTATACATTAAAACAAGACCTACTTTGATATGCTGCCCCGGAGATTTTGAACAAGCATCAAGTTCCACCTCTACCGAAATTTTAACCCAGTGATAACACACAGGAATACACTAATAGGAAGTCACCACATGGGGAGTCAAATGGTACCTTTAGTTTCATCTTGGGTGACACTGAAAGTTAAAATTCGAGGTCACAAATTTCCGACGCCTCTTCTCATAAAGGAGCAGTCAAGTTAAGAGGAATATGTTACTATTAAAGACTAAAGATTAGTTGATGTGGAGATAAACAACAGCCTTATATCTCAAAAATAGCTGGTCATAGAGCGAAACGGACAAAAAGTGGGCCTTAGGGGTAAGAATTTAGAGTGTTCAGGGTACTCAAGACAAGGTCATCCTGGGGTCAATCGGTGCATTTACGATATTTAGCAACCTTATATCAAAACTAGCTGGTCATACTGTTAAACGGGAGTGACATTTGGGACTAGTTGATACTAGTAACTCGTGTATATGGTTTACCTTGACCTTGTAGTGTTCAAAGTTAGTTTTGGGTCATTCCATGCACTGGTCTCAAAATGGCCTGTCGAAAACGGCGTGCCACAAAGCAAACCTGAGTGAAATTTGGGACTCAGAGACATTAGTAACACATATATTGTGTAGCTTTGACCTGGTAGTGTTCGGGATCATTTTGGGTCATTCCGTGCATTTGTGTTAAAATGGCCAGCAACTCGAAAACGGCTGGTGGTCACAGCCGGGTGAAATTTGAGAGTTGGGAACACTTGTGACACATAGATGGCGTACTTTTGACCTTGTAGTGTTCAAGGTCACTTGGGGGTCATTCGGTGCACTTGGCTCAAAATGACATGTAACTCGAAAACGGCTGGGCGTTGGATGAAATCAGAATCTGATTGAAATATGGGACGCCGGGATAAGTAATACTTAGTGAAACATATATGCAGTACATTGCGCTGGCGGTGTTCAAGGTGATTTGGGGGTTACTCGGTGAATTTGTGTCAATATACCCTGTAAGTCGACAACGGTTGACCACAAAACAAAATTGACTGAAATTTATGGTTTCAGGAACACTATGCAACATATATGGGGTACATTTGTGCCTCGAGTGTTAGCAGATAGGGTACATGTGCTTCAGCCCTTGTCCAACCAAGGTTATCTTGGCCTTCAGTTCAAAATTATGGTTAGTCACGTTGGTTACATTTGGTCCTATAGTACGTAGCAAGTGGTCCAGCAGATCGTCACGAGCCCTGGACCTCTTGCTACGTTGATAAAACTTCTGATATTTGGAGATTCTGTGCAATGCAGCCGCAGTAACCACATGGTCATCAAAACAGTATACACACAAACAAGATGGAGACACAAAGGGGCCCAATGCGACACTGCCAGTAATTTATTGTACAAGAGCTGTTGGGGGGGGGGGGGGGGGGGTTAAAAAAATGGGTTTTTGTAAACCGTTTGACAATGGTTTTGAAAAAAAAAAAAGGGTACCCCAATTAAAAAAAAAAGGAA
>JAAUYG010007560.1_pt1 | contig 19705 bp, 9 predicted proteins | sample 7278091 | NCBI WGS metagenome assembly JAAUYG01 (sample SAMN14350201, study PRJNA611818) | marine sediment metagenome | isolation source: surface marine sediment (0.6m) | place: French Polynesia: Moorea | collected 2018-08
AGATCACATTTCCCTGCTGAATGGGTAGTGTTAAAATGCAGGGCCCACTGTACATGTAAAATGGGAAGGTCCAGTTCTACCTAGAAATCCTGTTCAGAAACAGGATCTTTACCCAGATTACTAAGTATAGTGTCACTCCCTTTAAAAAACACTCAAGAAATAGCCGAAAATAGTTTTGAACTGCCATGTCCATTATTGATCCTTCCCTTCATATTTTTGAGGCAAGACATATCCACCCAGATCTAGAGTATCTAAATGTCACACACAATGCAATGTTCCCTTAGAGACATATTAGACTGGAGTACATATTTTTTATCTATCTTCTGCTTATATCGCCCTTCCCCCTTGTATACCTCACACCCCCACCCGCACCCAATCGTCTGCACTCCTTCTCAATACCCCAAGCTGTATATCCATCATTGGCCATGCTACCTCCGATTTCCCGTCTTTCCCAAAGCACATTACAGCAGATGTTTCGGGCGATAAAGACGGAATATTTCCTCCCGGGTGGTGATATACTGGCGATGGTTTCTGTGACAGTGCAGATATGATATGTGGTGGCGATTAAATACGTCATAGGTTCACAATATGGAGGAGACCAACCTACATTAACTGCTCTCAAAATATAATCACAGCCCAAGGCAGCCATAAGTGTTGAGCAGAATAATTCTGTAAGATCGATATTTTAGTTGACCAACTCAAACCATTTTATGACTCCTCAAAACACTGACACACTTAAAAATGAACACATGATGTTGTCCAACAGGACTTTATCTTATTTTATTATTATAACTCCATCCCAGTGGATGAATAACATGGGGAGAAAACGGACTGTGGCTCACTTTAATGGGTGACCAAGGCTTTCTCATAAATGGTCAGTACAGCATGATTCAGTTACACATTCATCAAATTTTACTATATGGTAGGGCTATTGACTTTCCTACAAGATGTAACTTGAATTTGTGACTTGGACTTACAGACTTCAGTTGAATACAGATTTCTTTTCTGGTCAATTCCAGCTAGACCCACATTTCAGTTTACACCGGTTTGGCACTATGACCTTTTTAGTGTTGATGTGCCATTAATTAAACATTGATATCATCATCATCATCATCATCACCAATACAGCAGTTTATTTGGTCTATGTCAATCTCCTTAATAAGTCATCGACCTAATGAGTACTCTACATCTCGTATATATATCCATTATCCATTTTAATTGCCCTGAAGAGATAAAAAAAATATTCGGTACTTGTCGTCTTTAATTGCTACTCAGTTGATTAGCCTGATAATCTTTTGGAAAATCTTTTTGCAGGTTATAGTGTGTATCTAAAAAGTAACAAATGTACTTGGATGTTTTAGTTTCAACGAAGTAAAGCATGAAATATTTAATATATCTATTTTACTGGCTAGTTGTTTGTGTGAAATTTAACATTCTTCATAGCTGGATCCACTAGGGTTTTTTTTTCCAATGATATCCTTAATTTTGTTGTTTGTTGTTGTTTTTTCAATTCTTTTCCCTCTGCTCTTTCTATTCTTTTTGCTCCTTCCTTGTATTTTTATCCAATCATTGATTACTCACTCACTGACTCACTATCTGTCCACACAATGAGCTTCCGAGATTTGATATTTACAAGAGCTGTTAAGAAACCTTCATCTTCCAACAGAAAATCGATGATTCCCCTCCAGTGAAGGCTGAACAAAGCAGACTTTCAACAGGTGATATTGACCTTAACTGCCACTAGTCTGTCACAACCAGCGGTAATATCAAACTTCTGCTGACATCACAACAACTTCAATTCTAGTCACAGGCAGTTATTTTTTAAAATGTTATTACATATACAGAACATCTGAAACGATATTATTTTTTATTATAGTTATCCCCAATGCTACTCATTATATTAAAAAAAGTTTGAATATATTTGTTATCATATTACATTTTTTTGGGGGGAGGGGGAGGTAAAGATAATAAATAAGCAACTGTTACATATATTTTGGGTGAAAAACCTTAGCATGAATCAAATATTCATACATTTTGTTTACTATATATTTAAAACACACTTGTCAAACAGTCAAGTAAATGGGAACATGAATGCAAATACAAATTGCAAATATGAAGGAAATGTATGCACTTAAGAGAAATTGATTGATTTGTCTAAATAACACAATTTTTAGGTCATAAAGCAATTCTTCTCAAATAAAGTTTCATTGTGTGGTAACTTGATCATTCCCCCACAACACCTGCTGCTACACTAGCATTCAATCATTTTTTGCTTCCTTTCTTCCTTCCTATGAGTTTTCATTCAGTGGAATTGTTTACTCTGTGAAGCAGCTGCAGTACATTGTATTCGACCTGTTTCTACTGCTGATCAGCCAATAATGCCAGTGATTGAGCAAATATTTTTGCATCTTCCTTTGAAAATACAAGTATGCTACTCTACAAAATTCAAACACAGACTGTGCAAGATTTGTGCATAACACAAGCCACTTTTTTGAAACACTCTACTCTCTTGTATTTTGTAAATCTGCTTAAGATAACTAGCTGACTTAAGAAGTTTATGACTGTATGGGCTTGACCTCCAAACAAAAATGAACAAGGCCACTTCGAGTGGCCGAAAAGGTCTGTCATTTCAAAGCAGGACTCCAAGAGGTGAGAATATCTTTCTCTGGAAATTTATAATTTATGGTATTGGCAAGCATAGCCATTTGGGTCGTTAGTATAGTTTATAGATTAATCTTCCATCCTTGATATTTTTGTTTTCATTTGGTATTCCACTGTACTCTAAATTCGGCCATATTGTGAAATACTCCCCTACTATCGCCCACTTTGACTTTTCCGTAACAGAAATCTACCCTATATCACCCATGAAGTGGGTGATAGGGGAGTATTTCATGATAATACCTTAAGTATGACATATAGACCCATCTGCTTTCACTCAATCATTAAGAACATAAGAATCATTTTATTTGGTATTTTCAGTAAAAATTGATTCTTTAGTATCAGCATAAAAGCTGATACTAAAGGTGACAAAATTCATGGTCATATGTACAACTGGTTCACTTGGCTTGGCTTAATGTTCATGCCAAACTATTATTTATCTCATAAAATAATATAAACCCGAAGCTGAAAATATCAAATACACTTATTTTCACAGTTTGTTACTTTTTCTTTTTTTTTGAGGGGAGGGGTGGTCACTATGATATACTGATATTAATTGCAACAATCCACGCTATCATTTCAGATGCATTACACTAATAGAGCTTCTACCCATTGATGTATCTTAGCCAGCTAGTAGCCATATTAAAGCCGGACTGAATATTATGATTAATATTTTTGTCATAAGAAGCGCCTGTTTCTTTGTGTTGCATGGTCTGTCCCTGAGCTCTATACTCACTGTGTTGTAACACTGTGCCTATTCTGGTTTTCACACTCAGGCGAAGCACATTCCCCACAATACACGTGTCGATCTATTACCCAAACACCTCCATTGATCAGCTCCACGTTTTAGCATTCATCCGTGTTTAGCAGCCGCAAACAAACCAAAGTATGCCATTCACGCCGTGTCAGTGGGGATCTCAAAGACGAAAATCACAGTCACACATTGCACAGGGAGATCGAGACACGAGGACGGAATTTTTGGAATCGGAAAAAAGAAACGAGACTTAAAAGGCAATAGAGCCCCATATTGAGTCTGGACAAAGCCTCTGTGGATCCCAGCCGATATTCTACCACAATCCACATGAACTGGAAGATGTACCATTGTTGACCACTAATGTAGCAGCACCTATCACATTACACTCCGATACAATGCCAGGCTTTCCAGGTAAATACATTATACATTTAGGCCATTCCAAGCTAATTCCATGCCTCTAACCAGACGATGGATGAGAAAGAATTACCAAGGCCAGACACAAACACCATCAGGTCTGACTACAGTGTACCACTGTGATTCAAAACTCTATTCTAATACCCCTTCCTTTTAAGACTCCCCTCTACCTTCGACCACCCCTCAGCGATACCAGTACCATGTTCTTATATTTTCAATATCCTTCCATTTTAAAGTGATATTCAATAATTTTAAGACCACATTCTCCTCATGCTTAAGAAGATGGTCTTAAAATGCAGAAGCCACTCCACTCCCAGTGATGTATTTACCCAGGAAGCTAGACGCTGGCATTAAACACTGCCAGATCCCATATGACACCTTCTTTGTCACCCGAGCATAGTGTCCCCTGACTCTTCCCTTGCCTCAGTGCTACGGATCCCAGCAACTGGCAGGTGCCCCACATGGTTGCCTTGACAGGTTTTCCCCAAAATGTGTACAGTAATTGATTCACTGATCCAAAACACAACAGATGATACCAAGTTAATTAATTTATTACTGCACTTAATATTCCACTAAGATTTTTTTTTTCCACAAGGAACATTTAAAATAGCAATAATCATCTTGGGTAACTTCTATGTTCTATTAGTTTTAGCATGTTAAGATCAGTATTGGATCTAAAATTATTTCTTAAGAAAATATGTCACCTACCCCACTATGCCCCCCCCCCCCCCTTTCCCATCCCAGATCTGCTAAACCACAGTGCCATATCAGACAATGGTGTCAGGATAAGCCGTCCCTGTCCCCCCACACAATAATCCCATTGCCAGGATCATCGTGATGGAGCACTGGGGGGTTACAGGTCAGTGGGGGATTCCCGCCACCCTCCCCCCTACCTGCCACACCCCGGGGTTAGATGTTAGATGTATGGTAGTCACAGACCCTGCCAAGGAATCAGGGAAATATGACTTACAGGCATATCATATATCACCTGAGGATTAACGCTTGGGTACTGTCTGATATCATATGAGACAATACAGTGAAGTCTCTGATATTATATAAGGTGATACAGTGAAGGCTCTAATATTACATAAGGCAATAAAGTGAAACCCCCCTCTGCTAAAAGACTGCTGCAATGAGACACCATGTGTCTGAAACCACATATTCTTAGTTGAAGGTTTATATTTCAGTGTAGCTCACATACTGTCTTCAAATATTTAAACCTCCTATTTTGAGAAACCCCATTTTAATGGTTATGTTACTTTCTACTGACAAACTAATATACATTTACCCAAACTGTCACTTATCATGCTTACGTCCACTTAATATCCTGATACCCAACATGTATAGCAATCCTCCCACTGAAACTTTAGCATCCTTCTTGTTGATTGGTCTGAGGTAACATCTAAATTCTTTCAAGTACCGGGTAAAATTTAAATATCTGGCAATTATTTATGATATACCTTTCAATACGGAAGTTACCCATTTTAGACATCTCCTTACATGATCAAAATCCCTCACAATTTGTATTTGAAACATGTGGAACAAAGGTCCAATGTAATTGAACAGTTAAGACATTTTGCCCTTAGTAGGTACATTGTAACCCTGGAAACTATGGTAACGCCTTGGCAACCATGTTTAAACCTTCGTAACCATGGCAAACCATTGGTAACTATGATAAAACTTGATAGTTATGTTAAAATGTTTGCTAACTACGGTAAAAGTTTGGTAACTATCAGAGAACCTTGGTACCTATCGTTAATCTTTGGTGGTTATGGTAAAACCTTGGTAACTATGGTATAATAATGGTCACTATGCTAAAACCATAGCAACAATGGTAAAGATTTGGTAACTATGGTAAAACATTGGTAACTATAATCATTGTGCAACAAAACCTTGGAAACTATTGTAACTGTGATAACTATACCGGTAACATAGATAACCTTACTAAAATGGAAGTGAAATACAAGAAAGCCTAGTGTAAGATGTCCTAAAGTCCAGTTTGATAATGTCAAGCACCAACAATCCTGTTCACATATAAAGCCCTTGTCTAATTTGATATGGGACTATAAAGCTTCTTGTTTTAGTGCCATCCCTCAGTTATCTGCTGTCCCCCAGGGGGTGGTATCTATGGTGACACTGTCCAGTTTCCCTGTCATCTGGGATATTCCAATCACCCATCATGTGCAAGTTCTACGGGGTTTTATTTGGTGAGCAGTATGGCAGCAATGTCCCAATACTGGCCGTCCGTGTCCGTCCAGCATCCACGTAACTCTCCATAAAATCTGCCACAGGAATGGCATAGAGACAATGTGTGTGTGGCAGTTACAGGCAATAGACAATACAACATGGCAAGGAATAGGGACTCGCAGTAGACTTCTGCAATTAAACCCAGCTATGATAGCTTCCAAAGTGCTGGTCCTAACTTGAGTGTGCCACATGGTGAAGGGAATCTTTAATAGCTGGAAAAAAAAACAGCTTGATTTGAAAGTGCACTGAATATATAAACTTAGATACCTGTGCTAACCTCTATTCCTAAGCTACATGCTCTTTAAGCAGTAGCTCCAGAATTCTGCGCTCCAAAAATGTAAAATTCCGCGCTAAGAAATAGAAATTATGCACTCAGAAAATGCAAATTTTGCACTAAAAAACTGCAATGGTGCTAGACCGCCCAGAATTTTGCACTCAAATTCTGTGCTCAAGAAATAGAAATTCCATGCCCAAGAATGGACATTCTGCACTCAGAAAATGGAAATTATTTCCAATGCCATGGCAAGTCGACTTTCCACAATTTTTCCACACCAAATCATGCAATTCCACGCATTTCCATGTTGCTGTGCTCAAGTCAAAATCCCGCGCTAAATTCCGCAATCATGGAATCCTGGAGGGACTGTTTAAGAGGAGTTATCCTGGCTATCTATCTTGGTGCACAAAATCACTGCCAATCAAAAGTAAAATTATGCCAATTTGCACCAAAACCAATCATTTGCTTTGTCACTTATTAACAGAGTACACATATATATGCCCTGGCTTACATATTAGTGATTTTGTGTCAGCTTCACAATCAATACAGCCCAGTTCTGACAATGCAGCAATTTTCTACGTTTTGCCGCTGTGTTAACCTAATATATTCCACTCTTCCCCTTGTATCACTGTCCCGGATTTGACCAAGCCAATTTATGGCGTTCTATTATCCTATATGATACACATCAGCTGGCAGGGCAGGACTGGCATCGGAGACAAGAGGCAATTTATTGGGGATGACCACCACTTTGACACTATAACAACCCCTACCCCGCCCTCCCATGTCCAAGATATTGAACCATTGCCATGTCAACCTGACCGAGGGAGATGTCATCTAGGGGACACTAGAACCGCAGGACACAGGATCAGGTTGCTAAGAGCCTATCGAGGAGGAAGTGACCCTCCCACCCCCATCCCACCCCCCTCCAGTCCTATAGTATCCTGGCGACCATAGGGGCACCACAGCAAGCACTCTAGTCTCCCATCTTCTATGATAAGACTCTCGACTTTCCGCTGAAACCCGATACTTGATTAAATGTTTCTCTGCTGCCCTGTACCAGTGGGGACCGTTATTTAATGAACAAATTAATGGACGATTCATCAACAGTAGAGCCGCGGGTTTCCTGGAACGGTTTTCTTTTTTTTTTTCCCCTCTTTTCCACCTTGCGTAGTGTTGTTCTAACCCCCAACCTATGATTTTCTCTCCACGGTGGGAACTCATTGACTTGGCAAATTTAGACACGAAAAAAAATTTACACAATCACATCATGATATTGGGAAAAAAGCCATGCATTTTTTGCAAGGCCTCCCTTTGAAATTAAAAGTCACATGAGTAGGGCAGAGATAGGAGATGGGAATGCATGTGTGTGTTGGGAGGGGGAGGGGGGGGGGTACAGTGAATGGGAGGAAATTATTGTTTTCACTAATCTGTGGTCACAGATCAGAACCAATAGGCTGGCAATAACAATACGGCTTTAACAAAAGGGATTTTGCGAGTGCTACAAAAATGGGAAGTCAACATTATTATTATCATTATTATTATTATTATTATTATTATTATTATTATTATTTATTATTATTATTATTATTATTATTATTATTATTATTATTATTATTATTATTATTTAGTTTATTTTTAGAGTGCCAATTCCATGAGTATGCTCAAAGGCATTGTACAAAAGCAAATTACAACAGGCTGAGATTTATGCAGTAATGAAAATGTCCAGAGCCTAGCTTACACAACACGTTTACAAGCTGATTGATTCACCTGTTTCCACCTGTGTTACACAAATACGGCCAATTGGTTTATTGTGGTTTTAAGTTTATTATTCGCTTCAGTGCTGTCAACTAAGACTGAAATGGGATGGTTTATTAGATTAATTTTACTATGCTCCCTCTGAAATGTGAGAAGATGTCTCATTGTGTGTAACACAACCAAACAATTTCAATTCCTACTGAGCCCCCACCCCCAGCGTGTTATTTGTTTAATTGTGTGGAGTAACATTGTTATATATTGAAACGAATGCTCTGAGTATATGCATGGTTTTAAAATGGACAGATTGAAATGTATATTGTATACTGCTCGATAATAAAATTACATTATAGCTATATACATTAAAGAAGGGTTTAGGAAATAGGATTTTACAAACAACAATCAGTTTGACACCATCTTTACTGTGCCGTTCACTGTTTAACTTAATCCCAAATCCTGTGTGCTATGATTGATTTAGACCACCTCCAATGTCAGACCATACACATTCTGACAGTCCCATAGCAGTCTTTAAACACAGGATCTCCAGCATCTGAGTCCTCCCATCTGAGATCTCCCTTTAGTCTTTTCCTCACCCTCCCAGCTTATAAACACATTTCCACTTACCCCGTTGAAGGTTCCCCAGGAGTCCCGCACCCCTTCCCCACCTACCCCCCAGTAATTACAGTGTGGTCAGTGCCTGTCTGTGGTCCTATGGTCCCCCCCCTATCCGGGCTAGCACACCAAATCCGGAAGGGAGGAAGCATCACGGTGGGCCAAGGTCACCTCCTCCTGTTTCCTTACAGCCAGGAAGGGAGGGAAATCACCGTGGTCTGTACAGCAGCTTTAGCACCAGGCAGCGCTAAGATACCGAGATTGGGGAACAGTCACATTCTCAGTTAACTTCATTACACAGACCCACAGCAGCTATAGACAAGACCATTGCACCATGAGAAGTCCGATAAAACCTTGTGTACTATATGCATGCACCGACATTACCTGTACATTACTGTTGCATTGCATTATATACATTATACCAATAATGCAACAGCGCAATAATGTGTGATTTTGGTGCTGCAAATTTTGTGTAAATTTCAAATTCATGAAATGAAATGGCCACCAAACTCAAAGAGTTTACAGTGTTTCATATAATATTTTTGAACAAGTGTAAATGGACTTTCTACTCAACCTAAAGCCGGGATACCCTATATTTTTCCTCACTATTTGTCAATTGATGAGAAACTGTCCGTTATACTTCCCTTCCCTGTATTCATATGTCCTCTATTTCCTCAGGCCAACTAGGCCATTCAAACAAGGATGACCTTTAAATTAATACCCAGCAAACTCAAATGCTTTGTAGATAGGAGAGGCCATCTGTGTATTTACTCCCATGTCCAATATTTCATTAAATTCAAGGTCTGCCAAACTTAAACACATGGTCTCTATATTTATCTAACAAAACGATAATATTTAAATTCCAAGCATACTGGTCCTGGAAGGTGAAGGCAGCTAGTCCTAACTTCTAAATTCCAAACTGGGTGTCCTCTTTAGGTGGCTTTTCACACTAATGTAAGCATTTGTTTAGCTAATTGGGATAAATAAGATGTTATCTGTAATAGAAGACGTGTACCGTAGGAGACATGTACCCCCCCCCCTCCCTTCCTTGCAACAACAAATCTAATACAACAAGCTAAACAGCTAATGTGCAAATTCAAATCAAATTCCTGGTGCAATATTAGAAGATTGTCGAAAAACAGTAAAATATGAATGATATTCGGGGGAGTTTGGCTATATGCAAATGGCCATTTCCCTGTCAGCAAAGATCTCTGTGGTTACAATACTGCACATTTTTTAAAGCATTACAGATGTAAATACAAGTAGGTTGGCTACTGAAATTACCTAGGTAATAGATGTGCTCTCACACCTCTGCTCTTGTGTGTATCTATTACGGATATCATGGTACATTGTACGTACATATACGCCTATTCTGAACGGTCAGCTTTGGGACCAAATGTGAATTTTTTTTTATATTAACATTTATTTTTGTATAGAGGTTTATAAATGTGAATGACTGTTATATATATTGCAAACAACTGGGTAGTAGCACTGCAGAGCAGATTAAGAAGGTTATAATAGCCTCTACCATTTTGGTTTAACAGTACATTGTAAGTTGACAGACAAATTAATAATAAGTTTTATAATGCTCACCCCTTTATATTACCGGTGCTCCTCTATATATCCTCACACAATGTTACAGACAAATTGAACTCTGTGTACAGGGGCAACTTAAATTTCCTCTTTTACACTCTCTTCTGAATCATAATCTGATTTTTATGTGCATGTTTTTTGCATTGAATGTGCCTTAAGAACCAAATAAAGCTCTTGATATCAATCTCTTCAGAGTAATTACAAAAATAAAAACTATGAAATATATCAACCTAGCAGTACATCTGTACCTGGTGGGTAATGGTCCTCATGTACCGGGGAGAAGGACATGTGTCTCTGTTTGTAATACCACCACATCACCAAGGCCAACAGCACCATGAAGATTCCACCAGCCAGGGCCGCTCCAATCACTATGGTAATCGTCCGTGAGTGTACTCGCTCATGATCCTGGAAACAAGACAATGTAACAGTCGATTTAATATACCGATAGCAACAATATTACATAGTCAAGAGTGATAATTAGTACGGTAACCCATACGTGTACATGCTGTTAAGATTACCCGAGAAAATTGTGAGAATTACTGTGAATAACAAATTCCACAAAGTGCTGATGTTTGGTTAAAAGTACTATATAGCACCTACATACATGATGAATAACATAGCAAATCTGCATGAGTATAAGGTTGATAAGATTAGCCTTTTCTATAATGGCCCTCAGGCCGGAAGACATGAAATTAAATCAGTTAGCGTAATTCGTTTGAACTAGCTAAACAGTTGACTGATCACCAATACTTCCCTTTGGATTTCTTTCAAAATCCAGGGATGGATTTCTTTCAAAATCCAGGGCTCTGTACTTCTTACTAACAGGATTAAGAACAGCTAGCAATTAAGGGACATGGATAACACTGAAGGTCCAAAGAAACATTATTGGGGCAGCAGAAACTCAATCTAATGCAACGAATGTAATGAAATCATCTGTTTGGCTGTAATGACTGGTTATACTGGGGATGTGGTGGTGGGTGGGAATCAAGCTTATAGTCGGCTTTCAACCACTCAGGGTCATATCGTCGACTCCAAGTTGGATTGGGTGGTGCAGGTATATGCGTGGTGATTTAATGTGGACATATCTTGTTTGGGCTGAACGATCTACGCCCGACAATTTTTGGGTGCCAATTAGCCACCGATTCAATTCCGCCACAGGTGAGCAGAAAGGAATCACTCAGACCATTTATACTGACTCTGAGCCGCCCAGTCAGATGCCTAACTCATTAATGCCAAGCGCCAAGCTGAGAAGCGCAAACCTTCCATTTTTTACGTGTTTGGTGTGACGCGGTCTGGGATCGAACCCCGGCCTCCCGCACCCCGAGCGGACGCTCTAACCTACGCGGGGGCGGTACTGGGGATGTGAGTATGATGACATGAAGACTGGATTCGAATTAACGACCCATCAATTTAAAGCATCCTTAAGCGTAGTAGTAGTAGTAGTAATACTACTAGTAGTAGCAGAGTTTATTTTGCCAAATGATGTTATCATCAGGAAATATAGGAGTTTTTGGTAAATTTGAATCAACTACCACACATGTCCTCTTGGACCGGGTATCAGTTTACTGGACTATTCTTGGCTATATGTCAAACTGGAACATATACTACAGTTTACTCTTGAGATCTGTCATGGAGTAGCATATGCTATAAAACATAGAAATTAGAGACAATGTGTCACTAACTTAATGATTATACAGAATATGGGCGAATTATATCTCTGTCGGGTTGCGTTAATTAGAGGCTGTGCCACTTTAGCCCAAGTGCATGCTTACTGTGGCATGGTTCAGAGCGGGCAGTCGCTGTATAAAGCATCAGGGAATCTCACGTGTGGAGTTGCTCAACAAGTACCTACTGGCAGACAATATCATCTGAGGAAGGGTAATTTTCGCATGGAGGGCATGTCGGAAACCTCAGCAAAGGAACTAAAAGTACCATATGCATCTACTACGTGGGCTCCCTACTTCGCATGACACACACCTAGCATATTCTCTCACATCTGCCACACTAAAGCCTACCATTCTAGGAATCACACTAAATTCACTGACAATAATCTCTGCTGTAACCACCAATAACAGCTGTCCACAATGCTTGTCCAAGCCTTACACAACGCAATACATGCAATATGTTGCCCCCAATTATAACAACAGCTTTGGTTAATCGATTTGTTTTGAACAGTTGGGATTCGCATACGTACTTGTCACCTTTATCTCAATCTCACGGAATTACATGTTACTATCTTGTATGCCTAATTATATATCAGTATTACCGTAGATCCACATGAATGGTTTTTGTTTTACCGATTCTGAAAACTTTTTTTTTGATGAGGGGGGGGAGAATTATCCTTAAAGTCACCTTTCAACCTCTCAAGGTCATATCATTGACTACAAGTTTGATTTCAGATGTGTATGCAGGTGTTGACGTGAGTTAATCTGGACCTGTCTTTTTTGGGCTGAACAATCTACATGATCTACATGTATGTTCAATGTTTTTGGGTGCCAACCCAGTGAGTTCGTTCCACTACAAGTGAGCCAAAAGGAATCCCTCCCCGCCATTATTCTGATAGTCAGTTGCCTAGTAAGTCATTCACACTAAACACCAGGCTAAATTCAAGCACAATCCTTCCAGTTTTTACATCTTGAGTGTAACATGATCAGCAATTGAACCCTGGCCTCACATGCCCAGAGCGGACGTTTTAATCACTAGGCTACAACAGAGGATGTTAATGGTTTGGCTATTGGCATGTACATGTATTTGCTTTTTCTAGAATTCTGTTTTAGCTCATAAAATTTTAGAAAGGTGGAGAAAAGTGTGTGAACAAATTTTAGAAACAGCAAGTGAGTAAATGATACCCATATTTATAGTTTTTTATTTAAATGAATGTAATTTCTACATTTCTAAATCAAAGTGTTAGCATGGGTATAAATCTCAGGGCCCAATTTTCCATTCTAATTGGTCAATTTAAAATCCAAGCTGGCTTGCCATTGGGCACCATAAACATGCAACACCAATCACAGCGGACCCTGGGAGGATCTTAGCTGTAGGTAACTGGGCCAAATTACATTGTCCAGCACAAAGTCTGATATCAGTAAAGCAGGGAGTCTGTAACTCTAGGAGTCTAAGAAGCACTTGCCAGCAGGCAAACTGCCTGATGGGAGGCAGCTCATGCATAGTTATTGATTTCTGCAGCCAGGTTAAACTGGGGCCTAAACAGTTTATCACAGTCCTATATCACTACTCAATGGAAGTCTATCTGCGTTATAAAGTCCCCTGCAGGCGGCGGGCTTTTTCAGCGGAAAATATCCACGGCAAACTTATCTTACGCAGTATCAAAAAGCTTATACGCTCAAAGTTTTTTTTCTCTCCATCATGTCACCGTGGCAACCTTGAGGCTGGGAATTTAGAAGATCCTCTGGGCTGGAATGTAAATGGCCTTCATTGATCTACAGTAACATCCCCCCTCCCCAACCCTCCTCCACCATAACCCCAAATGTATTGGTGCTTCGCTCTCCAGGGAAACCAGTTAAATGTTACCTTCCCTGCGCTGCAATGTCATCCAATGATTGACCAGTGATTGAACTGCACGGTGGTCCAGCATTTTAGGACAGCTCTATTTTAGGAAGCCTCAGCCTGTACCTACATCAAGATCTGCGACTGCTCTGGCATTGTCACCATAATTACTAAGCCTCATTAAGACATTATTTCTGCTAAATGTTGGATCTTAGAACGAATGCAAAGAGTGTGTGGCACAATGATCCCTGCCATTTAAGACACCCCCATTTTTAGGATTCCCTGTATTTTGAGACATTCCCATTCATGGCACCACTTCAGCATAAATCTCATGTACTCCATTGTAAGACCGATTTCAAATTAAAGACCACATTCCTCTGGCTGAATGGGTGGTCTTGAAATGCAGGGACAACTGTATCCACGGGTCAGTCTCTACAAAAATAGCTTTTCCCAAACTTAGCTGAAGGACTGGAAAGACAATAGTTGCCAAATGGATTAGAAGACTTGCTTTAGTTCCTTCTGGAATTAAAAATTTTAAATTTTCTTGAAACTGTCTCCCAAAGTTAACTAAGCTGTATCTTTAAAATGCAACTAGCCGATTGCTCTTAAGGTTTAAGACAACAAAGGAATCTGAACCCCGTGTCAATCCCCTATAACAGAGACAACACTTAATTTTGACAAAGTAATTTTGCCCACAGTTCAGAAGTGGCCTTTTGGTGAGAGGCAGCATCAAATACATTCTCGTACTTTCTGTCAGGATATGTCTTCTGTGGAAAGTGTGTCCTCTCTACAGAGTGTCCTTTTAGACCCTTTATTCAGTCTTTTCTGATCCACAACACTTACAATGTTACAGATGAATATTTATTGGCTTCAATTCCATGTGAAATAAATTCATACGACTGACGTGTGTTATTCTCATTTTATGACAGCAGCTATACTTCCCTGAACTTACCAATTGGAGAACTAGGATTCTTCCCTTCTTTCCCTTGTCAACGAAAGTGTGATTAACCGTGATTCCATCCAGCTGGCGTTCTGTCGGCCCAGTCTTCTCAATCTCGATCTTGATCTTGTTGGAGTCAAAGCTGCCATCTTCAACTGCCACGTAACCCTGTAGTAAGAGATTAATTAAGTTATCACATAAGAGATTCACCTCATCCCAAATCCCAATGATTATAATGAGTATCCAAGAGAAGAATTAAATTGCTGGCACCACAAATAATCCAAACCAAATCGACTTGACAGTAAAAATTAACTAGGAAATTTGAGAATCAAACAAGGAATTTGAAAAATAGGATGGAGAGCTAGAGATTCAGAAGCAAAGGTACATATATTAAGCAAGGAAGGACCAAAATAAACACCATTACAACAAAAAAATAAAAATAAACACGAAACTCGACAATTGAGAACACGGCCACAACGGTCTGCAGCAGCTAAACGGGGTCAAACCCACAGTATCTCAAAAACCTTTACCATATAACATTATAGTAGGAAAAGACATACTTATATCACAGACTGGTAATTTTGAAATCTCAACAGATATGGTCCTTTTATTTCTTTTCCATTTAACAGAAATGCAAATTTGGAATAAAGTCACCTTTATTACATCCAGAGCATGATCCAGTAGATTTTTTTTTTTTTGGGGGGGGAGGGGGAAGCTTTTTCTGGAATGGTCTTCTGATGCTGCATAATCTGTAATCACATTCTAATAATAGCTCAATAATGCCACTAGGTGTTCCTTTGCAGAAAGGACAACACTGCGGCCTGATCTTTAACCTGCTGTCAGCTGGTATAATTGGCAAGAGGGAAGCCTGAACTAAACACTTCGTTGGTGAAAAATCTCGGGTGTAAACCCTGGGTGATTCTTTTGCCACGCTCTTTTGGTAGGCCAACATGGCTCCTGTATTAATCTCCGCGGGGAAGATGTAAGATTGAGAGAAAGAGAGAGACAGCTCACTGGCTGGGAAAAGCAAAGTCTGCCCTGAAAAAAAAAAAATCCATCGAAGCGGCTTAAGGAACGCTAAACGTTACTTGCCAAATGCAGGTCGTTCGTCTTCCAAAGGCAATTACTGTACAATGGAGATGGCAGCCCATCAGGACCGGAGAAAAACAGATTAAAAAGAAAGCCACAAGAAATCGGAACAAGGAGTGGGACCACATAGGCGGCGGGACCTCAAAGACTGGGCAGGGAGGAAAGAGAGAGTGATACTAATTTTAGTGGAACTTAAATTATGAAAACCTTCTACCTTGGAAATTATATAAGAAGTTAGATTATGGGATCTTTGAGCTATTGAAATTGTAAGGCTAGAAATTGTAGAATCTTGGAAATTATACAACCTTAGAGATTGTGGAACTTCAGAAATTGTAAGACCTCAGATTGTAGGACCTTGGGAATTCTGAGATGTCAAGGCTATGACAGTAGGACTGATCTGACGTGGACCTCCGACATACTGTACCTCAAAGATTGTGGACCTCAAACACGATGACAGTAGGACTGATCTGATGTGGACTTCCGACATACTGTACCTCAGAGAGTGTGGACCTCAAACATTTTTAAACCTCAGAGGTTAAAGAGCATGTCGGATTGTGGATCTACCATATATGGGGTATAAGTAATAAAACAGTATGAATACCGGTAACCAACAAGGGTCTGGAAACAGCTTGAAGTCGATTTCCTCAGGAAAGTAACCGAGTATTACTGCTAATTGGTTTCGCCTTAATATCTAGTACCCCATACATCATTTCTGCTCTCACACAATCTAACGGTACAAAGGTGGTGATCATGTGAGTTCGCTGACTGCTCTTAGTGCCCGTAATCCCATAATGCCTTTCACTACAGCAGATCACCTGAGGCTCTGTACTTGGCCTTTACAGGCACATGCGAACATGAAATTAATTCCAATACCAACGTGACTGCAAGCACTACGTCATTACTGGCCGATGAACAGAAATCCACTCAGCAATAATGCATATAGTTATATGTGTGACCTTGACAGAATATTGGGGATAGTTTCCGTTACCCCTAACTAAAACCTTACCCCGAGTTTTTCACGTTGATAGCTCATGGAAACCACAACAATTAATCTTCATCAACATGCGCAAATATATTTTTTATATTTTTATGAAAAAATAACAATATAAATTACTCGTTTACAATGTGCTGTACAACATTAATCTTCACCAACATGAGCATTTATACTTTTTATATTCGCTATGAAAAAGTAACAATGCATCAATAACATGCTGTATCCACTGACTGACATTTTCATGGAATATTGCATGTGAAAAAAAACCCCTACTGGGCAAGTCCATATCACTTACCTAAGCATCACAACTTTAAGAATATCATTTTGCATCATTTGCATAATGTTATTCTAGTCTCAGTCATGCTAAATAACATGGAGTTTTACCACTGTTGAAACACAGGATTTGTAGCTCTGACCCAGCCTTACTCTCAGACTGGCTTTCTTAATCATGACCTCTGAGAAGACCAATGATTGCTGAAGGCTCACAAGAACTACAAATCCTGTCCTAACAATCAATGGTAAACCCTCTTTTTATTTTGGGTGTGAATGTTTTTGGACTCTGGAAACATAATTTCTGATGAAACATTCTGCACACAGAGTCAAATTATGGTGGAGAAGTTCCTAATTTTTCGGCAGAATCTCTCTGCCTTCATCATGTTATTAAAGTATATCATAATTTAATTCACAATTCAAACAAAACTCAAAATGGTGAAATTACCATGCAGTAATCACATTTGGACCTATAGTACATGTACTGTGTTTATAGTTTATCCATCTGTCCAGCAAATCCAGTTACTTTACTATAATGTACCGGTAACATGGATCAGTGGGCATATAGGACTGGAAATTTCAAAGCCCTAATTCTTGCACAATTTATTTAAAATTTAAAATGCTTCCCTTGCTTCCTAAAAAAAGAATGCACAATGTAAATGCGCAAACATAAATTTTGTACCATGTGAATCAGTGACATTTTTATTACTAACTTTAAAACCTTACAGAATGATGAGAATATTCAAAACTGAACCCGGGTTGAAACATATTTTTAGCAGGTGGTATTTCACAAATTTGGCAGGGAAAGGGTATGGAGAATGCTGTTCCTGTCACTGAAGCACTGGCTGGGTCTGTACCTGTCCTGTGGATAAAGTCCCCACTAACTACTGAGCAGTAAGGAGAGGGACCACTGAAACAAAACTGAATACAGTGGTCTCTCTATTTTAAGACCACCCATGGGATGAAGAAAATGTGGTCTTATATTGCAGGTGGTCTTAAAATAAAGGTCATTTAACACATAAAATTGCCCCTTGGGACCAAATCAAGTGGTCTTATAATCAAGGGTGGTCTTAAAATAGAGGGTTGTAAAATAAAGGGACAACTGTATTGGGAAAGCACAATCAGTTTATGCAAAGGAACATTCAATGAATGCAGACATTTTATGATATCTGGCTAGTGACTGTCTGAATACCCGGGTACAGCAAAACTTTCTAGCTCTATTGTTTGACTCGCCTATTCATATCTGCAACAAAAACAGCACAAACATTCCATTTAACACGGTCAATGCCAGTACATCATTTGTCTCAGTTTAAGAAAAACGGTTTGAGTCAAACTATCACACGATTTAAATTGTTAATCCAGCTCTAAATATCATGACGCAACCTAATCCAATAAACACTGCAATCCAAGCATTAATGCCTGAATAAAAGCACTTTGTGGATACCGAAAATAGCCTCGAGCCCAAAAGCCCTTTCCATATATGGCCGAAGCATGCATATACGCATGTCGCAGGCAAGGGAGAAAGCTTTGATTAATAATGTATGCATTTTGTCCATGCCCTTTGCGACAACTGAATGCAGGGTACATTAGCCGAGGCTGCCAGGGGGTGGGTATACATGCCTTCGGTGCATAGATCTTATTCCAGTTAGGGAATGTTATGACATACTGGTATACCTTAAAGAAGAGTTTAAAACTTCCCTGTGACACATAGTACATGTACTGCAGTATACAGGATATATATACAGCCTGGGTTTGTGGATAATACTACATGCCATGTATGTGCATTCCTCCTGTTGTGGAATGTTTGTGCTGTTTTTGCTGCAGATATAAATAGGTACAAATACCTACACTACACAAAAGAGTTAAGGATATTTGTCAATATCTGGATTTAAATAATTAAGGCCAATTCACAAAACAGCACAAAACATCTAGAAAATTTCAAAATATCTTTAACATTTTTTGTGTTCTATAGTGTATACTGGTACATACATCATGTACATTACACATGTACCGGTATATACAGAAACATCCCTGCTAGAAAACGACCGAATTTCTCCAACCAATTTATCCATATAGATCTCTGAGTTTCATTGAAGTAATAGAAAGTTTCATTGAACTAAAGCCAGGTCAGGAGAGATTATTGTAAAGCTGTAAGTTATAATCTGCAAAGCATTCTATAATACCATAATCATCCACCTTCTGTCTCTCCAACCTCCACAACAAACCGGCTGCTTTGTCTAATGAAGCATTATAATCCAGGTTCAAGTAAATTGCTATGGGTTTCTTACGATATTATACCAAGGTGATTGCTGCGATTTAATGCCTTATATATAAAGTAACTGGAGGTCACAACCTTTGGTGAAAGCAGACAGGGGTTTAGGGTGGAGGGCAGGTAACCTAAATGGTAAAACTGCCTTGAAACCTGATGATGGCCTACCATGGGTACTTCAATTCTTGTGCTTGCTTCAAAAAGAGATGTAAAGGTACATGTATTAACCCATTCTATCCTGCAGCACTTTCCGGATCTGCGCGTGCCAGTTCCTGAAGGAATCCAGAAATTTGGCCGCGAAATTTAAATAGTTTCACTACTCGGATACAAAC
>JAAUYG010065189.1_pt1 | contig 19703 bp, 14 predicted proteins | sample 7278091 | NCBI WGS metagenome assembly JAAUYG01 (sample SAMN14350201, study PRJNA611818) | marine sediment metagenome | isolation source: surface marine sediment (0.6m) | place: French Polynesia: Moorea | collected 2018-08
ATCTCAGGAGGTTTGGATCGGTTTTACCGTAGATTAAAGTGGGATTACGGCGTTTTAGGGGGTTTAACGCCGGTTATTAGCTGGTGCTGCATTCTCTGCTGCGATCATGCAAAAGTTAGGACCCGATGTGAGCGTAGTTAAAAGCAATAATGCCAAATTTCACTATGCTTTTATGTACCTCCTGCAAACAATCAGTTAGTATCAGAGGCAGGTAGAAGCTGATGCAGTAATCAGCTATACCAGCTCTCCACTTATGAGACTTGACTGTTACTAGTCGCCTCAAGCAAATGTTCTTTTTCTTTCAAAGTAATGACATCCCAAAGACTCTTGGTGGTCACTATTATAGGTAATAAAGGATTTGTGCAGTGCTAGGCATGCATTACGGAGATTAACACTATCCAGGAGTGAAGACAAATATTTGTACTCTCTGTGAATTTCACCTAAATTCATGAACCCTCACCAGCCACAAGATTTCTTTTGTGGAGGGCTGCTAATGCCAACTTTGTAACTCCACATTACAGGAAAGCCACAATGACAGCATTAATAAACCTACCACAGTCAGGTTATTGAGACTCTCATCAAGGCCTGGTAGAAGGGAGTATGTGTGGTTGTCCACGTGTTCATAAACAAAGTGACCCCCATATTCCCCAAATTCTTCATTCTCTCCATACTCTTGCGATATCCTAAGCTTAGCGAGGATTAAAACTCCAAAGAGCAGAACAAGCAAGCTGGCAACAACCAAACCTAATATTACGAAACACTTATGTTGCATCACAGTGCATATCCTGGCTAAAGGCTTTTTAGTTTTGTTTTGTACGAACACTTCCTCTAGAGCAGTGCAATGGAAGCATTGGGCTGGTCATTCGAGGACACAATATTCAAGTCGAGACCTGTGCCTCGAGGCAGCAATTTGCATAAATTTACTGAAATGCAACTATTGTCGGCCAGCACTTTCACAAGTATTCTGCCAACACAGAAGTACATTCAAAGGCAACAGTGGGCCTTACTGACCCCCTCCCCCTCTACACACTTCTTGAGCTACCAGTCTTTTTAATGCTTTTAGAGCTCGCTCTAGCTGTCACAGGAAAGTGAATGTGAAATAGGGCATCTTTTATGCAACAGCAGTAACTTCTATTTAGCCTGCAACCAGATTTTTAATTTGTCTGCATATATTGGCCTCCTTTAGGAATTTTTGGGCGGGATTCAGAAACCCCTTTACACATGATGGCCAACAGTACCATGCATGAGCATCCACGATAATAACATCATGAACACTTCAGAATTTTGATCGTTTACTCCACATGTGTGAATGCTCCAGCCCCACCATCAATAACTCACAATCTTTAGCATGGCTATTTAAGTTGATCACTTTTGTATGCTTGATTACATTGGGACAAAGGACCTATATGTAAACCAGTTAAAATCCATAACCTAGAAGGATCCCCATTTAGCAGGCTAGGGTAAAGGTCTTTTCAGGATTAACCTTGATCCTATCAGCCAGCAAAAACAGAAACCAACATTTCTTCACCGGATGAATTTTATTCAGCATTCACCAGTGCATTATTTTTCTTTTATTTCTTTAATAGTCTTCGCTCAAGAGTCTATTTGCCCTTCTTGGCACGGAGTTTCCTTTGATAGAATTCCAGCTCTTTGCCCTCCAAGATGTAACCGTCACAACGCCCGCACTGTCCAGGACGGGAGGAGACGCAGGCTGCAAAGAGAAAGCAACTTTGTCGGTAAAAAGGACAAGACTTCCTGTTTCCATAACTACTATCAAAGATATATACTACAGCGAAATAACCGAGGTCTATCCCATTAAAATGTAGGGGGGAGGGGAGACCTGAAATATTGTCAGCACCCCCTCGCGACATATTCAATTATAATAGTTAATCCCTACAACATATTAGAATTCTTCTCGCGGCACATGTACGGTTCTGCACCCCTCCTACAAAGTATCATAATTCTTTTCGTACCCCCTCTACAATATATTTTCATAAATCATTTCAGGTCCACCACTCCCATACTTTTAATAGGATAGCCCTGACAAAAACCACTTGAACATGATGTATACTATTAAAAGATATGTTTGAGATGCTGGTTGCTTCACATATTACTACAGTAGTAGCAATATCAAGTTGCTTGTTTCAAAGGTGTGCAAATCCTAAATTGTAGTCTATAAACTTCGAGATCTCAGGAATCAGCCATTGTTTGTTTCATTGAAATCAAACGGTAATTCCAAATATCATCATAGATCTGTTGGTAATTACAACTAGTATGCGTATCATGAGTCTAATCACAGCCAAGCAGCCGTTCCATGCTTTACTTCACAAATACAATCTGCTTTAGCTCAACAAAGGGAGTTTATCCCATGGATAGTTGAAATGCCTCAAAAAGCTTAACTGATCTACATCAGGTATGTATTATTACATGATACACAAGTGTTAATAGGGCGACATGCAGACCTGTACATCGACATAAATTGATTGGCCACTGGTCAAGTTCTGCTACTGAAGAGAACATGGGCTATAAGGAAAGCCATTGTGTGGTGTTTTATTATAGCACTGTTTTATTTAATGTAGCATAATTCAAGAAGTGCAAATTCGAACGCTTGAACGGACAGATCTCAGGAATCAGCCATGAATTGTTTCATTGAAGTCAAACGGTAATTCTACATATCATCATCGATCTGTTAGTAATTTCATCTTATCAAGCAGGTTGTGAGCCTAATCACATAAATAGAGCAATAGTTGGGAGACTAAGTCTAAAATATAACGGTTGTTGATCCTCAATCTCATTTTAGCTTTACTCAGGGGATATAAAGACTTTACCCCGGAGAACCTTAATAGAGTACACAGTAGGATTTCTTCTGAAGTAGCAGCCCAAACAAGTGATATACATAGTTGGTGGATCTCAGATCTAAGCAGCCATGTAGTTTTGTTTCATGGTTATCAAACGGTAATTCCAATTTTCATCACTGATCCACCAACACGCAGAGAAATCCGATAGAGATTAAAACTTGGCAAAACTTTATAATTACAGTATCAGGTTTGTATGACGTTGGCTCAGTTTCACTGGATGCTGTGCAAATATTTGGAGGATCATAGTATGTAATGTTTACTGTATGCATGTTTGTATGTTTAGGTATGTGTTTTACATGTTTCATGTGATGCTTAAGCTGTAGTCTATTACATAATTCTGGCACAAGGTGGGTAGCTCTCCCTTTTAGATGTTGGTTGAACAATTCAGGAATAGGACACTAAACTAATTGTTATAATGCCCCAATGAAAGTCTCTACCCATGTCAAGACAGTCAGTGTAACTATGACAAAAGGTCATTGTACTAGAGGTGGTAAGAACACCAGAACGGTGCTCATCCTCCAGGTCCCTAAAATGATATTAAGTCATCATTCTGTCTCGACATGAGGTAACTTGGCAGGCATAATACCGTTCAAGAAACACGGCTTAAACTGTTAACATACCTAACAGTCGTCCAGTGATAAACTGTTCTTCAAGGGGACCCTCAACCTTGGCAGTCTTTCGCCGTTCATCGTATTTGTGTTGGGTCTTTTTCGATCGTTTCTTGTTAAGCAGCTCCTCGTCTGCTTCACTCTGCAAGAATATGGCCCAATTAGCAAACATGAAATATAAACATACACCGAGGGGCACATTGACATTACTGGGGCACTATTAAAAATTTCGTTTTGTGAAAACGGCCTGCCGCTTTTTTATATATTTTTTTCTAAACACATATGAAATTGTCTATGAATTCATTAACCGTATAACCAGACTTTCCTCCAAAATGCAAACATAGGCCTGTTCAAGGACAATCGACATCTGGCAAAATTATTTTTCCGTCTACAGTAACACGCAGCTGGTAACACGATAAAAGAGATAACTCATACAGTTACAGAAACGGTGTGTCAGCACATATATGAGCTCATCATTCCTTAATATCAGACGAAAGATGGTAATTTTGAAAACATCCTTCACACCAATATTGCAAACAATGTACTACAGACTGATGCCCGAGTACTTACATTCTGACATGCATTAATGTAATTGAATGAAGTAGGACCTCAGTCGGCATTCTTAACGGATGGTGCTATGACTGGCATGGGGAAAGGTCTGTCAGCACGCAGTACCTACCAACTTCGCTCCTTTCTTGCGTCCAAGGGGCAAGGCATAATGTCCTTCATACCACTGACGAAATGGTGTGGCATCAATCTGCACAATAGCATTCTTCACAAGTGTCTTCGTTCGAACCAGTTCATTGTTGCTGGCATTGTACACCACATCGAGAATTCTGGTCTTGTGAGTGGAAGCTGAAACAAATATACCGCTCAATGATTATAAGGTTTCCTAACCATACCCTCTCATGCATCACATATAGTTACAAAATTGGTGTGTCAGCCCATATGAATTCGTCACTTGTTATCAGACGAAAGATGGTATTTAGAGAACATCCTTCACACCAAAATTGCAACAAATATGTATGTATAAACATCACACAAAAAGCAACGATCAGAACAGTTTAGTCGCCTACTCGTTCTCTCCACGTCGGTAGAATAGAAACTAAGACAGAAGGCACTGTATCAGACTGAGTCAACATGGTACAGAAAAAAAATAAAAACATTTTAGTTTAACTTAACGATCAACTTGACTATTAGCGAGTAAATTACTTACCTCCCGTCCGTTTTGCACAGTATATATTTACAGATTACTCGTTTCACAGAACCAATGTATCCAGCTAGGCAAAATAAGTTTATACTATTTATACGGAAAACAGTCTTGGCAATGTATGTCAGATTTAAAAAGCAACATCATTCAATTTCAGACGAAAGATGGTGTAAGATTTTGACATCATTCATAGCACGGCCAAGACTGGTTATTGGTTACATCCTGGGAGAGCATGCTTTACTGTTGATTTGTCCAGGCACATCGATTCGTAATGCCCCCGCAAGAAAAAAAAAGAAGAAACTGCAACCTCTATGGTGATAGAATAATACTTTCCAAAGTAAAAATTGAACTCTCTTTCTATGTGTATTCTTGCGTCCATATATCAACCAGGCGACTTTGTGTTTACAGTACCTCAGCAGAACTCAGGATGCCCTGGATCGGGATGGCAACCAATATCAAATTTGCATCCACACAGTTTTTGATCTAAAATGATAATTCTGTTGGAGCAGTTTTAACACTATTTAGTCGTAGCGGATTAAGACTCAGCCAATCAACACACCTTCTGAGCCCCACGAATAATTCCCATGATCCAAGCGGAGTGCTCTGTATTTCTTGTTTCCACCTCTGGTACGCACAGTATGGATTCGCTGGGGAGCAAGCTTAGTATTTGCTGCTGGACGTCCAAGTTCAAACTTCCTCTTCTTGCGGATGGGGTTCTGGCGTCCACCAGTTTTCCTCCGCTTATGCCACTTGTCACGAGAAATACCTAATTTAGACAAAAAGATCAGCAATGTTTGTTTTGTTAATGAATGTAATGATTGACAACGTAGAGATTATAAACACTGAAAAAACGGAACTGAAAGTAAAGAGACAGAATGAACAGAGTTATGATGGTTTACTTTATACTAAATATAGTGTAACCAGTGGTAACAAGTCTACCGCGTATACAGCGAGGCCAGGTCGCTAAATGACATTGCCACTTGCAGTAGTGCATCTTATAATAACAGCATGCCATAAGCAAAGTATAGTTCTGTCAGTGCAGTAAACATGCTAAACAGGAAAAATAAATTGTCTTCCAATAATTACACCCAATTTAAGGGCACAACAGGGTGTAATGAAATGCAATAACTTCCCCCACTGCACTGATTACAAGTTTAACGACAGTAAACATCTTTAGTGTGTAGCACAAAATGTACAGAAACTACCCAATGATGTCACAAATGTACCCTAGATTATGTCATATAGGCAAGCGTTTGAGTTTCTCACCAAATCCCTCCCCAACGAATATAAGATTATTAACTTTACAGGAGATTTCGGTGGATTTTCACGAACTCTATTTACTACCCACCCATGGTGGACTTCTCGTTAATGGAAAAGGAAGTCCCACATTCAAATCTCTCGGAGGAGAGCTCTTTCCGGATGGAACAAACGTTCCTCAATTTTTCCAAGAAAAACGCTGCAGTCGCTTCCAAGTGAGTTCAATATTAATCAGTTATAGTGAAAGATTGTAGTGATTTAAACTTATTTTTCTTACTCCGACTAATAGATCCCTCTACCCAAGTACACACATTTTTATCTTAAATATTATTTTGTCCGAATTAAAACATTTTCCCACATAAAATAAATAAAAAATAAACAAACAAAGAAATAAATAGTAGACGAAGAAAAATAAATAAGCCAACAAAAGAATAATTACCCAGATAAAAAAAGATATCTAAAGCTCCAGGTTTAGGTACATTGTTATATTTAACTGACCTTTCATCACTGGGCAGCCAATTTTGAAAAAAGCTATTATATTGTGGTATTTTAGCCTCCCTTCTACCAGTTTAACTAGATTACCCTTGGTTCTTAGTGTCTGTATCAAACAGTAGAGGGCAAGGCAGTCTTTAGACGAAATGGATCGGTCCAGTAGTTGCCGAGTTGTGAATGTTTAATGTTAGGATAGCGCGCCGTGGGTACAGTAATGAGAACCTGCCATTGTTGTATTTCACACTGGTTGCTATGGCGCATTGCTACTGCAACACGCAATAATTATGCCACCCTTCGTGTGTAACGCTCTTCAGGGAGCTTTGAACTGGAATGTAAAATGCACTGAATGTACAAGACATATTGAACCATTTGAAGCCATTAGTCGCGCTAGGGTACCTTAGTTAATGTCTGTGTTGGTGTAAAACTGTCACCAACGTATAGTTCTCATTGTGGTGCGTACTGATATATGTTTTCTCATATGTACTTTCACGTATCGTCCTCTCACAGACTTTCTGGCCTGTATTCAGCCAGTTATCACCTGTAAAGTCGCCAGCCAACTACTGACGAGCCTTTAACTCCTTAAGCCTTCGCCTTCACGGCGGTCTCTCAAACTGTAAGGCCTTAAGCCATCTAACGTAACTTTAGGGCCAACTGTCTATTGGTAATTTCAGGGTCCTAAGCCATCGACTTAACCTTGTGTAACATCTGGTGTCATGTCATCGTCTACCATGTACGTGGTGGTGTCTCTGCCTCACACAGTGAGATCGGTCTCTCTTGCTGTGATTTCTTCTCCCAGGTATTTAGTTGTGGTCTGGAGGAGTCTCTAGCGCTAACTCGCAGCTGGATGCATGCGTGGTGTCCGAGCCCCCTAGGGTATTCTGACACTGCCTATCTCGCAAATGTCCGAAACCACCCCCAGACTCTCATCGGGGCACCGTACGACTGAGAGCGTGCAGCGAGTTTGGTCTCCTCTGTTCCAACTTGTCCCGGCCCTCCTGGGGGACAGAACATGGCACAGGGTTCCCGTCAAATAAATCTGGTCGCCGCGCGCTCAAACCGTAAAACATCCCGTTGGTGTGGTGCCTTCAAGGAAATTCCCCTAGACCCCTTTCCCCAGAGCCAGAGGTGAAAACACCATAATATATATATAGGCCATTACTGTACACCAAGCCTGAAGCAGGTAAGTCTTTCACCAAGCCATTCAATAGATATGACCGTGACACCTACTGATATGTTGCACACCATGTCCATATAACTAATCTCTTTTGTGTGCCTGCATGGCTGGACAAACTTGGACAGATCATATATTCAACAACCGTACGTGAATTAAGCCACATGGTATTCCCATAATAAGATATATATATAGGTCACTTGTGCTTGGTCCCTGTAGTGAAGAGCAAAAAAAAGCACTGTAGTGTAGAGCAAGCAAAATTACTGACTTCAAAACTTAGGATCTCACTTGTCACTGAGCTGCATGCTGGTGGGTTAATTAGAGGAAGTCTTTAGAATTTGTCACGCATATTCTGATGAATTTACTCAGAGATTGTACTATGGCCCACAAACATCTGTCTAGCATGGTAATATTTGATAAAACATTGTCAAGCTGGAATTTTCAGTACCCGTGATAATGATCACAGAGATCCCTTAGTATAGGACTCAAGAGCTTTGCTGATTTCAAGCGGTGATGTGTTTAATTTGTGCCACATGCTACCTCCAATGTCACCCCTATAAATACCATTTGGCATCTTTTTCTTAACATGAATTGCCCGGTCTGGTTGTCACATATTAGATTTTAATACAATTCTGTGATTCAACTGGGGTGCTATAGTGTATAGAATATCAACTGGGTCGATTTTTTCTAAAGTACAAGAAATTACTTTCTAATTATGTTAATCATTGTTGGAAAATAAATTACTTCAAACAGTAAACTGCTAGGCAAGATGAATTTTAATGTGTTCAGCCAACTAATGAAAGAAGGAACCACTAATGTACCTAGATGACATTTGTCTGCAATTTGCAAATGAAATTCTCTTGAAAGAATAATTTTAGCCATTTAAAATAGTAGTAATTTTCATGCCATGAAAAATCACCAGGGTACCGGTACTCGTTCCGCAAAGCTTTTTGCAATCTCTCATGTTATACATAGGTGTCTGCCAAATTTAAAGAGCCTTATTTTTGGTGGTCTTAGCATTATTATTATAATAATAGCTTAGTTTCCTGCACAATTTCATGATTTATTACTGGTATAATATTTTTAAAGGGAGCTTAAGCATTTGATGGGATATTAATATTCTGGTTGGGATATAATTCTTATGCTGGCAAATCAAAATTTAGATTACTGCTCAGCTGTTTTCTGGTTATGCAATATCAAAGGGAAATTATTGGATAAACTTCCACTGGCACACCTTTTACTATTGTTCACATGTGAATACGCTCTAGGAATAATCCCAAACAGGTGCCATTTTAGCAGACAAGAGAACAAGCAAACATTTCTTGTGTACTGTAGTATTTTAATACATATTGAAAATGCAATTTATTATTCACACAGTTTATATTCCAAGTTTCTTCTTTCTTCAGAGGTGATGTCTTAGCTGTCATGTGACTTTCAGAAAGCATAATCCGTTACTGTCAGAAGTTTCTTCTCCATTGCCACCAAGAAGTACAACCACTAAGGTTTTCTTCTGACAGCTCAGCAAAACCTTCTGAACACTTCGGTTGAGTTTTTGTAGTTTAGTCTGGAAATAAGACAAGTTCAGTGGGTTAAAAAGCTACATGGAAACGCTTTCTCTCATGAAACATGTATGCAAATATCTTTTGAGTCTCATCTTGTATTACCATTAAAGCATGATCTTGATAAACCAAACTTGCAAACAGTGAAGATACATGCATATTATACGACCATACACAACATTCCACAAACGAAATATAAAAATTTTAACATTACATTTTGTATATCAGTAAATATTAAAAAAAAAAAAAAAAACACGGGGTCATTACCTTACTGAATTCCTGGTGGGAATTTTCATAGCCGACCCCCATCTGCCCCCATATCAAGAAATGGTCATCAATAGCAGCTCGACATGCACGAGCACACTGTTTAGCAGTGGCAGCAGGTAGAAAGTCAACATCATCACCAGCCTCCTGCCGCCAGGGTTCCAGGGCCGACTCTGGGCCAGAAACAGCCACTATTATAGAAGACACATACAAAGGATTATTGCGTGATTTAGGGTTCTTAAAATGCCATTTAACTGTATGTTATGTGATGTTGTATATGCTATACTGTTATGCAAGCAGTTACATTTTAGCGAAGCTACATGCAGTGCAATAATACACCTAAATTATTAAGTAATGTAATAAAATATTTTTTTCAGATTGGACAAATAAGATACTGTAAATTCAGTAATGTTCTCGGGAATTAATGTTTGTGTTTTTGAGACAAAACCATGTTCGCGGGGATTAATACTTGTGGTTAGCTTAGGTCTTGTTAGTTGTCTAGGTACATGAATTATGTTTGCGGGGTATTTATTTTTGCGATTTAAAGATGGTCGTGAAATTCGCCAAATAAATCCCTCGCAAACATTAATAAATTTACAGTATTGTAGTGTACTGAATGTCATTTAGCATGTGAAAACGTTTGGCATAAAACACTAGGCTCTAGAACCTTGACAATCCAATTGAGCTTAACACCCAAGCACATTGATATCCATCAGATCCTTTTCACAAACTACAGTAATCATATAGAATGTAAATAAAAGGAATCTATTTTGTGTACCGGTATATAACAGCAGGTCCATACTTTACCTGTGCGATTTGCATCCTTGGCGAGTTTGAAAATGGTTTGATAGAAATGCTTTCCCAACGTGAAGAAACATGACGCCTGATTATCCTTTTTCTGGTCAGTCTTCTTGTCAGTTGTGTCAGTGTCTTTATCCTCACTACTGTGAGAACACTCAGTGTTTTCGGGCACATTTCCATTTTCAACAGTTTCACTTGAAGTTGAATCCTCCTCGACAGATTCAGCAGCACTGTCTTGTATGCTGTCTCTATCATCGGCAGCCTGTTGAGTTTCTGGTTCACTCAGCTTCGGTCTTTTGGGCGTGTCAGTGTTTTCTGACTGACCAGCCACACCTTCATGAGTTCTTTTTCCTTGTGACTGATTTTTGAAGTACTGTGGGGACATCTCATTGCCGAGTATAACATCGCCAAACGCAGGACCTAAAACAAAAGAAGGGTAGATTAATTAACTACCAATATGAAGGCAAAAGCTCCAGATATGAAGGTCCCTGCGTGGTGGCTGAATGGTTAAGGCTGCGTGCAGAACAACATATGTCCACACCACATGGAGTCGACACCCATCCCGCGCAAAATAATGCCTCAATTTATGCACAATGAAATGCCTGAATTTATGTCTGACAATGAAAGGAAATGTATAGTGTGATGCCCCCATAAAGTGTAATTTAAAATAATGTGTGAAAGTTCAATTGTACTTCGAGTACGAATAAGATATATTACTACAAAAAATATCAATTGATACAAATCTGATGATTGACTGATTGAAGGCAACTGTCATGAGTGTCATCTACAGTCTTCACTTTCACATGTTTAGGCAACCACCATTATCGGACATAGTATTTTCTTTCACCTGTCACTACAGATAAATCTACAGTGAAGCTTTTTCACCTTCTCTCAACTTCAGCTGCACAAGTTCCATAGACGCCGTGGCATCTTCTATTGGACTGTGGCCTTGATCCCCGTGACACTGGATGTTCTTGCTAGAAATCGTGACAGAGATATTACAAAACATCCACTATCCCTCTCCAAACAAAACAACGCCCAATGTCTATGAAGCGAAAAATATACCCAAAGTCAAGTAAGTAAAATATCACATAGCCAACTGTGGTCTTGAAAGCAGCATTAAAAAAGATCCATTATTCATAAGCATAGGTGTTGAATCAGCGCTATATAAATATATAAATGTAAATGTAAATCCATTATTCATCTGTAAAGCACTCAAACTAAAACACCCAATGTACATGAAGTGAAAATATTTATCCAAAGCAGAGTAAGTAAAATATCACAAAGCCACCAATAGCTTCGAAAGCAGCATTAAACAACAATCTTGCTCTTTATGAGATTGATTGTAAGAGACCGTTCCTATACACATACTCCAACAAGGAAAGCGCTAGTTGCTTCAGGCTGGGTTTCTTCTCTCTTGACCCGGACAGATTGAATATCACACTGGTATCAATGATGTATGGATGGAACACCTGACAAAGAGAGATGGGAAAAGCTTCAGCTTAGCTTTAAGTCTGCCCAGTATTATGCATCTTTTTAAACTTTAACACAGAAAAGATCATTTACATGTATAAGGACAAATAGTGCCATGCTCTTGTATATTAAAAGAGAATAGACCATCAAGATAAGTAAATAAAGTGATGTCATTATGAGGTTCTCCTGATTCTTCAGAGGTAATTAGTCTTTTTATTTACAATTAAATGCAATCTGCCGTACCTTCATGGCTTTTAAATCCGAGTTGAGTGACTGACCGCAGAGTATGGCATCGTGGGGTATAATGTCATGCAAGACTTTGTGTACGTCTTCAATACGTGTTGCAACATTGGCCAACCTCTCCCGCGTAATCCCACTGTACCTGGAAACAGATGAAACTTAAATATTAAAGTTTACCTATGCAGACTACCTAACAAAACAGTTAAATTTACAGAGAAATGTTACCCTGGAGACTTCAGGAACTCCAAGATGTTCAAAACATTCCAAATCGTTTCTACACACACAGCTGGACTAGAATAGAGGTCCTTATTTTTTGCAGTTGCTACAGAATCAGTTCCAGTAAACTGCTTACTTGGTGAGATAGTCTTTAATCCAGGACCTTGGCTTGACCAGGGATTCATACACTACTTTTAGGTCCTCATTAACTATGGCAATCCAGGCCAGCTCCATCTCATCGTTTCCATTCTTCACCTGAAAAGAAAACGCGAGAGAGTTCCATGTACCAGCTGCCACTTTAGCATTGAGCTACTGGTGGCACAAGGAACATGAGTCTCCATCTGAAGGATTACAGGCACACCCTTAGCATAAGAGTCAGGAAGTGAATGTCTAAATCATTCTAGCATATTCTACCAGGCAGTTATAATGTCTGCTACACGTGACTGACTCAATTTCATTAAACTGTTATTTGGTTTGTATTATGGAGAACACTGATGAAAGAAGTCACCTACCATCTCACAATCAATTGCATACATCGGACTGAGAGGAGTTAGTGAGCCGTACGCTTCTTTGGAGAAGACATAGTCTGCATACAATGCTGGAAAAGCACAGGACAATAAATTTTAAAAAGAGTCACATATTTGTCTCATTATGTTAACACTGTTGTTTGGTCTATCAGTTTCAGTGCTTTCCCTGTAGACTGGGTGTCGGCCCAACGTATCAAAAAGATCATTACAAATGCTCAATTTCATATAGCATAGATCAGAGGTAGAGGCTAAACAATATATGTAATCTTACTTCTGAATGACGTAATGGTGTTCTAGCTTTTACCAAAATATAGTGAAACAACACCAATGATTTGATATTACTACTGTTGATAATTTTCTTGTTTTGGCTAATCTTAATTCTGGCTGAAGCAACGATATCATAGTTTTAAAATGTAGTGACACAATACAACTAGTTGAAATCAATTGCTCCCAAGTTCATTTCCTCTTCTGCAGTTTCTTTTCACAAACAACACTATAGTGATAATAGACCTGAATGTGCTGGTAAGGGGTAGCCTTCCTGCATCAGCTGTTGTGTACTCAAGACAAGGGATGTTCGATCAAACTCTGCTACTACAAGTTTCTTCTTCTTCTTCTTCTCCTTCTGTTTCACCGTCTCAGTTTCCTTAGGCCACAACAGATCTGAATACAGGAGCATCCAATATAAATCATCCACTGATTAAACTGTTGCCAATAAAAGAGCATGGAGACTGTATCTAAGAGTATCGAGATTGTATCTGAAGTTATTTCAAGAGGTTTCTAACAAATCCAAACTATCACCAGAGCTTATGTCATACTACACATTCACATCTTACTGGAGTGATCCACATCTAAAAAAAACAGGTACAGGTACCTAAGGTGTTACAGGTGTTACAGGTACCTAAAGATCAGGAAAGTGAGAATTCAAAAGGCATTATTTTAAGTAATTGAGCAGATATGCAATCCATAATATTTAGAATAGTGCAGTTGCATAACTGTCAGAAATATACAAATCTATAGTATACATATAAAGCTGATTATAGATGTGGGCATCATATGTTTGTACTTACTGTACTGATAACACTGTGAGCGACTAAGGGGCTGTCGGAATATCTCCTCCATCACAGTGCTACCATGGTGTAATGGGCTAATTACCTCCACACACTGCAATAAAATAATCCACAGAAAATGAAAGCAACAAATATAACTCTCACCAACCTGCAATCAAACTTATTGCATAACTGAATTTAGAATTTTAGATGCTCTGATTTAGAGACTGTAGCTTCCAACCTCCAAGTTTATGATTTTCAGGGGCCAAGGGAGACTGAAAGCATCTTGCTTTCACCTGTAGGGCTCCACATGGATCCAAATAATTTATGCTATGTCACGCGTAACTTTTTATTTTTTCCCTATGCCGCCATGTCACTGTTTATAAGACCGTGACGTCATTTTCTAGTTTTTATAAAAGGCCACATCGCAATTCTACAACTTTTAAAGTGGCCATGTCACACTTCATTTTTTCATCCATGTGGACCCCTACCTGTCTATGCTGTGTGCATGTTTAAAAATGTTACATATACATTTAGTTGCTTAAAATTTGATATACACTGTAGTTAATCTTACGCAATTAAAAATAAAAAATTTACAATTTTTTATATTCTGTGCAGGATTTTCTTTCATGTTATAATTTAGCAGATATATCGAACATTCACTCTAAATTTACTGTTTGCAACCAACCATATCAAAATAATCCCTGATAAAGGTGAAGTAGTCATCTTTGTGGTCCACAAACAATCTCTTGGTGATCCCCGACAGCTCCAGGACGACAACCTGGGGGATATAGGCTGGCCTCAGCAAACGACACCACCTAAATACATAATCGGTGAAAAATGAAGACAAACATCTCATTGGTACACCAAATTTAAAATCTGAACAGTTGCACTCAGAAAGCTTGCCGAGTTGCCAGGCTGCAGCCAGTGATGGCTTCGAACAAGAAATTAAATCTGTTTTAATGTGTTTAAATTGCTACCGGTAATAAGTGTTGTGTTGTGCCAGTGTAATAGGTTGCTAGAAATAAGACATGTTTTAATTTGCTAGTAAAAAAAAAACCTGAACAAAAGGAAAGTTGCCATGATTCACCATGTTCAATATCTGATAACCTTTTAATATAAATAACGTTTTAATATATTAAGTTTATTCCAAGTAGCCTATGTATTACCTTGGTTTGTAAGTCGTATAGTTTCCTTCTACAGCATAAAGTAACAAATGCTGAACATCCATCATAAACAACAGGGAAGACTGCCATGCTTGAGAGGAGCTGCTACGGTTTGCTGGCGCAGGGGAAGTACCGGCACTTTGCGGAGATTCTGCTCCTGAGACTGCAGGGGCATCCCAAGATGGAACTGCAAACATTCCGATTCGAGGATCAGAGGATGGTAATTGGCTTTCTGCCCCACTGTGTTCCGAAGGCGGTACTGTAGCACTCTGAGGTGGGGGTTCCTGTCGACTGTCATACCCTAACTGCCCAGGCTTGAACTGGAAACCATTCCCTACCAAATACACTTTTGGTGTTTGCTGAAAATAAAAATTACACATAGATATTTTACGTTTGCTCAACTTTGCTGAAAAAAAAACATGTTAGTACTTTCATTATCTGCGACAGTCAGCATTCTAGTGTTCATCTCATTACCGGTAAATAATAAAGTTAATCTCATATCTTCTTGGGAGTACATGTACTAAATAATCCTGACAGAGGTAATGTATAATGATATTTTATATTCATCATGTTTATGCCGGAAGAAATATAACTATTCCACCCACCAAGCTGGCCTTTTGTCTCTCTTTCAGTTCAGCTCTCAATCGCTCTAACTTTTCTCGGGTGTATTTTTCGCGTTCTTTCATCTCTACCAGGCTGACTTTGGCCTTATCTTCCAGTGCCACATCAGTGGCTTGTTTGGTGGTTTTATCTTCATCCATGGCATCAGATGCACTGGACTGAAAAAAGTGAGAAAATGAGACAACAACCAATGAGGTTCATGTAAAACTATATTTCCTGCCAATCTGACATAACAGTGAAGCTGAGCTTACAGTTCTGAACTAACAATTGTTTTATATGAACTGGAGGCAAAGTGCAATTATTATAAACTTCCTCTGCACCATGAACACAGTTGTGGAATGGCGCAATACAAATCTAAGGATTAATTGGTTGATTCTCTCTCAGCAAATGAATGTTTTCATTTTCGGAGTCCCATGTCTGATTCGGATTCTGTGGGGACATCAAATAACGGACAGTTCTTATGTTGAAGTTTCCTCGCCTAATCAATGTGTATCCAATAATGTATACATGGCAGACATGTACACTCAAAACCTCCTTAACAATTGCTATCTTGTCCCCCTAAACCCAGCTGTCTGGCTTTGTTCCCAGTGGTTAAGAAATTCATAGCCCAGGGAAATTCATTTTGTCCATATGCAGCCAATATATGAGCAAATCTACAGCCAATATATGATATTAATACATGTAATATAACAGTTTAAATGCATGAAATATAACCATGACGTTGTGCAGGCCTAACACTCTCGCTGTGGGGTAGTGATAGCGTTAGACCTGCACAGGTGTCATGGCACCCATAGTTAAATGATATATCACTGTCTTTAGCAAACTAGCAGCACCTTTCATAGACCCAAGTGACTCTACTTTATATTGCCGTACTTTACTTGAGCTATCGGTCAGATAAAGGGTCGTTCACAGCTACACCTTTCATAGAATGCTATCAACCCAAGTGCAGCTAAACACCCGGGTTCAATCTGTCAAGCGGACAAGACAATACAGACATGGGTCGAGACTTTGTATAACTCAATAGTTAGACCCGATTTAGAATATGCTTCTATAACCTGGAATCCATGGTTAATGAAAGATATCGAGGACTTGGAAAAGGTGCAGAGAAAGGCTGTGCTGGGAGGAATTGGACTTGGAACCCCTTAGAATACGAAGACTGAGAACCGACCTTACTGACATACAAATACGTGAACAACCTCTATAAGACGGGCTCCGAGTCCCAATTCTCTAGACCAACTAGAACGCTTCGAGGTCACAGGGATAAACTGGTTAAACCCGCTGCGAACAGTCATGTGTAAGAATTTCTTCTCTCACTGAGTGATTGATCCGTGGAATAACTTACCAGAGGAAGTCATCTTTGCACCAACAGTGAGAATCTTCCTAGATCGAATGAGGGTCCTGCCTGAGGGCTCATGCTCTATTGAATGTAGCCGAATAGGACTCTCTATACTACGTGATATAGAGTCCAATGTGTTGTAATAAAATATCGGGTTCATACTATTTTTCGAAAAGTCACAACTGTAACCTACATCTTGTGGTTCATCCAGTGTTCTTAAAGTTCCGCTGCAAATACAAGATAAAACAAACGCCATCTTCCAGGTATATTTACTGAAAAAACGTTGCTGAAGTTTACCCCTTTGAAAGACGCCATTATTCACCATCGCAACCCCTAGTGACTGACGGAGAACAGCTAGGGGACGTGCCGGCGAATAATGGCGTCTTTCGAAAGGGTAAACTTCAGCAACGTTTTTTCAGTAAATACACCTGGAAGATGGCGTTTGTTTTATCTTGTATTTGCAGCGGAACTTTAAGAAAACTTTGTGAACCAAAAGATGTAGGTTACAGTTGCGACTTTTCGAAAAAATAGTCCAAACCCGAGATTTTGGTACAACACATATTGGACTCTATATCCCGAAGTATAGAGAGTCCTATTGGGCTATATTTAACGTTGAACTATTACCACTGATGACTATGTTTCCAGATCCAGATATGCAAGAAAACATGTAGATCTACGAACCACGGCGCCCAATCAGCAAACACTTAGCCCCAAGTGACTGTCTACTTTACTACCGTAAGACCTTTAGTTGAGCTCAGGGAACAATTTAACCGGTATCGCATCGCAGTTTGCTATACATAATGAGAAGAATGCTAAGCAAAACCACCCATGCATCGCATCCTACTGCGATACATCCACAGCCAGCTCCACCCCCCTTCCTCCACTGACTTTGAACTAAAGAAGCCCCCACCCCCTTCCCTGCTCCCAGGTGCATGGCCCTGCCAGTGTCCACAGGCCAACAATCAGGCAATTAGCACTGAGCATGCTGAGTGCAAAAACAAAACAGCTCAGCAAACAGCAAGGGGCTGTAGGCATTGCTCATGTTGCTGCAATATGCAGCCATCTGGTAGGAGTGGGGTTGTGAGGAGGAGCAAATGCAGGAGGGCACCTGAGTTAAACAGAACAGACAGTCAAGGTCTAGACTGTCTACTTTCACTGCAAGAAATTTATGAGTAAATCAACAGTGGAAGTATTGGAAATGAGAGATATGTTTGCCTTGTGATCATCACCATCTAAAGTGTGCTAGACCTAGGTACTGGAAAATCTTCATTTGCTAAGCTTTGTACATACAAATCTGCTGCTTAATTGTGATACATCAGTTTATTTCTCCAATATATGGTATTTATAATTGGTTGAAGCAAGTGTGACTGTCTCAAAACACTCCTCTTATTAGTATGGGCACACTGGGCCATGTGGAAATAAATAGGATTACCAAGTAATATGGGCAGAATTACTTGTAAGTGGTAAATGTTACCAAATTATGTGGACTGAAGTGGCAGTATATATTTTTGAAGGGGTGATGTTCTTACTGTCAAAGTACTGATCAAAGGACAAAAAAGAGAAATGTAGTTATATGTTCTTGGAAGATGTTGGAAGGTCAAGACTATCATGTGTATCGTATTTGCATTTGTGATATAGATACCGCATTTCACCCTGAAAAGCATCAAAACTGCTATACAAATTTCAGAGCTTGCTACACAAAATCCTCAATGCATAGCAAATTTTGCTAATCAATTTTTAGGAAGTAAATTGTTCACTGACGGGAGATCTAATGATTGATTAATGATTGTGTGATTAAAGCAGGTACACATGGTGCACATGCGATTTTGCTTTTAAAGGCTATATGTTCTAGCGTTGTATTGCAATGAACAAACAAACAATGGATGAATGAAAATTTATTCCAATAGTGCTGCTGCATGTCACTTGTGCTACACCGATACTGCACAGAGTTGTGTTATACTCAAATTCACCATTGTCACTTTGACTCGTATTCTGAAGGTGACGAGAACCGAATTTTGTAGCACTTTCCTTGCTGCTGAAACAACGCATCTACCAGTATGTATACTTGTTGGGATATTCACAACATACATGTACACACTCAAGATTGTGACCCTGTTAATTATGAGGGCAGATGAGTATCCTAACTTCAAAAGGTCAAATTTTAATAAAGAACATTTAACAAAAGTACGGTTTTACTTTTAATGCAGTTCTTAACAGTCACAAAATAGTGGTTTACGCGTTTCTTTGTAGGTTTGCCTCCCCAAACTTCTAAAACCACCACAATATATTTGAGGCGGTAATTTGTGATTTTGGCATGGTTTCTGTTTTTAGCAAATGCTCAAATCAAGTGATTACACTCAAAGAATACTAAGTAATGAGCTCTTGACACCAGTTTAACAAAGAGTGCAAGTTAATGCAGGAAAAAAAAACAATCTGTGAGTGCACATAGACATATATATAGCAGTCCAGTTACACTTGCACAAAATCCAAATTATGGCGACATGCATAGGAAATTGGCCACCAAATAATGTGGGGGCTGACTAAATATCAGGTCTTGTAACCAAGTGCATCCAACGGTATCACAGACGACCCAGTATGTGAGTGTATATATGTAATATGTACATAAAACCAAATACAAGAGTGTAACGAACAATGCACAGTAATAAGTATAGCCCACACAGGGTGAAGTTATTCAGTTGAGTGAAAACAGAGAAACCCGCAATCGCAAGACCTTAAAACAGGACAACTAGTCTTACATCTGCATATTAGCTTCTCCCTACAGAGTCTGCCATTCATACTGTAGTTCATTGTATTATACCATGCCTTATTTATTACTGGTATTAAGGTCTTCATATTAA
>JAAUYG010055196.1_pt1 | contig 19694 bp, 7 predicted proteins | sample 7278091 | NCBI WGS metagenome assembly JAAUYG01 (sample SAMN14350201, study PRJNA611818) | marine sediment metagenome | isolation source: surface marine sediment (0.6m) | place: French Polynesia: Moorea | collected 2018-08
AACGACTCCCACTACACCGCCAATGCCGGTGTCACCCACGCCAGCCCCATGGGGGGGGGGGGGCATATTGTTATTAAAAAGAACACTTGCAATCTAAACCCACGGACTCAATCATAAAGGGGGCACACTGACAATGTGTGTAAAATATTTTTAAATATAATAAATGATTACACAGGACTATCTATATACATGTGAAAGACTATAAACCTACACAAACTGTACATGTATGATAACAATGTGGCAATACAAGTATAGAACATTTAGTTCCTGGTTGACAATAAAGCCAATAAAGGCTGTGACATTGTAGTCCAATGTAAGATGAGTGTAGATATTTTTTAATATGCTAGAAAATATAACAGAAGACCTAATATCGTTTAAGTGTTCATCAAGCGAGTGCCATACAGATGGGCCATACAATGATAATCTCTTCTTCACTACATTTAGTCTACCCTAATTTGGTCTGACATGAGATGAGATTCTAGTGTCCTAACCATGGTTACATATGTATATATTTTATATACATTATATACATGCATATGTAAAGGATGCTTTTTCCCCACAGGGGGTTATGGTGGAAGATTTTTTTCTTGCGTGGGCGTGAGTAGGGGTGCCACATCCACCCCATCCCCAGGGTATTTATTACGAAATGATTAACGGGTGATTGCTGTTTTGACTCCCCGCACTCCTGATCTTCAATAATGAGGACAACTTATTGACAATAACTTGACATTAAAACAAACAGGCCTCCTTTTGTTTTGATTTTGGTGACAGAAGCTGATGACTGCCCCCATGAAAGATTTAGACCCAGCAAATATTCCAGTCTTGTGTGGAGTGACAGGCGGAAGTCCTGGGTGGGCGGTGACCAGGTAGGGTATGATAATTGCTTGTGGACAGTAGAAGCTCAGACATACAGGTCAAAACTAGGAAAGTCCTAGCCAAAACATGGACTGTCAGTTCCCATGGCAATAAGAGTGGGTGCAGGACAAACAATAATGTTTACACCACCACAGCTTTCATGCACTGGATCAAATTGAGAAGGGGGGGTGGAGTTGGGGGTGGATTAGGGGGGTCACTTGCTGAAATCAATGGGTTCTTGGCTAGTGGCTACCACTGTGATTGCAAACTGACCACTGGCTTCCCTCATATGACCTGATTGGGACAGAGCTAACAGATATTGCGCTTGAGAATTAGATTCACTGAATGCAATTCCAATGTCAGGTTCCCCTGCCCACTGAGTCTTGCCCCAATCAATAAGAAGCCGCGGACATGACCTTGTCAGATGTGGGAGTCAGGAGACCACGTAGGTCTTTGAGAGCCTGACCCAACACCGCCCCAAATCTGCCCCCCTTGGATAGAAATCTCGGTTTCGGACAAATATGGCAACATGTCACCAAGTGTATGGGAAGGCAGCCTGTTAGTCTGATGAATTACCATGTTTTATATATAGATCTGCTCTTACCACATTGCCTGGACTGGTAATTTGAGACGACTGGTATGCTGAAGGTTCTGAAGTACATTCATAATTAGAAAAAGAAAAAGTATATGGAAATGATTCAAATTTTTTATAAGGGAATGCAAGATTTACTAGTTCTCAGTTACATTTATATTTTAATCCACCCGTATAAATAAATAAAAGTTGTTAACTTTGTTAACCTTGTCAGAAAATCAACATATCAGTGATGAAACATTACAGTTGAGAAAACTTACACTTTAGTGATCTACGCCTGTAAAACAGATTAATCTTGTATTCGAGACGGAATAAAAAACTTTGCATGATGAGGGATCGCTCATTAACTCATATGAGCAAAAGAATACTTCCCAACTAAGCTAATGGACAAGGCAAACTGGAACTGGGCACTTTTTCCCACAGCTCTTCGCACCCTGCCTTCACTAATAAATAAATCATTTGAAGAAATGATGTTCTTGAAAAAAAACTGCAGACGAATAATTTACAGATTTGTTCAAGGAGGCAAGCTTTTTTTTTCTCAAGATGCCTCTCTTCAATCACGTTGGGACAACAAATTAATGAGTGTTCCTCGTTTAGGTAACGGCGTGATCTTCAACTATCGTGTAAGTTCAGATTGATATACCTCTTCAAATATAATTCAGAATGACAATCTTCAACTATCATATTTTACAGGGTTGGCATTTAAGCCACCTTAAATAATTTATGCCCGACCGACCGGCATAAAAGCATTTATGCCGCTTAAAAGCATTTATGCCGCTTTATGCCGGCATATAATGACGTAAAGTTGCGGAAATTTGTTAACCAGTTATGTGAGGATCATTTATGCTGTTAATTCACATGGCGCTGAGCAATTTACACTGTACATGTACATGATTTTCTTTTAGTTTTCAATGCAGATTTATCATGGCTGACTTTATTATACAGATTTTGAATACAGTTATGGTGTCACACAAACCACTACGCTTTAGGTCACATGTGATGGCTATTTGACGAAAAATGAATTTATGCCACATTATGCCACTTGGTGGCTTTTAATCATTTTATGCCGGCCTGTTTATGCCATGGTTTTAACCATGGCATAAACCGGTAGTGGCATAAAATGTCAACCCTGATCATATACATTGTAGCTTCAGATTGACAATCTTCAAATCTCCTACAGTCTCAGATTGACAATCGTCAACTATCATATAGCTTCAGGTCATGAATCTCATTATTTAGCCTGTACTGGGCTCTGGGTGCTATCCATGCACAGAGGATCAGAAGCACCTAGCCTGAATCCTATTTCACAAAACCTGCTGTGGAACAAAGCACAAAGGGTGAGCGTGGGAGGTTTATTACCCTGCTGAAATGCAAACAAATCAACGGTTGTATAACCACCATTAATGACTAGGGGAAAAGGGGGGGGAGGGAGCTGAGGGGTGCATAAAACCTGTGGGTCAATTTCTAGGCACTTTCCAGGGAAGTTTTTGAGACAAAGGAATTGAGGTCGGACCTTCAGGGACATAGTTATACAAATAATTTAGAAGAAAATCTCATAACTGCCCCCCTCCCTTCCCCAACACACACACACAAAATGGACAAAGCAACATCCAAGGCTTCTCCTAGTTTTTATGTCACATGGGATACGTGCTTTGTTAACCTCTTTCTGTCTCTTTCCCCTTATTAGGTTTTTGCTGCGCTATGTCGAATAGGTCCGGAATTCTGGGGACGGGTCTTTCAAATCTGATAAAAAAAACACCACCCGCTTTTTCTTCAGAAAGTTCCCTCAGACAATGAATTTCAAAGAGAATGTCCTTACATTGATGGAACTGATGCATCAATCTCATGACATGTTGTGCTAAATTATGGAAACACTCAACAGATGGAGTGAGCAGCAAAATCATCAATAGTTTAAACCAACAGTGAGTGACAACCTGTCAACAGATGGGATCTCATTAAAGCTCTGTTTAGGCAAGTACCCACTGCAAGCCCAGTAAAACCACCTACATGTAGATGCCCCTTTTTTGGATGTTTTTGGTGTAACACTTCAGCAATATTATTTTGAATATACTGCCGATTATGTGTCTCCAAACCTAGTTTTCTTTCTGCTGCTTTCTTTACTAGAGCAGTTAGAAAATCTCATCCATCTAAAGTGACCTTGAGAGTTATCAGCAAACATGCACTCCACATTTATTTCACCAATCACTGATTACAGCACAGAACTGGAGGTCTCTCCCCCCCCCCCCCCTCCTCCCCCCAAACTCCCCCTCTTTTGGGAATGTGCCAGCAGGCAACAACAGGTGGTGGTATACCTTTACACTTTACACTCTCAAGCAACCAAGAGCCAGCCAAGCTACCTCTCAGCCCACCAATGTGTTTTTGCCTGGTGAAATGCAGCCAGGCAAAAACAGGCTAGTGATCATCTTCGAGTTCTCATATGTACAGTTGTCTGAGGCTAGAGTCTATTTGTAGCCCAAACCCTATGCTAAGCCTTTGATATTCTGAGCTTCCCTTTGAAAGTTTGGACAAAAATTATCTTGACCCCCAGGTCAAGCTGCTTTGGTCTTCCTGAGCACCCTGCTAAGTCCCAAGCAGGTTAACTATAGGTTTAATGTCCAGACACAAACCAAGCCCCCTTTGCAATTAGGTCAGACTGGCAGACAGCTACAGAGAAAGACCAGATTTGCCTGTCTCAGGTCCCCAACTTTCTGGGTCAAATGAGGACACCGACCCTGGCCTTACAAAAACTCACTTGTTGTTGCAGATGGCAGTCTGGGTTGCTGCCATTGAAAATCTGTGTGACCTTGCATTTCAGGGACACAAAAGCTTGAAAGTATTGGTGGTCAAACATATACCAGAAACCCCACGTTCTGGGATGGATACCACAGGTTGCAACGGTTCAGGACATGTATCTGGCAGAATTATTTTAACTGACCGTATGCAGAGCATGTGCATACTTGTTCAGATGCATTTGTTGGCAAACTGCATCACGGTGTTTTTAGCAGGATTAGTATATATATAGCATCTAAATATATGATATGTAACAACATGTACAAGTGTACATTGTATATCCAAACCTACTCCTGCAGCAGGGTTATTTCTGGATAGAATTCTTATTAATATTTACTTGTTCCTTTTGGGTAGGGTGGGGTGGAGGCAGGCTTTGCAGAAAGTTTCATGCTTTCACTGCCAGGTGCCACTGAGAACCCCCCCCCCCCAACACACACACACACACCTCTTTGCCATTACACAAAACTACACAAAACCCCTTAAGTACATGTGCACTTTTTTCTTGGCAGGCATACCTTGTGCCTCTAAATAGCTTGGATTGTTGACAGTCCAATCTAGTGAACCAAAATATTGACAGACTGTCTGTCAGGGTCATAGTGCAGAGGCTGAAAAAAAAACAGATCATGTGAAATCTCTTACTATACAAATGTACCCTTATCTTGCGCATTCTTAAGTGGCAGGTCTGCACTGCACCATAATTAATGGAGCTGGAAACTGGCCAGATATACATCTTAATTGTACATGCACCAGTTGTACATGGAGTCAAATTATATATATTTTGTGTCCAAATATGTATATATATGAAAAGTTTTGCATGGCATTTAATTTTTACAGCCTTCGTCTATTGGCGGAAGCTTCTTTATTTACCATGTTATATTTGTATTGGCAAAATAAGTATGCATAGAGGAGGCTAGTACAATTCAAAACACTTCCTTCATGTACTTACCGATATTTAATTACTAAATGGTCTTTTTTTCTCAAATTATAAAAGAATGAGAATGAGGTGGTGTATGATTAATATATCCAGTGAAAGGAAAGAACATAAATTCAGAATTTTAGGTACCTATAGATTTTAATATAAGATAGGTAAATGTGGTTGTACTTGACATAGGGAAATAAAGAAATTAATTCTCATGCGTGAAGTCATTTCTTCAATAAAATAAAATTAAATGATTTGTAATAACCGATACAAATAGTTACACAGTAGTCCCCCTCTAATAAGGCTACTTTATTTGCCAGGAATTGTGTGGACACATTTGACAATAGATATTTGACCTGTTTTGGAGAGAGGGGTAGGAGAATCATTAGCCCAATACTACTAACCCAATACTACACGTAGTATAGAGAGTCCTATTGGGCTAGAGAATTCATGGAAACTAGAGCAGATTCCCTGGTATATGCATTGGTAACCAACGGTCATAGCCTCAAATGCATGGCACACGGTAATAGGCTGGCGACCTAACTGCGTACCATGCCATTCACCAGGTGGCAGGGTAGAACGGCTATCATAATGCAACCACCCCACAAAGTGGGATATTTCTTGTTAAAACTGTATGCCGGTGTAAACACTGGTAAAGGCATTTTATGCTACTCTAAGTCACCATGAAAAAGTGAAGAAAAGAACGAGAATCAAACTACGCCGGCATACACAAGCAAGTGCAAAATATAGATGGAACCAAACTAGGCCTATATACAAACTGTCTAATAGCTGATTAGAAAGCCAACACCATGTACTATAGGGTAAATGACACTTTCCAACAACAAAATAGCAAAGATACTGAGAAAATGAAAGTGGCAAACTGCTTAATGAACGAGCATATCAATATTCTGCCCATATAAAACTGCCGATATTGGCCAATAAGAGCGGAGCGGATCGACCAGCTATTTCATCATCGCTGATCATTGCGACACTTTCAAGTTTCCATGAAGGAATGTTTAACTGCTTTTGGTTTAAGAGACCGGAGACGAATTACCTGCCGTTTATTTTATTTGTGCTTCTGAAACTGCTGTTTCAGCATTGCATTATGTTTGCTATCTTGTGATTTGGAGCAAAATAAAAAAAAAAAAAGATACACAAATGTTAGTCATTACGTACCAGTGGGCGTTGATGAACTGAGAGACTGAAGGATAAATGAAACGTCGATATGCACTCGTTCCAAGGAACATCCGAGAGAGATCTTCATTAAATGGAAAAAATATTATCCCATAAAGATAAAGTAGTTGAAAACACACATTGCATTGCCTATCCAAACCATTTCCATGCATTTTATCTTCATAAGCGGTCCTCCGGCGCACCTTTTATTGTTCATTTTTGACAAAGGATGAAAAGCAGGCCTAAGTTCAAGTACGTTTATCCGAAGTGCCAGGGTTTGAAACTTCTAGCACGCACCATCAGCGCATTGCTGGGTGATTGTATTATGTCACTGACATCATCACTTTATACCAATTTTGCACTTATGCCACTAAACGTTGAGAAATATCCCAACTTATCTGGGCCACTCGCCGGTTTCATTCCGAGGCGAAAGTTCTCGATCACGTGACCGAGACATGCCTCGGGTTCCGAGTGCGCCGAGCGCAATCTTCATAGATCTCTTATTCCGGTCGTGTACGCTTCATTTAAAGTATTGATGTAATAATATTAGGTCGAAGAGGAATGTTTATGATATGTCCTTTGTTCCAAGTTTTCTGGGATAAAAAGAGACATTTATAATGACTCGTTTGGTGTTCTTAAATCTAGGTCCAAATCCTCATATTGACCGCAAATTGGCTGAGCTGTGACGATTTAGCTTTGCATCCTTGATATGGCATTAATGACCGGCCAGTCTCACCAAGAATGACAGTTGACATGCATATCTCCCTGTTCATACATGGTTGGTTGGAGTACACCATTAAATTTGACCTTGGAAGGTCAAGTTACAATTCACATTTTGAATGCTTATGATGCTTATCTGGTAAGGATATGAATTAGGCCAGATCACCATTAGAGACTAAAAGACTCGCATGTAGACCCATAATCTTAACTGTACCAGTAAAAATATTCCAGAAATCAGTAGGGTTGGTAGTTGCATGAAATCCCTGAATGTAAGTAGCATTTTAATTTTGTGGGCAGGCAGCGTTTTTCCCGGGCGTTTTTCACTGTCCCAGCACTTTTCATGTTTTAATAGTTGCAGTACCATATAAATTCAGCACGATAAGATGATGGCAGAGTAGACCCCCCCCCCCCCTTTAAAAATGTAATACCGGTACTACCTGTGGACATGTATAGGATTTACTTTCAGATATGTTGCCATGACTTAATTACCTTAAGTCGTCTTTCTAATTCCTACACGTAAAAGGAAAGCACAGGAGCAAACATTCTCCAAATTTTGCTCTACTATAAAAATAAGAGGTCCAGGGCCTTGTCGCTCTGCCTGATCTTTCGCCCGGTGAAACCAAGATAGGTTTATGGTTAATGGCAATGTAGCTGAGGTCACTTATCATCTAAGTTTCACATATTAACTTTAACAGATCGACAGAAAAAGTAATAGTCTGTATCCCCCCCTGATTACCATACTTTCTATCAAGTTTGGTTAAATTGGATGACAACTGTGTGAGAGCAGCAGACCTTTGGAACATAAAAAAATTTGCAAACTGCACTGAATGACCCCAAACTAAACTCAAAGAAAAAGAACATGAGGAGTACCCTACATATGCAATCGTAGAGCCTCGAGTCACAAATTTTCATCCATTTATCACCCTACGATATGTGTTTTCAATATATTTCACATTTTAGGATTTTCCCATTGACCAGCTATTATGATAAAATTTCAAAGTGCCATAATATTTGGCAGATTACCAATACAGTGGTCCCTCTCTTAAAGGACACTCTCTAGAGAGGACACCCCTCTATAAAGGACACAAATTTTCGGCATTAAGTACTATAAATGTATGTAATGCTCCCTCTCACCAAAGGACACCTCTCTAATAAGGACAGAATTGTTTGGCAGAAGGGGTGTCCTTATTAGAGGGGGACCGTACATTTCGTAGTCATGTTATTAAAGTGCAGTTTTCCTTGAATCTCAGGGTGCAAGCATTACAATGTACTACCAATGTGTGAAGTGCCGATATATTACAGGCCAGTCTTTTTGTGAACTAGTCTTCATGAAATCATAGCTACTTAATTTTTTTTTACTGGTGAACCTCAAACAATTGACATGTTTACCGGTAATTAAGAGAAATTTATCTACTGTGCAGTCTTAAAAGTTGATCAATACTTTTTTTTATTAATAAGTAACTGCTAAGTTTGAATAATAAGATACCTACATCTAAGAGAAAGTTATGTTGAGTCGGACAAGATTATCAGAGGCCTAGTTTTCTATTTTCAAGGTGCTAGAACAAACTTACAGTGCATTCCAAATACATGTATTAGCCTTGAGCTCCAAAGAGTACATTTAGAATGCGACTTCTATGTGCAATACACAAGATTCCGAAACATAAACTCTGGGAAAAGATCCATGTCTGGTACTTTCAGTAAGACGAGTAGTTTGGACAACATTTGAAATGAGCCAGCCTAGTCTGAAAAGCAATATTAAAGTATTGTTCATGCTTTTGTTGGGGAGCAAATTTCAATTATAGGAAAGTCTACCATGGTAACATTTGGAAGCAAAGGTTATAACTTTGGATTCACGAGCATGAAAAAGAGCAAATTGGTAGTCTATGTTGCCACAGCAGTTACTGAAGTTTTTAAACCATCAATTCAGCCAGAATTTCCACGTGAAGGGAAGGGATGCATACATTGGAAACATAAGGAAGGCGTCAATGATGACCGTTTTTTTTTCTTAAAATAGAGGGGAGTCTTATAGTGAAGAGGTCTTAAATTTCAGGGACCACTGTACACGTTAGTGGCTACAGTAGAACCTCAATATGTGACCGCCTCAGAATCAAGATTACTTTAGAATAAAGACTACTTCTCAACAGTACCAAAACTATATTTTTACTGTTATGGTAGAAGCACAAACAAGACTACTTCATAATTATTGAGACCAGTTTATAGCAGACCTGTAGGTGGTCTTAATTCTGAGGTTTCACTGTATACAGAAGAAACACAATACAAGGAAGATAAAATTACATGTGCATCATTTTAATAGAATATCAATTGAAGGTTACATGCAATTGACTTCCATAATTAATATATGTAGATGACTTGCGGTACATTTAATATTCGTGAATAGATAAAATTCACCTGTCAATGAAACGTAGAATAACATGACACGGGAAAGCTATAAAATCAGGATAGCGCCTTTAGATTTTTCTATTTCGTGCAAAGCTCAGTTTCTATTCTCACCATCGATCAAGTAGGAATTATCACTGTAGTTAGTGCATCTGTAAGCTTGGCAAGTGAAATAGTGTGAACTATATAATGTGACATCAACCATAAGGCTGTATTGTCCTAGATAGACGTAATATAATGAGTTACTGAAAAAGTAGAAATGTTCGCCTTTTTTTAAGCATGTACATGTTCACGGGAAGTTTGCTGCCAAACAATAATACTGGGAATGAAAACTGGATATTGTTTAACTTCCTCAGAATATATAAAGCTAGAATTTTTGTTTAGTCGCATGAAACTAGGATAAATTTCAGCCGAACCTTTCTGCTTCTACAAGTAATGTTTGAGAGCAGCTCCCATGCAGCATGTACGGCTATAGCACTGCCTTGGATCTATTAGCACTTGGTCTCATACAGTCTAACCCAACAGACAGAACTCGTGTGTAACAGAGTACCAAAGCAATGATATACTAGTATCATGGTATAATGTTCAGTGAATTGTAGGATTATAAACTGTACACAAAGAACACATAACCAGGCTTAATGTGTAGAAAGCCTGTACACAGCCTTTATAGATAGGATTTGGAACCTCTAATAATAATTTCTGTATCACCATGGACCTACTTAAAAATTGAATATAGTATCATGTAGCCTAGGTTTGTAAAGATATTATGTTACATTGAGTAAACTGTGATAACCAACTTCAAGGTGTAGAAAGAGCACATTTTGTGAGTTCCTTAGCATGCTCCAATTGTGCATTACAACTCTATACACAGGTTCTCAGTATCCTAAAACAATTGTCTATGTCTATTTGTAAGTATTAAGATTTTACTCTAGCTAGAACATTATATGTGACACACATGACCTATTTCAGATTTCTATGTACCCACCATACACCAGACAGGCAAAGAATGATGAAATTGCTGAATGTCAATATTTCAGTGTCTTACTAATAGTACAAAACTGCAATTATTGCAACTGTACACAAACACATGCAATGTCTGCAATTTGTCTTACAAAATGCCATCTCAAATCCAATTTGGTACACCTGAACTTTCTCAATTTTCCAAAACAACATGGAAAGGAAGCTTCTCCATATAATTAAATCATCTCCAATACAGGGAAAGATGAGAAATAATTGAAGAGAAACATCGGGGCTGGAAGAGTTACAGCCCTAGATATTGGATACTGCAACACAAATTTCACATAGCAAAAATTGGCAATCAAACCGTGCTAAAATATTTCAATAACAGACAACTTACAAGTATTAACACGCCTGTGTTATGTTAAATAAGAGGCACAAAAATTTGCATTGTAGAAAGGTGCAGTTATGAAAGATGGCATTTGTCACAGCACAGACTGCCATGCATTAATCTGGGCTAGCGCTAGGAAAATTTGCTGGTTAGCCACTGTGGCTAAAGGTTATTATTTTCTTTCAGTCACAAATGAGCTTGTTGAGCCACAAAAAAAATGTAAAAGGTATCGGCACTATTAAAGTAATTTAGTTGGATCCAAATAAACGAGATACATATACCAAGTTGATAAATTTCTGTTAACTATTGAAATAACACTGAACCATCATTATATATATCAAAGATTCATGTAAGCTACATACTATGTTTGAGGTAAAAGTTAAGGCTTTAGCCACTGTGGCTAAAAGCAACCCACTTCTTTTAGCCACATGGGAATTCTGTTAGCATTTGGCTATGTGGCTAATAGGTAGCACTACCCCAGCATTTTGTAACTCGTGTGGCGTTTTTCTGATCTTGTGTTACTAGTAAACTGCTCCGCTACACCCAAGCCATTAAATAGTTCCGCCATTGCTTTACACATCACACGGTGCTTTGTCATTCCTGTAAATTTACATCACATGATGCAACAACTTGTCTGTCACAGTTTTCTGATAGCAGGTAAACCGTTATCAGCGCGCAACTGTAGAGGATACATAATTAACAGTAAATATTAATATTCCACGTTGACATCCAATTTATATTCAGTATCAGTAAACTGTACAGCACTACGGGTAGTTGTGAATTATGTCCCACGGCCAAGTCTGCTTTAACCAATGTAACGGGTGAATCAAAGTAATACTTGCCTTAACGACGGTGACCTATTTAGGGTTATAAACGAAGTCCTGATATTAAATCAAAACCAAAAACTAATATGTCTTCATGTTATACCGTATATAACTACCACAGAAGATGCCTACATATTCGTATATACATACCAACATAAATCCAGTTTGAAAGCAGACAGTAGTACATGTGAATGCAGCATGCCAGCATCCTGTTGCTCACAGTGAATTACATCGCATGATAAGATTTACCAAATTTAATTGTAAAGATTTATGATACACTTTTTAATCACTCCACCCAAATTTGTCCACTTTACTCTGACAGCTTTGTTCAGTTTACAACTAGCACAATTCATGGTAGATTGGAGGAAACGATGCTGGCCATACTCAAGGAAGATGGGGTCCTTGTCAGCCCAAAGCTGGAGGGTTCGGTATCAGTCAGGTCCATCGTACTAGCTTGACGGAGGGTCCGGCGGTCCAGTCTTGGCGTAAACACCCCGCTCTCACGACGCATTGGGCTGTTTATCACCTGGGTCATGCTGGACATTGCCCGACGCAGAGCACGTGGAGTTTTGTTCATAGAGAAAACTCGGCTGACTCGCCTTCCAATTTCGTTAGCAACACGCCCTATGGAGTTGCCACCCAGGCTGTTAGTCTCGATCTGCAGCACGTGAGGCTCCACGGTGGTAAGCAGTGTTTCGTGGTCAGTGCGACACATGTTGGTGCAGATGTTTTTACTCAGCAGCATGACAAACTCTTCCTTCGGCATGTCATCAGTGATCGCAAACGCATACATTTTCTCCACCTTGTCATCAATTTTTTTCGTGATAAGAGCAAACACCCTCTGACAGTCCCGGGTTTCCGCAATGTTGACGATCCGCTTGATAGAGGAGAATTGAAGGACCTCGAGATGTTTGTATGCCCTCTGGGGGGTCCTAGGTGTATGGACAGGGCTGCGGCCATTTAGCGCACGACCTCGTCGCTTGACCTTGCAAATCTCCAGACTGTCGGAGAAGACAAACAAAGTCACACAGTTGCCCTTGCCGGTCAATTCCCCAGTCACTTCCACACAATCCAGCTTGGTGATGAAACTGCGGTGAGCTGACAGCAAAGCTGGTGGACAGTTCTCAATGTCGTTTATGACATCAAACATTGCCTGGTGCCCTTCCGCTATTCTCCGATCCTCGTTGATGTGGGTCATGACTTCCTCCAGCTTTGCGATGCACTGTGTTATCTTGCGATAGTCTAGGTTGCTCTCCTCTGTCCGTTTAAGAATGTCTCTCAGAAGCAGCATGACGCTGGGCAGCCTCTGTACAGGTCGAATCAGCAGCTCAGTCAGGCTCTGACGCCCACACTCTGGCTTGCTCTGACAAACCTTGAGGAAGGCATGAAACCGAGGCTTTGACTTATCACAGTAGGCTATTGTCTCCTTAGCCTTTTCAAGGTAGTTCACGAAAGCAGGGTATGTCTTCAGCATGGAGTCCGCATGCTTCAATATGACATCCCCAACAAGCTGATCCTCTTTCCAGTTGGTGACAATCTCACAAAGTTCATCTCTCATCTTGGCATGAATGTCATAGATTGGAGGAATACCCCCAAAGATTGTCTTTATGTGCTGCGAATCAAGCAACAGCTCGCCCCTCTGGTCTGGCTTCTCCAGCTCTTCCTTGAATATTTTCAAGATAACGTGAAGAATGCCCACGTAGTTCTTCTCCGTCTGGAACAGCTCCATGACGACCTGCTGTCGAGCAGTAAGCTTCTGGAGATCTTTCTGGTGGGTCTTTGGCAGAACTGAGGACTGGGTCGGAGAGCCGGAAACTGCATTCTCCCTCGGGCAGGCATCAGACATAGGCGTCCCAGACGATGTGTCAACAGTGGCATCAAGAAACGAACTACTGAACGACAAGCGACCAAGGTCACCACTTTGACGTTTAAACATTGGTGTATCAACCTCACCCTCAGAAGCCAACTGGGCCATCCATTCTTTAAGTTCTCTCTTTCTTTTCCGTGAAGTCGATCCCGGGGTGCTTTTTCTGGTGCGAGAACTGGGAGTGTTTCCACACGGTTCTTCAAACCTATAGAAGGACTCATCAGCTCTGGCTTCGACTTGAATGCTAGCCCAGAACCACTCAGCTTTTACAATATGAAGTTTTGACGAGGTATCGAAAGGAATGTTCTTCACTGCATGCTCATCCACCACCAAATGTGTAGCTTGGGGGGCACCAGCTTCAACGACTGCTCCGCCGTTATCCACAGTGAGGTCCTCCATATGTCGTGTCTCATCACGAGACAAGCCATAGAAGCTCAAGATAGTGAAGGAAAAAGGATTCAGGCAGCACTGGGCGATCATTAAACTGGACTCAACGTCTGCATTGGTCACATCTCGATTCTCCCAGGCTCTGTGTACCCACTCACCAGAAACAATGGGTGTTCCTAGTGACACAGCGGCTCGATATTTCTCTCCTGATGTTGTGTTAGACACAAGGTAGGTCACCCTGATGTTGAGGTCCCGCCTCACGCTGGCTCCCATGTGATGGACAAGGTCCGCCAGACGACCTAACTCCTCCTTCACTTTGAAACCCGTAAAGCACAAAATTTGCTTGCGCAGCACCATACAATAGAGCGGCCTTGTGTTAGCAGGAAGGTGCTGTTCATTTTGGGCGCACTGAATGATAACAGGGGGTCCAAGTATACGGCAATGTGCCCGGTGCAATCGGTGAAAAATGTCACCATCAAACTTGTCTAGAACGAACACAGTCTGGTAAGGGTCTGCTTCATGCATGTGCTCCAGCCCCGTGTCTGAATACCGTACTGGACAGCGGAAGTAGTCAAGCGCTTTTCTCAAGTCCTTGTTATTACGGCATTTTGTCCCAACAACAATGAACTCCAGCTCCATGGACCTGTCGGCAGAATCCGAAGATTCGTCAAGGTCGTGCTGGCTGCTGGTAAAATTCTCCATTACTGCAGTCTGTCAGGCTCCACAAGTTACGGAAAAATGAAGCAACTGAAATAAATGAAGCAGCAAGAGTGTATTTATTAATGTTAGGCTTTCATGTAAATGCATATACCTCTAGCATAATTTGTCTAAAACTCCTCAAGCAGTTAAGGAACCTGAACTGGAATTTTATAAAATATACCATACTAGTATCATATTATGGCAAACTCTACTAAACATAACACCAGGAGGCAGTATTTTTCACCTTAAATTTCAGGGCTCGGCCTTAACAGGCTGTCCGGGGCAGGTGACCTGTGTGGTCGGGCAGGTAAAACACATAAAATCTGCCCAATGTGCAGGTGCCTTTAAAGAGGTTACTAGTACTTGTATATTTTGACATCAATTTACAGACGTTCTTCAATTGAAAAACACACTGTGGCATGTTGACGTTTTCGAAGGACAATACTGGTATTGTGGTAAGGACTTTGTCATAACTCATAGGGGAAAAATAAGTCTTCTGAAAAAATTATGCATTGACTGCTGTACTATCCGAACCACTCAGTGTTGCACTACGATCGTCACATCGGTATAATTCAGAAGTCCTCTGGCCTCTCCCATGATCGACATTGCGGAGAGGCCAATTTTGCAAGAAGAAAACGGTAGGCTGTGTCATGTTTTGGCATTTCGTTTGCACATAAAATGAATTAGTTGTAAGTGTGGCATGCAACATCAGAGAGAGAGAGAGAGAGAACGAGAAAGGCCACAGAGTGGCATACATCATCACGGTTGGTAGTGGGAGGTTGGAGTAAAAGCTGGGTGAAAGTGCATATAGGTAATACTAGAACGCTGGAGTCAGCTGCACTGACCTTCTAAATCTAAATGTCTGCACTTCACACACAACAATTTGTTACAAGCATTACCAGTTTGTGAAGTGGAAATGGGAGATGCATGTGCTTGCAAAAAATTCATCACCTAACTGAATGTGTATCAAAGTCGAGGTTCTTTCAGTGTATTACTGCTACACAAGCCAAAAGGTAAATTTTACCATTTATGTAGATTATTTATGGTTTCATGTTACATCCATTAATCACAAAAATTTTAAATCTAAGCTATATTTCTGTAACATTTAATTTTGCTGCACTTAAAGCATGTTATGCAGTTGCCCCTCATTTTTTCAGAAGTGGCAGTTAAGGACTGTTAAAAATAAAAAAATTATATAGCAAAAAACTACAACAAATCTTCAATGTTTTCCAACTTTTCCATAGATAGCAAGAGCTGCACTGCCAGAGACTTCTCGCAGTTCTCAGATACATAATGTACTGTGTGTGGTACCTAAAATGGAATTACACTGAATTTAAACAAATCAAACTGGAGGAGGATAAAACTTCATTTTGTCTTACTGGTACATATATATATTTCTGTTCACATATCCCCAAGCAGGTTACTTGCCAATGGCAATTGGTATTATCTTATTCTATTATGCCCATTCTCCTCATTACACTCATTTGTACTAATTTTTGTACCCTACAGCATTAGGCTAAAGGGTACAGTGTATGCCCAGTGGCAACATAGCATAACATTATATATATGCATGAATAATAATAGGGCGGGTAAAATTTTAAGCGGGCAGGTAATACATCAGATCCACCTGCGATTGGTTGTTTTTGAAACTGAAGGGCCGCACTTACTGTATCATTGTCACTATATCTTCTAATACCTAGATCTTTTCTGTGCTCTAATGCGTAAAGTTTACAGCCTCCGGCTTAAGTATTCATCCTTTAGTTGTGTCTAGATACTTGTATTATATAATGAATTAACGATGTTGCACAATTGAAAATAAATATCTATCTACCAGGGATATTTATTGCCGATCTCACGATTCACAATTTGGTTGCCCAAACTGCCATGGGTCGGATAAGAAAAGTACCCCGTGTCTGGCACGGTACAGACGAAAACAGCAGGTGTTGCAAAGATCAATTGGTGTTCAATTTAAGTGAAAGCGAATTTGATGGGATTTAAAGTCAAAAGTGACAGTGCAAATTGGAAAATGATGGTGGATACTTTGTCAGAATTGATGTCGCTGATTTAGCTTCAGTGATCTTCTTTTGATACCGCAAACAAACAAGTTGGAACAACGCGATGAGAATCTCTGAGGTGGAGGAACATTGACAGCGAGTTTTACAGTGGAGATGGGCTTTCTGCAGATATGGATTCTCCAACCCCCAATAAGATATTAACGGGTTTTTTTAGGAAAAAATGTGACACAGTTTAGCTGAACAGGCCGGACACTGATGCCAAACACTTAAGGAAATTAATTCAGCATTGTGTAATAACTTACTAAGGGCAACAGTTGTAATGCAATGATACATAGCAGGATCACAAAATTACAAATTAGCTCTGAAACAGTTAATGCCAACTGGATATTCCGGAATTGGAATTAGATTTAGAATGGTTCAAGGCATTGGATAGCTTGAGTAATGCATTCTGAATCAAATTATGTACAGAACTGCTCCAACGGGATTTAGTACACCACCTATCGAGCTCTATATATACAGGCAGCATAGAGAGTGTTATAATTGGGATACCTTGTAAACATCAAACCTGCCTATTTAGATTTGTGTATCTGTGAAGCCAAGTATTTGACTGTGAGGCAAGGTTATCAAACTTTGGTGAACAACTTTACAAAACTCAAAGTAATAAACACCACACTACCTTTGTGCAAGGCAGAGGGAGCTTTATAAAGTTATTTACCACAGTTCATACACAATTTATACAAAGGGTCAGTAAGCTAATGATAGAGAATGAAATGCACAATGGTACAGGATATGCCGGTGAATTTTCTATATGGCCCAAAACATGGCCGATGATGGCGTGAAAGTTGCTGTGCAATTTTCGTTTAACCAAATTAATGATTGTGTTTCATTGTCTATATATATGGACCAACTCAAATACTTCGGTGGCAATGCTTTGATGCCAGTAGCATCAAATGGTAAGCTTTATTCATGAATCATGTTATTTATTTAAATGCAACATTCTCAAGCGCAACCCACAGCCCATCCGGCTATTTCATGAAATAGCTCCCGCTTCTCCGCTTTAGCCTACTATATTATAGGGCGCTGAATATTTAGCGCATCCTATTACAGGACATTTAACGTCCTATATTATAGGGCGCTAAAAACGGAGAAGCGGGGGGTTCATGATATAGGGCCTATAACTCCTATTTCATGCTTTTGGGCTGGCACCATAATGCAATCACAAGCTTAAACAGAAGTGGGCACTATTGGAAGATATTGCCGCCCATTGTTTGCCAACGCAAGGGTCATGATCTCGTTCATGCTTCACAGACATTCCCCTTACTCAACACATTTGAACTGGGAATGTCGTCACCGGCTACTGACCATCATACTAGATCTACAATAGATTTACCATGTGTACAGCGTTAGCAAAAAAAACAAAAAAACTTGACAGTCAGACTCAGAGTCAGACTATAGCCGGAAGACCTGTCTCCTGCAAGCCAAGTTCTTTGACACTTTTTGATGGTCAAACGGCTGGTGCCTGCCACGTCCATCAGAAAATGGCAATAGCTACAGGCGAGCAAGGTATTCCGGCTAACTCAGACCAATGATTGATCAGTGATGATTTGAAAGCATGCAAGTGTCTCTAAAGTAAACTGTATGCAAATCGTTGTCTGAAGATTGAACCATAGTAGACAAGATCATGAAGATGTCTGCACAGTGTGACAGCAGGCATGCAGGTGAGTGTGTAACTGATGTCTGGTGCATGGGTGTCGGTGACTCGCGAAACTGCATGACACCGGTGCAGGGTGTGAAGCATCATGCTTGTCAGCATGTCCATGTGTCAGGCGCGCACATTTGCAGCTCTCACGGCTCACGCCGCCGGGGGCTCTTCATGAGACATAGGCTTACTTGAAGTGCATACGTGACAAACCTGCATGGACTAACGGAATCGACAATGTCTTCTAGATCTACATACAATACGACAACTGATTAGATAAATGCTCACCATAATTCCTTAATCTAAAAGGGAAGGAAATTTCGATTTTCAAATAATAACATCCATGCCGTTCACTCACTTCCGTTTGAAACAACCGCTCAAATACCGCGCATTGATATTGAAACGAGCGGAGGGCAGTTCCAGCTAATGAAATCACCCCCAGCGGTATTTACATATTTTCTTATCCTTTCGTCAAACGTTGTAACAAGATCAATAGAACTTTATTTAGCTTAGACAAAACGGGAATATGGTATTTAAAAGTGGTCAATAACTAAAGATATAATGCAAACAAAGCAATGCAGTTTATTACTTTTGCTGGATAATGTTTGGGTGTACCCTTCATTTGACACTGCCAGTCGCAAGGAGCGGTGCAGTCATATAAAAGAAAAAGTGCACAATTTTTTACCTCCAAATGCGACATAAAACCCAATCCCCAATATCTAAATACGAAAACACGATACGGGGTGAATCTACTGTCATTCAACAAACTTTTGTATATCACAGCAAGGGTCCTGTATCTGTCCTTCATCACAGGTAAAATGGACATAATTTTACCCCAAGTCACAACGGGTGCGTTATGCTGATTTGAATCCACTCGACGACTCCCAAGTCACCACGGCCAGGCCATAGCTATACTAGCTAGGACATAAGAAGAAGAAGAAACATTTATTGATCAACCGGTAGCTCGGTGTAGTCAATGTTGGTTACAATATATACATGGCACATGAAACATGGTATTAATCACTAGGTAGAGATTTAGACAATAGAATGTAGGACACACACATTTTTTATATATTTCAATATTTAGATCTGCATGGCAATGCAGATCTTCTGTTTTTGCTTTTGTTATTCTTTTTATTAGATCTGCATGCAAATGCAGATCTTCTGTTTTTTGCTTTTCTTATTCTGTTGATTTTTTTTTGTTTGTTTTTTTTTTGATCCGTACCCAGATGTTGTGGACAAGATATCTCAAGACCCGTGAATCGCAGCATTTTCAAACTTGGGATGATAGTAAAGGACCATGAGTGCTAGAACCCTATTGATTTTGGCAATGATACCTATTAATTAACAGGGCTAATTAGCCTAATTAAATTTAAAAACCTGTCATATCTTGAAACCGGTAAATCACA
>JAAUYG010112531.1_pt1 | contig 19685 bp, 18 predicted proteins | sample 7278091 | NCBI WGS metagenome assembly JAAUYG01 (sample SAMN14350201, study PRJNA611818) | marine sediment metagenome | isolation source: surface marine sediment (0.6m) | place: French Polynesia: Moorea | collected 2018-08
GAAGAACACCAATAGGTTGGGTTAAGCAAGTAGAAATCGGCCGCGGCCATGTGGCCTTTCTGTGTCGAGGCCAAAGCGTCTTCCTGGTCTCTTCCTGCGGGGCCCGACGGCCGGCCGGCGATCGCCGTCTTCGCGCCTTCCGGTTCGGGTCTTCCAGCCCCGCTCCCGGGGTAGAAAATTCCCGCCGATCCCATAGTTTTGGTACGCGCTTGTCCTGCTCCTGGGCTAGACTTCCAGCGCTACCGCCTGGCGCGGAAATTAAGGATTCGGGGAGCGGGAATGATAGCGCGGCTTGTCGTCTTCACGGTGGTTCTCCTGTTCGGCGCGGCCACGGAAAGCCGCGCGCAGGACAACCTCGTGCGCCTGACCTACAGCACCGGCTGGGATGCGCTACCCGCGCTGGTTGGGATCGATCGTGGTTTCTTCGCCGCGGAAGGCCTGGTCGTCAATGGGCTCCAGGCCAACAACACGGCGGGGGCCATCCAGTCCGTCGTCGTCGGCAGCTCCGACTTCGCGCTGTTGCCGCAAAGGGCCATGCTGGTCATGGCCGCCGAAGAGCTGGACTTTGCGGTGGTTTCGATGAACGGCTGGGGCACCGAGATGGAGCTGGTGGTGCCGAGCGCCGATACCGCGACCAAGTCCGTGAAGGACCTGAAGGGCAAGACGATCCTCACAGTCTCCGGGTCGGAGGCCTTGCCGGCGCTGATCCGGCTCCTGAACGCGGCCCAATTGGCGGTCAACGACGTCACGATCGCCCAGGTTCAGCCGAACCAGTTGGTTCAGCTCTTCCAGCAGCCGGACAGCCATGCCGTCTTCGACACGCGCCACTACACCAAGGCGCTGGTCGACAACCAGTCCGGGCGGACCGTGATGTCGAACAACGACGTCGAGAAGACGATCGGCCGCATCGGCGCATCGCCCCTGATCGCGAACAAGAGCACTCTGGAGACCGACGCCGGCAAGGTGCAGAGGTTCTTGAACGCCTGGGTCCGGTCTCTCGCCTACATCCGCGAAGACCCCGAGGACGCGGCCGCGGTCCTGCAGATCTTCTTCCATCGGCAAGGGCTGAAGCTGGAGACCGAGTTGGCCAAGTCCTGGATCGGCATGACGAGATACGACCGCTATACCTGGAGCGCCGGCGACGTCGCCGATGCCGAGTACAACGGCTGGGGCCTGATGACGGGACAGGTGCTGAAGGTTCAGCCTAAGTTGAACGGCTACATCGACAACCGCTTTGCCGAGGCGGCGGCCAAGCAACTCCAGTGATCCGACCACTTCCGCTGCGAGGGGGCGTCGTCTTCCGGCCGGCCTGAAAGAGGTTTGGACTTCCGGGTAGGTCCGCCGTCCTGATCGGGCCTGCTTCTCGGAAGACAGCGGGAGCGGCAATAGGAGCGGGCCAACCTCAGCGGCGCCTTCCCTCGCCTTCGCAGGATCGTCTCGGCCTGCCCGTCAGGCTGTCCTGAGCGCTTGGTTCACGCAGCTCGTGATTGACGGCTCAGGTCGTGTGCCGCCTTGAGCCCGCCTGGATCCGGCGCACGACTCCCGGCCAGACGGATCGCGAAGCGCGGGTCCATCTGATCGGATAATGCCCTAGAACAGCGACACGGTCACCGGGACGCTCACGGTGAACTGGAAGTCCGGCGCCTCGTCGGTCACGCCCGCCGCGGCGGCGAAGAGCAGCGATACGTCCTGGGTCACGCCGATCGAGGTGCCCAAGACGACGCGGCCGTCGTTAAAGGAGGTGCCGTCCTGCCGGCTGCCGTTGACCTCGGTCTTGTCGGTGATCTGGTCGGTGAAGGACAGGTTCAAGGACACGCTCTCGTTCAAGGCGACGTTGATGCCGCCGAAGAACTGGATGGTGTCGCCCGGGTCGATGTCGGAGCCGTTCTTGTTAGCCTCGAAGTTGATGGTGTAGCCGCCGCCGGCGAAGAACACGACGGGGTCCGCGGTCCAGACGAAGGTCGCCGTGTTCTCCAGGGCGTAGAACCCGCTTCCGGTCGGCGCCTCTTCGAGAACCGTCTGGGCGCCGGGCGAGGAGCCGACATCCTTCGTGTCGATGTCGAAGGCGTCCTTGCCGGTCGGGAAGCTTGCGCGGGCGCGCAGGATGACGTCAGGGATCGACCCGTCGCCGAGGATCGGCTGGTAGGAGACGCCGAACTGGACGTCGCCGATGCCGTGACCGTCGGTATCGATGTCGGCGGCGTCGTTCGTTCCGGCGCCGTCGGTCAGGGTGTCCCGGCGATAGATGTAGGGGACGAAGGTGTCGATCTGCAGCCGGTCGAAGACGCCCAGCCGGCCGGTGATCGAGCTGCGGATGATGTTGCGTTCCAGGTTGTCGACGCTGATCTGTCCGATCACGATGGCTTCGAAGACGGTGAACCCGTTGATGCCCACCTGATCGGTGTCCGAGAAGGTGTACTCGATCGCGGGCTCGATCTGGAGGACGCCCGGCGGCAGCAGGATGCCGCCGGCCTCGACCAGCAGCTGATCGGTCGGCTTCTCCGATTCCGGCCGCTCGCCCTCGGGCGAGTCCGGCTGGTCCGGGTCCTTGGACGGCGGAGTCGGGGTCGGCGGTCCGCCCTCACCCGGCGCGACGGGAACCGGCGGCTTCGGCGTGACGTCCTGGACCAGGGTCATGGTGCCCCGGTCCGTCATGTCGTAGGGCATGGCGTCCCAGTCGCCGGTGTACTCGAAGCGCTGCCAGAGATTGTCCAGGCTGTCGCGCTGCTCCGTCAGGATCAGGCCCTGCGCCTGGGAAAGCCGCTCCTGCTCGGTGAGCTTCCTCTCCTGCTCGGCGATTCGCCTGGCCTGTTCTTCCAGGCGCTTTTCCTGCTCGGCCAAGCGGCGTTCCTGCTCCTGGAAACGTCGCTCCTGCTCTTCGATGATCTGCTTCAGGCGCTCGAGCTCGACTTCCGAGACGGCGAAGACCGGCTGGCTCGCCATCGCGAGCGAAAGGCTGACCAGTGCTATACCCGTGCCCCTGCGCCACGTCATGCTGCGCATCCGCTCCCCCGAGAAGCGTTTGAAACCCAAAGAGGATCGGTCCACGCCCCCACGCGAATCCGCTCCGACTCACCTTTACCACAGCCCCGGGACCGCAACCACAGGCCGGCCTTGGAAAGCTGTGGACTTTTTTTCCTCATATGGCGGCACCCAAGCTTCTTGCCTCCGACGCGTGAAGACCTGAAGAGATCCAAAGGCTTTACTTGAAGGCTTCCGACGCCCCCGGACGGGATCTTCCGCGTCGCCGGACGAGCCCGCCGCCAAGAGGCTCGCCCGAAGGAAAGGTCGGGGAGGCCGCCTTCCCCCCGGTGGCGGCCTCCCTGTAGTCGCGGGCCGTCGGCGTAGGACGCCAAAGCTCCCGCTCCTATTCCCTACTGCATGCCCAGCATACCGGAGAGGGCGTCGACACGGAGCCTGGACGGATCGGTCACGTTGATGATGTTCAGCTGCAGCAGCATCTGCTGCTGCACGTTGATGTTGTTACCGATCACGTTCAGCGACTGCGCCATGCCGTTGAAGTTCTGGAAGCTTCCGGCCAGGTTCTCGAAAAAGACCTGCCCGCCGGTCTCGTTGCCGACCAGATCGTTCAGGTCGGCTCCCGCGGGAAGAGCACTCACGCCGTCGCTGTTGATGGAGATGTTGCCGACCGTGGTGCCGAGGGAGTCGACATTGCCGGCGAAATAGAGGCTGAAGGAGAAGCCTCCGAAGCCGCCGCGCAACTCCGCCATCTCCGAGTCCTCAAGGGGCTCGGCCCAGTCGAGATCGGCAATCATGGCCAAGGTTCCGCCCCCCGGCTCTGCCCCGCCGGCCGAGGCAAGGCCGGACATGCCAGCCTGCGGTGCCTCGATCTCGTGGTAGCTGGCCGGACCGGCTATGTCGGCCGCCGCAGCCGGAGCCGCCAGAACCGCCGCGCCGAGCAGCGCGGCCTGGCAAACCCCGAGTAGACTGCCAAAGCGCCTAGTCATCGTATTGCACTCCCTCTCCAATATCGGCGCGCCTCTGCTCGCGCCAATCCGTTCCCAAATGCGCCCTAAAACTCGCTTGCACCGGGCCTGATGTGAAACAGGCCCTGCTCGATCATCAGTTGCACGTGGTCCTTGCGGGCCCTCAACGTCGGGTCGAAGGTAAAGGCGTTGTTCCCGCCGTTGGTCGCGCTCGCAAACAGCAGCACAACGTTGTTCCATTCCTCCTCGAAGTCGTCCAACGGCAGGGACCGGTTGCCGAAGGCCGGATCCGCGATGAAGACATACCCGTCCTTGATCCCCTTGATCACCACGAAGTGGTTGTAGCCGCGGGTGTTGGTCAGAGTGAGAAGCGGGATCTTGATCTTCGACAGCGCTTCCACGGTCTTGATGCGGTAGCCCTTCGCGATGTACCCGGCGCGGTCGCCGAACTGCTTCAGCTCGAGCATCGAGAAACCGTCCTTCTCGATCCTCTCCTTGTCACCGAACTCCATGATGGCGTCGATGATCTTCTGCTCGCCCGTGTCGTCGCCGTAGAAGTACTTGAACAGGGTCGCCAAGGCCGCGGCGCCGCAGCTGAGGTCGTACTTCTGGCGCACGACCTTCTTGAAGCGCATGTCGACCAGGCTCTTGACCTTGACGTTGAAGCGCGCACCGCCGGCGCCGGGCATCACGCTGGTCGCCGCCACCTCGAAGGTGAAGGTCAGGGCCAGAAGGCCGGCGAGCGGGAGGATCAGAAGCTTTTTCATGGTACGTTGATCGTGTTCACTGTGACGGCCACGGTCTGTGCCGTCGTGTTGCCGTAGCCGGCGACCTGGTTGACCTGCGCGATCCCGCTGTAGTTGTTGAACGAGTTCGTGATGCTGTTGTCGGCCTCGAAGCCACCTTCGATGGTGATCTCGTTGCCACCGGTATGCTCGGCCAGCGCAGTGTCGCTCAGCGCGATGAAGTCGGTCGCGCCGCTCAAGTCGACGCCGACGGCGACGACGTTGTGCTGGTTGTTCAACCCGCCCGAGGACTGGTTGACCTGCGCGATACCCGACATGTTGTTGAAGCTGTTGTTGATGTGCGATCCCAGGACCGCATCCTTCACGATGACCTTGTTGCCCTCGTAGACGACGCCCACGGTCGCCGAGAGATGTCCGAACCCGCCCTCGGCGGAACCGCCGATCGCCATCGCGACGACGTTCGCCTGATTGTCGAGGTTGCCGGTGCTCTGGTTGACCTGAGCGATGCCCGAGTTCCCGTTGAAGGACCCGTCGATGTTGCTGATGTTGGTGACGCCGGCCTGGTCGACGAAGTTGTAGGTGTTGCCCTGCACCACCACCACGTCCGCGGAGTAGCCGCCGTAGACCTCGGCGATCGCCGCCGCCCCCTCCAAGGTCGCGCCGCCGGGCGCGAGCGTGAGGTCGAGGTGGGACGAGGGCTCTTCGTCCGCCGCCGCGGCCCAAGGCGCCGCCAGATGCAGGAGCGCAACCGCCGCGACCGAGGTTGTCTGAAGTTTGGTCTTGGTCCTCATGGCTCGCCCGTCAGTCTCGTTTCCAGGGACACTCGAAAAATGACCTAATGAAAGAAGCGGGGAGGAAGCCGGGCTTCCTCCCCAAAAAACACGTCAGTTGAGCGACGCCGAACCGGCGAAGCTGATGATGGTCGCCTGGTTGTTGAACTTGCCGGACGCCTGATTCACGGTGACGATACCGGAGTTGCCGCTCACCGAGTTCAGGATCCGATCACGCTTCTGCGTGTTCTGATCGAAGACCTCGTTGTGGGCATTGAACTGACCGAGCTCGGAATCGGCCATGGCGCTGATCGCGCCTTCGCCGAGGGCGAGGTTGGTCTGGTTCAGCTGGTTGTTCGCGTCACCGGTGTTCTGGTTGACGTGAATGATGCCGCTGTTGCCGTTGATCGAGTTGTCGATCAGGCCCTGCTTGTTCCAGTTGCGGAGGTCAAACGGGACCGTGGTGACCGACTCGTTGTACTTGTTGACCTGCGTGGCAGCAGCATTGGCGTCGACGAAGGCGGTCTCGGAACCGGTGATCGCGACCGCAGCCACGTTCCCCTGGTTGACCATGTTACCGCTGTCCTGGTTCAGCTGAACCACGCCGCTGTTGTCGTTGATCGAACCGGAGAGCTCCGAAGAAAGCTGAAGCGGGTTCGGATCGCCGCCCGTGCCGTGATCGTGATCGATGTACTGACGGACGTTCTTCTGCTTGACGATGCCGTCGGCCTCGGCCGCGCCATCGGGCGTGAGCACGCCGTAGGAAAGCACGACGACGCCCTTGAGCTTCAGCACACGCTCAATGACGAAGCGGTCCTTCTTGACCCGGACCTTCGCCTTGACGGGGTCCTCGTGACGATAGCCCCCGTTCCCATTGTCGCCGCCACCGGCAGCTTCCTGGGCAAAGGCCGGAGCAGTTGCACCCAGAGCCAAAGCGATGGCCGGCGCGATGGCATATGTGTAGAGCTTTTTCATAGCTACGCCTCCCTCGCCTTACTGAGCAACCGAGAGCGAAACGATGTTGGCCTGGTTGGCCATGTTGCCGCTCGCCTGGTTGACGCCGATCACGCCGGAGTTCGCGTTGAACGAACCGGTGATCGTCGAGTTCTTGTTGACGACACGCTCGAACACGTAGTTGTCGATGTTGATCTGCTTGAGGTCGGCTTCCGACAGCGCGATGCCACCGGCCTGACCCTCCGCCGCGGCGAAGGCGACGGACAGGGCGTTGGCCTGGTTGTTCATGTTGCCGGAGGACTGGTTGACGTAGAGCAGACCGGAGCTGTTGTTGCCGGAGTTGCTGATGGTCGAGTTCCGGAACGCGATGAACTGGCTGTTCACCGTGTTGTCGTAGTTGAGCTGACCAGCACCGGCGACCGCATCGGCGAAGCCCGTGATCGGATCGTCGTCGTCGCCATTGTCGGCGGGACCCGCGTCGAAGGCGAACGCGACCGCAGTGCCTTGCTGGTTCATGTTACCAGTGGCCTGGTTCACGGACACGATGCCCTCGTTGCCGTTCAGAGAGTTGTCGATGATGCTCTCTTTCTCGGCGCAGTTCTCGCAGGCGTGGTTGTCGTGGTTTCTTTGATTGACGATGGCGAGGGACTCGGCCATGGCCTCGCCCTCGTCCACGACCACGGTCAGATAGGCCGCGACCTTGAGCTTGCCGATGAGCTCGACGACCTTCTTGTCCTTGTGGGACCGGAACTTGAAGTCCGCGTCGACATCGGCAATTGCCGGGGAGGCCGCCATGACAGCGGCAGCCGTGGCCCCCAATAGCAATTTACGCATATGAACCCTCCTCTCCTAACCAGAAAATCGGAGGTTTGTGGAATGCCCCGCCATGGGGGAACCAATCCCCAGGGACGGAGCGCGAACGCCTTCCTTCTTGGAAGACGTGAGGAGTCGACCATAGCGCCGGGAAGACGTCGTCCCCCAATTAGGGCATAATTGGGACAAACTTTAGCCTGTGGCATTTGTCACAAATACTCGTAAGGCATTCCTGTGACACTCTTAGGGCAGGCAGCCGAGAAACCGCGGTAGAGCGAGAGCCGCCGTGGCCTTGGATTATGGTTAACGCCCCCCTCATTTGAGGTACGGCAGCATGGTCAAGAAAAACAACCGAGAGTATCCCCCAATAGAAGTGTCGCCACGTCTGAACCACAATCATGACTCTAAGTTTTCATTTTTCTTCGCCAAAGACATCTTGAATTCCAAAGCTATCCAAGGCATTCTCAATTCAACGGAGCGGGCGACTCCGCAGCCACCGGCAGGCGTGTTTCCGGTCGGAAACATGGATCGAGGCGGTCCAGCCAGGCAGCGTGGTCGCTCTAATTTGATAGAAATCAAGACCTTAACCTTAATTCTGGGAGTTCTTGTCTATCGAAACACCGGCGCCGGTCACTACGGCCGGCCGTAGAGAGCAGGAGGGGGCTCGCTCACCATGCCGGCTTTACCAGCCAAGACCGCCTCAAGATCCGGCAAGACGACGTCCAAGACCGAGAGAGGTCGAGATGAGAGTGCGCTCAGCTCGGCGTTTGTCGGAGAGATCTACAAAGCAGTGTTCTTCCCGGACCTCTGGACCAAGGTGCTGTCGGGAACGACCACGCTGCTGGACAGCACGAAAGCACTGTTGTTCTTCTACGACGCCAAGGCGAACACCCGCCGCGTGCACAAGGCGCACGGCGTCGAGCAGACCTTTATCTCCACCTTCGAAGGCAAGCTCGCCCAGGACATGCCCTGGCTGAGCCGCGACGACCGGTCCGAGACCGTGGATCCGGTCGTCTTCGGTGACCCAGGCGCGATCGCCGAACCGGCGGGCACGCCCAGCCTCTTCGCCGAGTTCCTGCGGCAGCAGAACGTCGGTCCGACCCTGCACGCCTGTGTCGGGACCTTCGGCCAGCAGCAGCTGCATCTGACCATCGCGCGCCCGGCCTCGGGCTCGCCCTATTGCGAGGCCGAGCGCGAGGCTTGCCAGCAGGTCGTCGAGCATATGCGCAACGCCCTGCAACTGAAGCAGGAGACGGACGAGCACCAGGTGATCCAGAAGGGGGCGATGGAAGCCCTCAACCGCCTGGCGGTCGGCGTGGCCATGGTCGATTCGCGGGGCGAGATCTGCGCGACCAACTCGGCCGCGGAGAGCATGCTCGGCAAGGGCGATGGCCTGCACTTCGATCTCGGTCAGGTCGAGGTCTGCGTCGACGGCTGCAGAGGGTCGCTGCGGACCGCCCTGGGGCGCCTGGAATGGTGCCGCCAGGAGCCGGGCGCGGATTGCCCGGCGCTCTTCGCCGTTCACCGTCCGTCGCGGGCCCGGCCCTACGCCGTGCTGGCCTGCCCTTTCGGCATGGCGGGCGAACGGCCGATCGGCGAGCCGCTGCACCACTTGGTCTTCTTCTTCGACCCCGACCAATCGCTCTGCGGCCATAGCGTCGACTTCCTGAAGCGCTACTACGACCTGACTCCCGCCGAGGCCCGCTTGGCCAAGCTGATCGCCGAGGGCGAGAGGCTCGACGGGATCGCCGAGCGGCTGGGCATCTCGGTGCACACCGCGAGGACCCACCTGAAGCGGGTGTTCGAGAAGACCGGAGTCGAGCGCCAGGCGGAGCTGGTCCAGCTGATGTTCGGCTGCCTCGGCCTGATGCAGGACAATCTGGCCGCCCTGGGGCGGAGCACGGCGACACCGGTCGACCCGGCCGCCTAGAGCATGATCGCGTCACACCGATAGGGTGTGACCCGTGAATCATGCTCTAACCTGTTGGAGTAGATCAAGATTCACGGATCAGTTTGAGTGAATCTGATCCGATCTTGATCCAGGGGCTGCGCCCTGCCGACCGAGCTTTCGGTCACGGATCTTGAGCCTACGGCCCGCGGTTGGATGACCGCGGGCCGTAGCCTTTCCTGTCGGGCGTTGAAGGCGTCCGGCAGCGGGGATCCGCCGTGGGCGAATCGGCGCCGGCGCCCCGGAATCGGGGACCGGCGGCACGCCGCCGCCGCAAGACCTTGGAAACCCTGGGGCTTTGCGGCCCTCGCCCGGCCCAGCCGCGGCGGGCAGATCCGCAACGGGCCGCCCGGGCAGCACCCGGCGGGCACTGCAAGATTCTCCCGTAACATATCGTAACAATGAGTGATTTGGCTATCGGGCCCGCCCGGGATAGATCTAGGGTCACAGACGACCACCACGTTGAGCACCGGACTTCAGCGCAGATTCTTTCTCAGTTTCGAGATCCTTCGTCCCGCCTTTCGCGGCATCGTCCGGTCACTTCGGATCGGGGAGCAGGTATTAGTGAATCCGACACCGACTTCGCACGGCAGCCTGGCACAACGTCTCGGCGACTTCGAGACCTTGACCGACGGCCTGGACTACGCGGCGCGCGGCGCCACCGGCTGCAACTTCTATGCGCCGAGGGGCCATCTCGAAACCGTGCTCGGCTATGCCGAGTTGCAGGCGCGCAGCCACGAAGCGGCGCTGCGGCTCTCGGCGCTGGGCCTCGAGCGCGGTGCCCGGGTGGCCCTTCTGGCGGAGACCACGCCGGACTTCATGGCCTTCTTCTACGGCTGTCAGTATGCCGGCCTGGTCCCGGTTCCCCTGCCGCTGAGCATCAACCTGGGTGGGCACGAGGCCTACGTCCAGCGGCTGCGCGCCATGCTGAACGCGGCGAAGGTCTCCGCGGCGATCGCCTCGGATGACCTCATCGCCCTGCTGCGCGAGGCCGGCACCGGCGTCGTCGCCGGCATGATCGGCACGCCCCAGGACTTCCTCGCCCTCGGCACCCGGGGCGGCGAGCTGCGGCCGCTGACCAAGGACGAGCCCTGCTACATGCAGTACTCCTCGGGCAGCACCAGCCTGCCGCGCGGGGTCCTGGTCACTCAGCGGGCGATCACCAACAACGCCCGCGGCATCGCCCGCGACGGCCTGAAGCTGGTGCCGGAAGACCGGGCGACCTCCTGGCTGCCGCTGTACCACGACATGGGGCTGGTCGGCTTCTGCATATCGCCGATGATGTCCCAGGTCTCGATCGACTATATGGCGACATCGGCCTTCGCCCGGCGCCCCCTGCTGTGGCTCAAGCTGATCTCGGAGTCTCAGAGCACGATCGCCTTCAGCCCGACCTTCGGCTACGAGCTCTGCGTCCGCCGGGTGACCAACGGCCAGGCCAGCCAGTACGACCTTTCGAGCTGGCGGATCGCCGGCATCGGCGGCGAGATGGTGCGGCCCGAGGTCCTGCAGGCCTTCTCCGACTGCTTTGCGCCCAGCGGCTTCGACGGCAAGGCCTTCCTGCCGAGCTACGGCCTGGCGGAATCCACCCTCGCCGTGACCTTCCCCAGGCTGGGCAGCGGCGTGCACGTCGATCATGTCGACCGGGCCGCCTTCGAGAGCCGGGCCGAGGCCATCCCCGCGGCGCCCAAGTCCAACGGCTCGGCCTACAAGACCCGCGCCTTCGTGTTCTGCGGGTCGGCGCTGCCCGGACACGAGGTCGAGGTCCGCGACGGCTCCGGGCAGGCGCTGCCGGATCGCAAGATCGGCCGAATCTGCGTCCGCGGCCCCAGCGTGATGCAGGGCTACTACGGCAACCCCGAGGCCAGCGAAGGCGTGATGCTGGCCGACGGCTGGATGGATACCGGGGACCTCGGCTATCTGGTCGAGGGCGAGCTGGTGATCACCGGCCGCAGCAAGGACCTGATCATCTGCAACGGCCGGAACATCTGGCCGCAGGATCTGGAATGGACCGTCGAGAAGCTGCCGGGGATCCGACCGGGCTGCGTGGCCGCCTTCTCGGTCGACCTGGAAGAGGACAGCGAGAAGGTCGTGGTGATCGCCGAGACCAGGCTGTCCGAAGAGCAGGAGCAGCAGCTCCTGATTCAGGATATCCTGTTCAACATCCGCCGCACCGCGGGCGTTGACTGCCAGGCGATCCTGGTTCCGCCGCGCTCGCTCACCTTCACCTCGTCGGGGAAGCTGAGCCGCGCCGCCGTGAGGGAGGATTTTCTCAGTGGCGCTCTACGCCCGCTCACCGAGGATGCGCCGATCGCGGGGTTTGCCGAACGCGACCCCCGGCTCATGGCGGCCGCGAACTAAGCGGCGTTCGATCGACTTTCGTCCTGCCTCGACATGACCGGAGTCGTTGCCCTGACCGGCGCGACCGGCTTCATCGGCCGCGCCTTGGCGCCCCGCCTGCTGGCGTCCGACTGGAAGGTGAAGGCCCTGCTCCGCCGGCCCGACCCGGCCCTGGAGGCCGCCGGCGTTCAACCGATTCGTGGCGCCCTGGGCGAGGATGACAGCCTGCGCGACCTGATCGCCGAGGCGGAGGTCGTGATACACTGCGCCGGCGCCATCAAGGCGCGGTCGCGGGCGGCGTTCCAGGAAATCAACGCGGCCGGAACCGCCAGCCTCGTGGCAACCGCGGCGGCGGCCCCGCAGCGGCCGCGCTTCCTCCTGCTCTCGTCGCTGGCGGCGCGGGAGCCCGGCCTTTCCGACTACGCGGCGAGCAAGCGCCAGGCCGAGGCCGAGGTCGCCCGCCACGGCGGCGAACTGGACTGGGTCGCGCTGCGGCCGCCGGCGGTCTACGGCCCCGGCGACCAGGCGACCCTGACCCTGTTCAAGCAGTTCTCGCGCGGCCAGGCCTTCCTGCCGCGGCCGGCCGACAAGCGCGTGTCGCTGCTGTTCATCGACGACCTGATCGACGCCATCCTGCACCTCCTCGAGCGGCCGCGCTGGCAGGGCGAGGTGATCGAGCTGGACGACGGCCGGCCCCGGGGCTACGCCTGGACCGAGCTCGCCGAGATCGCCAGTGCCGGGCTCGACAAGCCGGTCGCGACCTTGAGCCTGCCCCGGGGCCTGTTGTGGCTGCCCGCCGCGGCCAACGAGGTCCTGTCGTTGCTGCTTGGCCGGGCCCCGATGCTGACCCGCGGCAAGCTGCGCGAGCTGTTCCACGAGGACTGGGTCAGCCGGCGGCAAAGCGGCACGGCGCTCAACGGCTGGCAGGGCCACGTCACCTTCGAGCAGGGCTTTCCCCGCACCCTGGCCTGGTATAAGGAAAGGGGCTGGCTGTGAGCTGGGTGGCGCCACGACCTGCAGCCCCGGGTTCAAGCTCCGCCGCCCGCGCGTCCCTGCCGCCCCTGGACCCGAGCGGAACCGGGGACCCGAGCGGAACCGGCGCAGACGACGCGGCAGGCACCTCGCCACAAGATGGGCCGTCACCAGACGAGGACGACAATGGCATCCGAGCTTAGGGATTCGCCCCTCGACAGCGTCTTGGCGTTGCTCGAGCCCTACAACAAGAAGGGCATCGCCCTCAACGGCAGCACCAAGCTGAACGCCGATCTGGAAATCGACTCGGTCTCCGCCATGGACCTGATCATGGAGATCGAGGACAGCTTCGAGATCGACATCCCGATCAACCTCGTCTCCGACATCGAGACGGTCGGTGACCTGGTCTCCGTGGTCAGCCAGCGAATGGAACAGAGCTCATGACCGATATCCTGGACAAGTACGCGCCCATCGCGTCACGCCACGACCAGCTTCTGGAGGTCGGCCCGGATCCCCTGGGCGTCTGCCTCGAGGAGATCTACTCCGCCACCGAGGCCCGGATCAACGGCCGGCGGACGATCCTGGCCGGCACCAACAACTACATGGGCGTGACCTTCGAGCCGGAGTGCCTGGAGGCCGCCGAGGCCGCGGTCCGCAACCACGGCACCGGCACGACCGGCTCGCGGATCGCCAACGGCACCTACGGCGCACACAAGGATCTGGAGCAGGCCCTGGCGCGCTTCATGGGCCGAGAGAAGGCGATCGTCTTCTCGACCGGGTATCAGGCCAACCTGGGCATGATCGCCGGCCTGGCCGGTCCCAAGGACGTCATCCTGCTCGACGCCGATTCGCACTCCAGCATCTACGACGGCTGCCGGCTCAGCGGCGCCACCCTGGTGCGCTTCCGGCACAACGACCCGGCCGACCTCGACAAGCGGCTGGAGCGCCTCGGCGACCAGGGCGAAAGCCGCCTGGTCATCATCGAAGGGATCTATTCCATGCTCGGCGACCGCGCGCCGGTGGCCGAGTTCGCCGAGGTCAAGCGCAAGCACGGCGCCTACCTGCTGGTCGACGAGGCCCATTCCCTCGGCGTCATGGGGCCGAACGGCCGCGGCGCCGCGGAGGCCGAGGGTGTCGACGAAGCGGTCGACTTCTATGTCGGGACCTTCAGCAAGAGCCTCGGCTCGATCGGCGGCTTCGGCGCCTCGAACCACCCCCGCTTCGACATCCTGCGCGTCTGCAGCCGCCCCTACATGTTCACCGCCTCGCCCTCGCCGGCCAACGTCGCGGCGGCCCTGGCGGCCCTGAAGCTGCTGGAGCGCGAGCCCGAGCGCCGCGACCGGCTGTGGAACAACGCCCAGGCGATCTACGACGGGCTCACCAAGATCGGTTTCGAGATCTGCGCGCCGATGAGCCCGATCATCGCCGTCCGCCTGCCCGACGAGCGCAGCGCGGTCTTCGCCTGGAACCGGCTCCTCGAGCACGGCGTCTACGTCAACCTCGCGCTGCCGCCGGGCACGCCGGCCGGCGTCTATCTCCTGCGCTGCAGCGTCTCCGCCGCCCACACGCCCGAGCAGGTGGAAGCCTTCTGCCATCGCTTCGAGCTGGTCGCCCAGGAACTGGCGGCCATGGACGACGGCCAGGCCGCGGTGGCGGCGGGCGCCGTCTGAGCGAAGGGCGCTAATACCTTGAAGTTAGCGCACTACGCCCGGCCAGACGCGAACGCGTCTGATCGGGAAGTGCGCTAGCGAATGGCGCCGCGCAGGTAGAGGCGCCAGATCAGCACGCTGGCGGCGAGGATCGGGTGGCGCCGCTGCCAGGGCGTCAGCTCGATCTCGACGCCGGAATGGCGGGCGATCTTCCAGGCCAGGTAGTCGGCGCCGTTCTGGAAGGTGAAGGCCGCCTTCAGCAGGCGCAGGACCGTGAAGGTCTTGCCGAGCACCCGCCGCAGCCACCAGGCGACCTTGGCCCGCCGTCGCGCCGCCGCGCCGGTCGGGCCCCTCCGCGCTTCTGGAAAGGCGGCCAGAAGGCGGTCGTAGCGGTCGGCGTGGGCTTCGTAGATCTGCTGCGCGCGCCGGCCCTTGCGTTCCGCCCGCAACTCGCTGCGATAGGTCTCCGTGAAGGCGCGCGCCCAGAACTCGGAAGACTTGGGCGGCGCCTCGAAGAGTGGCCAGGCGGAGCGTATCAAGGTCTCGACGGCCTGAGCGAGAGCGGCGCGCACGCGCGCCCGGCTCGCCTCGTCGCGGCTCCAGATCAGGCTGACCGGCTGCGCGAATCGGGCCCAGAAGTAGGGCAGAAGGGCGCTGGGGCCGACCGCCCGCTCGAACTGGCTCAGGGTGATCACGGCGTACTTGGCCCGCAGCTTTCGACCCTCGAATGCCGTCTCCAGATAGAAGACGTTGGGCGGAAGCAGCCCGTTGAGGACTCGCTGCAAACGGCTGCCGGGCAGCGCGGCGTAGCTCTCGACCAGAAGGAAGAGGTCGACGATTCCGCCCTCCTCGTCCTGATCGCGGCGCACGCTGCCGTAGAACAGCACCGCGAGGACGCCCGGCCCCTGTTGCCGGCGCGCCGCCTCGGCGATGGCCTCGACCGCGGGCCAGGGATCGGCGGCGCTCTCCAGGGCGATCAGGTCCAGCATCGCTTGCTCGGAGGGGGCCATCACTTTTGGCTAGATCGTCACGAAGCGGGCCGTCTCCGGTGCCGTGAGGATCAGCGGCTCTCCCGGACGCGGCTTGTAGAACTGGCCGTCCAGGACGATCTCCTCGTCCGTGCCGAGCTCGAGACGATGGCCGGAGCGACTCTCGTAGCTCTCCGGCAGGCGGCGATCCGGTCCGCCGTAGAGCAAGGTCAGAGCATGGCGCAGCAAGCCCTGCGCCGGATCCGCGATCGAACTGTAGCGCAGCGGGCCGTGGCCGAGGTTCCAGAACGGCCGGGTTCCCAGGATCAGGCGGTGCAGCGTGGTCACCAGGACGAAGATGCGCCGGCGCTTCTCGGCCGGAGTGTTGTCCAGGCCGATGCTGACCTCGCTGCCGTGGAACACGTCGCCGGTGCCCCGGCCCAGGAGGTATCCCAGCAAGAGGCCGAAGAGAGTCGCGGCCGTCGCCCATTGATGCTTGACCCCGCGGCTGTGCACCTGGTCGAAGCAGTAGTGGGTCACCCGGGCCATGCCGGCGGCGCCGAAGTACATGCCCCACTGCGGCGGCGCGTCGGCCAGGTTGTCGACGCGCAGGACGCTGCGGGTCTCGAGGTGACGCTCCAGGTCGCCCTCGCGCAGGCTGCGCAGAAGCTTGCGCAGGGCCCGGGCCGGGCGGGTCGGCAGTCCGACGTCGCCGGCGATCAGGTTGGTCATCCCGCGGGGCAGCAAGGCCAGGGGCGGCGGCGTCTGGAAGGGCCGGTCCTCGAAGAGCGAGGTCAGGGCGGCCTGCACGGTCCCATCGCCCGAGGCGATCGCCAGCACCGAGACCTCGCGGCGCGCGAAGTCCGCCAGCACCGCGGGCAGGTCCGCGACGTCCTGGAGGTGGACATGCAGAACGTCGTCCGCCCCGGCGACCGCGTCGTCGACCGCCTTGAGGCCCCGCTTGTTGCGCTCGCTTCCGGGGTTGCTGACCAGGCCCAGCTTCATCGCGCGCCCCTCGTCAGACGCGCGGCGACGCCCGGGGCGCCGGAACGGGCACGCTGCGCGAGGATTCCTGGCGGATCAGGAAAGTCCCCGCCAAGCTCGCCAGGACCAGGTTGGGCGCCCAGGCGGCCAGCCAGGGCGGCAGGATCCCGACCTCGCCCATCGCCAGGGTCATGCGGTCGAAGACGAAGAACCCGAAGCTGAGCGCGAGCGCGGACACGAAGATCCAGCCGAAGGGGACCGACTTCCCGATCGCCTGGACCAGGGAAACGACCAGGACCAGCATCAGGAAGGGCGTCAGCGCCGTGACGATGCGGTCGTGCAGCCAGGTCTGATAGAGTTCCACGCGCCTCTGACCATAGGCGTCGCTGGCGATGATCTCGACTATCTGATCGAGCGGCAGCTCGCGCGGCTGGCGCGCGAGCCGCACCACGTGCTCCATGTTGATGCGACCGCGCCAGAGCAGCTGCGGCGCGAACTGCCGTTCGCCGGCTTCGATGGAGCGCCGGGTGACATCCTCGAGGACCCAGTCGTCGCCGCGCGGCCGCGCCCGGCGCGCGTCGAGGCGCTCGATCAGCATGCCGTCGGCATCGCGCCGGAAGATCGTCAGGCTCTCCATCCGGCCGGCCTGAGCCACCGCCATCGGAAGGCGCAGGATGTCCTTGCCGCTGCGCAGCCAGACCCCATGCTCGTCCTCGGCCGGCGAGACATCCTCGAACTGGCCCACCCCGAGCTCCCGCAAGACCGCGGAACTCTCGGGAACACCCCAGTTGTCGATCGAGAACTGCAGGACGATCAGGATCACGGCGGCGGGCATCAGGGCACGGATCATCTTGAAGGGCGAAACCCCGCTCGCCCACATGGCGTCGAGCTCACGATGCCGCGACAGCTCGCCGAAGGAGAGCACGGCGGCGAGGAGCGCTGCCACCGGCAGCAGCTGCGACGCGACGTCCGGGGCGCGAAGCAGGGCGTACTGAAACAGGATCAGGGGGCCGCCCTTGGTGATCGCCAGCACGTTGTCGCTGCGCTCGAGCAGGTCGAAGCTGACCACGACCGACACGATCCCGAACAGCAGGAGCGCCAGCCGGACGAAGAACAGCTGATTGAGATAGCGCGTCAGCGCGTTCATGCCGCGCCCCTGCTACCTCGGTCCAGGTGCCGCCGCAGGCCGGCGGTCAAGCGCAGGACCCAATCGGGGGGATTTATGAGCGAATCCCGCGGCAGGCGCATCAGGGACCGGACGAAGGCCAGCAGGGTGCCCAGCGAGAACAGCAGGAAGGGCACCCAGATTCCGGTGAAGGCCGTGAGATCGCGGGATTCGACCAGGTTCTCTCCAAAGTCGACGACCTCCTTGTAGACGATCAGGATCACGATCCCGAAGCCGATGCCGAAGGATCTGGTCCGTCTTCGATAGCCATGCGCCAGCGGCACGGCCAGGAAGGGCAAGACGAAGATCGTCAGGACCCGGACGATCCGGCCGTGGAACTCGGCGATCAGATCGGAAGAGCGGATCCCCTCCGGCGGCGTATCGCGGAGCTGCCAGAGCTCGAAGAGCGTCATCTCCCGTTCGTCCTCGCCGCGCGCCCGAAAAGCCGAGTCCGAGTTGCTGTCCAGCTCGCTGCGCAGGGCCTCGAAGTGCAGGACGCCTCTCGAGGGGTCCTCGCTGAGCCCCAGCGCGGCATCCTGGTTGGAACCGCCCAGCTGCACGCCGTCGTAGAGCCACAGCGCGGGCGGCCGGGCAAGGTTGCCGTGCTCCAGCCTGCCCTGTCGGGCGGTCATGACCGACCAGTCGCCCTGGCCTTCGTTGCGGTAGACGAAGACCCGCACGAAGCGCTGCCCCTCGGCGTAGGACTCCTCCGCCAGGAAGGTGTTGTCGCCGATCTGCGCGAAGACCCCCTCGTTGAGGATCGCACTGATGAAGGCGTTGGAGATGGAGTGCAGCATCGCCCGGTAGGCATAGCGACCGTAGGGCTGCAGGTAGCTGAAGGTGACGGCCGAGAGCGCCGCGACCACCAGCGCCGAAAACATGACCGGCCGCAGCATGCGATGGATTCCGATGCCGGCAGCCTGAACCGAATCGAGCTCGCTGTCGCGGCTGAGCCGATGGAAGCCCAGGAGAACCCCGAGGAACAGCCCGAAGGGCAGCGCCAGGCCGATGTAGTGCGGCACCAGGTAGGCCAGCATCTCGAACAGCAGCCGCAGCGGACCCTGGGACCCGAGGACCAGGTCCAGAACCCGCAGCATGCGCTCGATCAGCAGCACCAGCAGTGCCAGGACCATGGTCACCGCGAAGGGACGCAGGGTCTCGCGCAGGATATAGCGGTCCAGCGTGTTCATCGGCCGTCGCGATCCGGTCCTTTACAGCCTCTGGACTCCTGTCGCCCGGGGCCACGGCCTATGCTTAGCGCAGCCGGCCTGGTTTGCCCAGACCGGCCGGGGCCCGCCCCGCGGGGCGCCCGGCGGCGCGTGGCGCTCATGCCGGCACCTCGACGCTGCGGCTTGCCGCCTCGATGAAGCCGGCCCCGTCTGGGCCCAGGCCGCGGGTCAGGACCCGGATCCGCCAGGCGGAGTCGGCACGCTCGATGCCGTAGATCTGGTAGTGCGCGCCGGGCCGCCGCCGGCCGAGGCTGGCGGAGGCCGAGGGCACGCCGAACACCGGGACCGGTCCGCGAGGCCCGGCGAGGCGGGCGTCGTTGAAGGCATGATCGTGGCCGTGCAGCACCAGCTCGGCCCCGACCTCGCCGAGCACGGCGCGGAAGCCCTCGGCGTCGATCAGGCGCTTGCGCCGGCTGATGCCGTTGTCCTGCGGCGGATGGTGCAGCAACACGCAGCGGAAAAGGCCTTCGCGCCCCAGCGCGTCGAGGCTGGCGGCGAGCCGCTCCAGTTGCCCGCTGCCGAGGACGCCGGCGGCGCTGCCCGGCGGCGTCGGCAGGGCGGTCGAGAGCCCGACGATCGCCAGCGGCCCGCGGCGGCGCAGGAAAGGGAAGCTCCCCTGCCCCGCCTCAACGCCCTCGACCGCCGGGACGAGACCCTCCGGCTCGCCGTCATCGGACATGTAGGCTGCCCAGGTGCCCAGGCCTTGCGCCCAGGGCAAGGCGACATACGCATCGTGGTTGCCGGGCACGACCGAGATCCAGTCGGCGGCGCCGAGGGCCCCGAGCCAGTCGCCGGCCTGGCGGAACTCCTCCGGCAGGGCGATGTTGGTGATGTCGCCGGTCACCACGACGTGGTCCGGCGCCTGGGCCCGCAGGTCGGCGGCCAGCGCGTCGAGGATCTCGCGCCGGTGCACCCGCTGGCGCCGCCGCTTCCAGGACAGCCAGCCCAGGAAGCGCTTGTTGGCGAGCTGCGAGGGCCGCACCTTGGGCAGCGGCGCGATGTGCGGATCGGAGAAGTGCGCAAGCTGAAACACGAGGTCTCTACCTCCGCCGTTCCGCTGCCGGTCGCCGCGGGCTTCGGGCCGCCATGTCAGGCCCGCCCGCGGCGACCGGCAGCGGAACGGCGGAGGTAGAGACCTCGTGTTTCAGCTTGCGCACTTCTCCGATCCGCACATCGCGCCGCTGCCCAAGGTGCGGCCCTCGC
>JAAUYG010057208.1_pt1 | contig 19684 bp, 10 predicted proteins | sample 7278091 | NCBI WGS metagenome assembly JAAUYG01 (sample SAMN14350201, study PRJNA611818) | marine sediment metagenome | isolation source: surface marine sediment (0.6m) | place: French Polynesia: Moorea | collected 2018-08
AATGTCGTCATTAGGTAAGAAGTGCAGTCTTAATTAGTTTAAAATTTAAACAGGAAAAGGTATACATAATACATTATGATACCATATACCAACAGATACCAACAACCAAAATTGTACATACATTGTGCTCAATGTAAAAGTGGTTTAGTTAAGGAAATTAATAAATCTTTAATTTGTTTTGTTATAACAGGACAATTATTCTGGAAAAGCCAGTTGTGTCTGGCAGCGGAGTCATGCTATCTTCTGATCTGGAATCGTGGCGTGTTTTGCGTGAGACCGGGAAGCAATCAGAGTACAATGTTAGCCACGTGTAAAAGATTTGTCGCTGGATTCACGGTGCAAGTTTTTGCCTGAGCACCTATGCCCTGGGCTGAAATTGTGCCATCTCGCCTGGGAGTTGCCCAAGAGTGGAAGAAACCCGAAAAGGCTTATTCCACTGAAAGGGTGCTGTAAGTCTTCACAGTGGCTGATGTTGCCGTGAGGTGATGGCTCGGAATCTAATGGCCTGATAGAAGCCATCAGCTCAGCCATATAGGGAAGCCTCCGGAGGACATCTCTCTGATGTTGCAGTCAGCGTGAAGGTCGACTGGCTTCAACCACAGTCCATGGCACATAGGGGAAATCAAGCCAATGGCAGAGTCTGTTACCACCGAAACAAGACAAATCTCGAGTTTTCGTGACCACTCTAGCTTTGGCCGCCATTAGGAGGGCGATAACAATGTATTATGAACTTTGCTTGACTTGATGCATGGAAGATCGGCCTCTGGCCATGCCCCTTGTTGTATGAATGGAGCCAAAGAAACCTGTCTAGGGCGCCGGGTGGCTAATTTCCGCTCCGAGTGGGCCGGGTGTCGGACTTTGGGGGTGATAAATGCTTCTGGGAGGCTACCTGTAGGTGGGAGTGCGAAGTTTACAGGGCAGCGAGAGCATTGATTGATAGGAGAGGCATCCAGGAAGAGAACCAAATAGGAGCCGTCTCCTGTCTCTGTGATCATTACAATTACCACCAATTACAGCTAATTAAAGTGTTTAATCTGCCAGCAGTGGCAGCTGCTGAAAGGCAGGGGTGGGCTATGTATGGCAGCCGAGATGACCTTATAGGGTCCTGACTCTTGCAGTTCGGATCAGTGTGCTATCCATCAAGTGTTATCCGCACACACTTGCTGACACTAGAGTGGAAGCTATGATCCCCATTACAATGTGTGGAAACTCTGCTATTTCAATGCCATGTTGATTGGGCTGTGTTTGTGACTGTCGGTCAGGTCTGAGATAATGGCGTGCTCCAAAAGTCCAATGTAGAGTCTAGAGACGTAGAGACGAGACCCTTGTGAAGCAGATATTTGCCAATGCTGGCACATTGGTCATGGTGCTCGACAGCCATTGAGTAAAGAAGCTAACACGTGGGTCCTGCAAAATTATAAAATTTTACATGTGCTTAATTCATAGATACCGGTACACACTGCACAAACCACAGCAAATTAAGGAAATTATCCTTTTGTTTGGAGTGGTTTGAAGTTACCTGGGTACTGTTGCCTCTCCTAACACTTCTCACATGTTGGCTTAATGCTCAGGAAAAAGGTAAATATAAGGTAACTTTCCACTGGCAGTCTGCGTAGTTTTTATATCTCTCTCTGCCTGATGTTAATTCTAGGGTTTCTAATCTTTTGGACACAATTGATCAGTTGCTCTTTGCTTTCTACTGGGAGAGGATATTGGCTCTCTATCACCCCAAGGCCGTGGGGACTGCATGATGGAGTGGCTCGCAGGGAGACGGGGGCAAGAAGTCCGTCTCTCTCTGCCATCATCTCAATAGGGACAGGTCCCCAAACGTGTGTGTGGCGGACCGGGTGCCGCAGAATCAATGTCAACGCGAATAAAGGTAACCCAAAGGGGGTTTTTCAAGCCTTATAAGCCGAGTGTTCCAGACTGGAAGGGTTCTACGGTATTCAGACTGCGTGGATTCTGTGACTGAACGTCAGGGATGAGCTAGGATTGATGAGCTTGTTGACTGGCAGGTCATTTCTCATCAATACCAAGTGTACCGAGTCTCCCCAAGCCGTCCACACCGAGCATGGAAGACTGGGGGGAGGGGGTGGGGGGAGAGGATACTATAGCGCAAGTTCCATCAACCTGGATTTGTATAGTCCTGAATAATATATCTTTGCATGGCGGCTTCACCTTACCAGGTATGGAACCATAATGACCACAGTGGGAAGTCTGGAGATGGGCACGAATTGACGCATGGTCCCTCTGCCATTGTTACATAGCATTATGTATCATTTGCCGGGAAAGCATACATCAGCGTTCAATTCAGACTCCCATTGACATGTATGAGTCCCGGGGCCTGGACTAGCTATTACATCAAAGTTTCATTTTCTCTGTCGACTTGAAAGCCCATAAATTTATGGACTGTGACATGGGTATTTTGAGATGTCACACATGTCCTATCGGCTCGCCACTAATTATTTTGTTGATAGATGCAACTTCCATAAATAAGGAATTGTAGGTGAATGATTGTGGGTGTAAATTGTATTTTACCTGTCAAGAACCTTATAGTTGACAGAAATCTCTACTGCTTAACACATTTGTAGATTTGACACATGCCGGGAGTGCCGATATTAGCCAAGAATCCGCCTGCCTCCAGTCACGGTGCCTGCCTTTTAGAGATCACAGGCCGCCTAGGAGCTAAACTGACAAATTCCAGTATTCCTGGTCAAGCCTGAGCTGCATGACATCACTTTCTAGGCTGAAGGACAGCCTCATGGCAAAAATACCTGCAAATGTTATCAACCTATCACTACGTATAGACAGGGAATTCCCGAGTCAGTTTTGAGGATGACATCTACTGAACCGCAGTACAGCAGCACTGGTGTGTGCTCATGGTGAATCATGGGGCAAGTCCCCGCGCCATCATGCAAATGACAGATGCCTTTGCTGATCGGCTTGTAACCCAGCTTCATAAAATCAATCCAAGTCTATGATACACCAGGCCGAGTTAGTCACTTTGCAGCCGGATTTCGATACTATAATTGCTAATATTCACAACTGTTACTCAACACGTGTAACGCCAGATGTTTAAGTAGCCGGATGTCTGGGGAACTTTGACACACTGCTGACTAAGCAATATGAATCTGTTAAAAGCCGGAGCTGCATATGTCACTACAGACTTGGTGCAAGACCTCAAAGTTTGAACTCTTGGTCCACAGAGTACTCAAGGCATGTTCACTGACTAGTGTCAAAGACTATGCAGATCTATGGGTTGTGGGTTCAATTCCAGTCTGGGGCACTTCCAGTTATATTCACTTCATTGCCCACACGTTGCTTGGATCGGTCTAGCCAACCACCACTTCTGCAGAAAATGGACCTAAAACATATACAGTAGTCCCCTTCTTATAAGGCCACCCTATTTGACAAGAAATTATGGCCACATTAGAGAGGTGTCCTTTGATGAGAGAGATAGCTGCATTTACAGTTGTTAAGTGACATAGATTTGTGGCCACATTAGGGGGTTGGCCTTTGTAGAGAGTGGCCACTTAGAGAGGGACCACTGTATGTTTCATTTCATTTATTCACATTACTTTTGAGGTAGACAGAACACATGTACTTTTGGTATACACACTTCTATATGGAGCAGGCTGCAGTAGTCCTCCTACAATATGGCCAGGGCATCTGCCAGAACTTTGGGCTACATTAATGAGTACAATGGTATTTGACAAGAAAGAGCACTACAAGTATCTATACCCCATCTACAGAGAGAAAAAAACAACATTGCCACTTTCACAAGGTATGGGGGATTGCTCTGTTGAGTTGTAGCTAAAAAAGGATCACTATAGCAGGTTATGCAACATGTAATGGCCAGATGGAGAAAGGCATTATTGCGATTGTCAAAGTCAGCACCTGATATTTAAAAAATGATTACACATGCTAATTTAACCTTTTTGCTTTTCTTTAGATATTGTAAAACTCCAAGACTGATGTTATACAGGCTTGCTACCCACTGTTGAAAATATAGAGGTCTACTACCTACTGTTGACAGTATACAGACCTGCTACACCTTGTCCATAGAGTGTTCCTTATAATGGCCACTCTCTACAGAGGCCATCCGCTCAATTGTGGCCGAAATTACTACTGTCAATGTATTTCTCCCTCTAACCAAAGGCCACCTCTCTAATGTGGCCACAATTTTCTGGCAAGCAAGGTGGCCTTATTAGAGGGGGACTGTATTGTAATGGCAGTTATAGCAGTGAACAACCTATTAATATTAATAATAATTATGGATTTCTTAAGCGCCATAAATACAATGTCAATGACTTGCTCATAGGCGCTACAAGTCCACGAGAGACCTAGTTTTGGCCAAAGTGTTTCTCAAAAAGGTAGGCTTTGAGTTCTGGTTTAAATGTCTCTATTGTCATAAATAAAAAATTGATATTCATACTCCAGAAGCATTCCTGTAAAATATTTTTGCAGGGTAAATGTGTAACTGTTATTCTCTACTTTTCTGTGTCATTATGCTTCTTTGAATAGACATGCTAAAGGACATTGTTACCCTTATACCTGTACAAGGTAAGACAATGAGTGTCCAGTGGTCTTTGTCCCTTGACTGACAACTGATCAGATTTAGCTCCTTGAACAGTGCAAGCTGGTGCTGTTTGCAAATTAATAAAACAAGCTTTGAAATCCAAAAAAACAAAAAGTGTAAAGGAAGAACGTGATGGATATCCCTGGGAGACACATTATCCCCGCCTGTACATCTGAATCAGTCTGTTCATTAGTAATGGATTGTTCACCTTCTGTGTGTCTGAGTGGTTTCTTATTGCAATTTTCCGCAGTGTCTTTTATTTCGCTGCTTGCCAGTCGTCCGCTACGTGATTGGCCAGCACTTGTCCATTCAGAGTGGGTAGCTGACAGCATACCGGACACACGCCGTGTAGCCTTGTGTGATGAATCAGATGCTACTGCTGGTTACCTGATTCTCCATCATCGCTGCAGCCAGGATTCTTTGTCATCTTTCTCCCTGGGGTGTCTCACCGCTAATCATCGGTCCAGTGGCACCACCGGTGCCATCACCGACTTCCACATTGCCTGACATCCCCTCGGACATGTGCTCCGCGATTTCCATGTCGTGCATTCCACCTGGATGGCAGCGGGCGCTGCTGAGCAACCAATCGCAGGAGTGACTTGCATGAGCCACGGAGGGCTTTTATCCCTTTTCATGACCCAGTGAATAGGGTTTGTTCTTTGCAAAGACCGTACGGCTGTTCTTTTACAATAGGAAGCTGGAACTCCTACCCTCATGGTCACACAGCTCCTAAACAAATGACATCCTACCAATTGTTGTTCTTCCCATGACCTTGTTATATCTCTTTGGCTACCCAAACTTCAGATTACTCTTCCAGCTGAGGATATTATTACAAAAGTGTACCAGCATTGCAGTAAGTTTTGTCATGTCTGTTAATTTATCGATGTACCATGTAAAACCAGCACTATTGTATTAAATCCTTTCCATTAAATAACCTTTTTAATCAGTCGACATATGGCAGGTAGTCTGGCATGAGTCAAAAGCTGAAATGACTCAATCCCAAATCCTACAGTCATCAAAATGACTGGAGGAAATGATGAATTTAAAAGCAGTGCAGCTATTGTAGCTTACGTGACTGGTCCCTTTAGATATTTGTGTATACAGATGCTCTGGCTCGGCATTCACATTGTCAGGCATTGGGGTCGGTTCCCAGTCACTCAGAATTGATAGAGAGATTAGCGGCACTATTGATGATTCACTTCTGATTAACACATGTAACTGGCTTCACATTGTAATCAATCTTCCCTGAACTTTAGGACACAGGTATCTGATCAGATTAGTGTTAGCGGGCTTATGTTTGCATTTGTATGACCACAGCAGTATATTGTTACAGCCATTTCTGATTTACTGTTATCTCTTTTTTTTTTAATTGCTCAAATTGATAAGATTTGGCTGTCATTAGGTGTTTGTTAGATTGATTTAAATTGCAAAGGTTTTTTTGTACATCATTTTTTAGGCAAGAAAAAAGAAAAAAAAGATCTATCAAACACAGGGGAACATATCATGATATATCAGGTAGATGGTCATGCTTGAACAGGCATGTCCTAACTCCATTCAGGTATCATGAAGACCTTTCACAGAGCATTCCAGATATTGATTTATTTAACAATATTAAAATGTGCTTATGATGATTCCTTTAGCTTAAGTTTTTAAGAATAAATGTCACATCAGATCATTTTCTTGTACATGCATAAAAAAGATTTTTGCAATTGCAGCATCAAGGTTAATGTATTTTGTCCTAAAGATGAATGAAGCCATATAAAACCTAGATGGAACGTACCCAATAGCTGGCATACAAACATGGTCTTTTATAAGCTTTTAGAGTAAGGAAGCTTGTAAAGCCGGTGATTAGGCTTTATCAATCAGGAGGCTATGCTTCCCTTCCCTCGGTCATCCCCTGGCTTTTTAGTGGGAATTATTCTCTCATGACTTGTTACAATACACACCGTGTGCAGCTGACAGCACAATGGATGAAAATGGAGATATGTCCTCTCCCGAGTAATTGCATTTCTCATCCACTCTCGGTTGTTAGTACAAATTAGATGTTGGACTATTCCTCCCATAAAAAATGCGTTTGGGGTTAATTCCTCAGACCTGTCATAAAGTACACTTCGTTCCTCGTTTATTCTTATTAAAGGAGCATTCACGGGTAACTCCCTGCTATTGCGAATTGTCGATTCATCGGTTTTAATCCCAGACGTTTCCCATGCCACATGACCAGCGGGGTGTCATAGATGACCGATGGGAGGGCGCCACTTGGCACGTCCCTATGGAGAGCGACAGCGGCTTCCCCTCCTGGCTGCCTCGTGAATCCACGCCTGGCGTAGATGACCATTAGAGTGATTGATGCTCTTGCAGATTGCCAGTAAATGTCTTTTTCGAATTTAAAACTCAAGCAAGAATTATTGTATAATGACCTTTGATTATGGTAGCTTCATTACATAAGCACTCGGCACGTGGATTTTACTGCTCAGCTCCGATGTTTTAATGACACAAACTGTGAGTTGAGGATTGGCAGAAATGGCCCAAAATAATTAGACTATACAAATGGTTTATGATGTCAAATAGGACAGCTGTAAAAAGTGACATTTAGCTTCACGTTTATTCGCTGGCTAGGGTTTTATGGTTTAGTTGACCAATGCTAGTCCCCAGTGTTAGTGCCTATCACACCCAATTCTACCTGTCTTTTGTAAATGCAGCCAGCTGTGAAATAGCATATTGCCTGCTTGCGAGATACTGCCGCGGGTGGCTCAAATAACCCCTTTTGTGGCAGGCATTGTGAGGGAATCTGGAACCAGGGAGTCTAGGGGGTGTCACAGTCACGGTTACGGAGGTGACGGAGCTCCCTGGATAGGTCTCAGTTCCGAGATAGATGCTGATCAGTGCCATTTGTCTTGGTGAGGAGCAGAAGTGACTAGATGTGACACTTTTCTAGATTACTGGAGCAATTGTGTTAGGGGGGGAATAATGAGGCGAGTATTTCCAACCCTGGCTGAGGTATGGGGTCCTCTCCCTCTGACCTCTCCTCCCCTACCCCGGGGTTGGCTGGGGTGCGGTACCCTGGCCCTAGGAAGCAAGCGGGGCCTTCAGGTACCTGGCGATTTCTACAGCTAACCCATCCCGCTAACCCGGGAGAAAGAGGGAGGGGCAACGGCTGCCGCCATAGCGACCCAAGGGCTGTCAGGAAGTCTTCCCTGGAGACTGCGGCCAATGGCTACAGAGTGCCACATCCTGCAGACTGATGCACTTTGTCTGAGGCTTCTGTGACAAGTGAGAGGTTTCCTGTGAGAGGGACCACTAATGGAAGCGCAGGGCAGCCGGAGCTAGGGCCGAGACCGACACCGGCAGGGTAAGACAAGACTGTGGTCCTGACAAGTGGCAAGTGCAGTCAGAGATGGATGACGTTACACCCCAATGTGCTGGGATTGGCACTGTTTGGGTACTGAGGAAGCAAGAGGCAGAATTGTTTCATTTTTTTGTTTCTTCTACCTTGGTGTCTAACTAATGCCCCCAGAGACTTGCAGAGGCAGACCAACGCATCACACTATTTCTGCAGCACCAATGAATCGACATTGGGCAAAAGATAGTGTTGCCTCTCTGTCAGTGCCACGTGCTGAGTGAGAGACTCTACCCCAAAATATACATGAAACACTGCAGGTGACAAATTCCAAGTTGATTTTATGGTAGCTAGATCAACCTAAAATAAAGAATAGACAGCTACAATGAAATCCAAACAATTAGGTATCAATACATGTACTTAATGCTGCCTGGCATTTTATACTTTAATAAATGGGGGGTATTGTAATACCTTTGCTAGGAAATTTCGCAAAGATACCAGAAAGAAGCAAAGGCCTAAAAATAGCAGCACCTCGTGATTGGCCAAAGCTGCCTAAGGAATAATGTGATTGGCTCAAGGACTTAGTATGACCAAGGGTACCAGTAGTTTGAATTCAGAATGCAAAATGCTCCCTATTAAATGGCCTTGTTGACCACATGCCAGTAGTTATTAAAATAATTATAATACTTGGACAGTAACAATGGGAAAAATAAAAATATCCACTGAAAAGTGAGACCCCATTTTGGTAAATGTTTTTTTATTCCTTCCTAAAGTTAAAAACTGCATGAAGAGATTCATTCTAGTTGTTGACTAAATCCAGCCTAAAAGTGTGTATTGTCTGCCACTAGTGATACTTTCGAAATTGCTTGGCCTTTAATAATTCTGATTTACCAATCTCAATTTGTTGGCCTTTAATTGTTCTGATTTACCAAAAGAATCTTAGAATATTGGCAAATAATTTGCTGAATCTGATGGTGGTCTACGATCATAATGAAGATAACATTTTATAAGTCTTTTGTTTTACATGTGCATGTGTAATAAACTGAGATGGGAGGATATATTTACCGACTAAAGGTCACACAGGTTAATTTATTCATTGTTTCACAAAGTCTTGTTTGTTTTATGAAGGGAGTCAATATAACCCCCCAAAATAAATCTTTTTAGAGTTTAAGATTTTGTTCTCTTTGCATATTGGGTATGTGGAACACCAAGGCAAGTCCTCCCTCGTTGCATTCTGGCTGTGCCTATATCATTGTTCCAGAATTAAATTGGGATGAGCCCAGGCACAAAGATGATTGTTAGCCAGAGGTGTAAGTCCAGGGTGTGATAAGGAGGAAGCTAGAGAAGCCCATACCCTCAACTAATCCTCACAAATTATCCCCCACCCGGCTCTCTCAGGTTCCCCTGCCATCTGATTTATTGGGGAGCGTTTCCAGGGAGTTTTTCCCTCCTGGGTCACAGAGGTTAATCCCGGCCCGGGTCCTCGCTCGCTCGTGCCCCGGCGCTGAGCCCGCTGTGTCTGAGTCAGGGCCGCAGTGTGCGGCTCGCTACCCTTGGGGCAGGTGACAGGGAAGAGCCAGAGCTATTGCCAGCACAGTGAGGTCTTGTAGAGATGTACGGTACGGAACTGCCCTGTCCTGTCCTGTCGCAGTGCCCGAGGAACTTCCTTCCCACTGTGCGTACCCTGGACTGTGTCCTTGCCCAGTCCCGGGTTACCCACTGTACACACCCACACCCCATTATCACCCTCCCAGAGGCAAATCAACAAGGCACCCAAATCGGTGGTCACATTCCCCGTGTTGACATACACTGACAGCCCCTGAGCATCAATGCCAATTATCGATGATTAAAACTTGAGGCACGCACGTGACTATACCTCGATCCATGAGCAGCACCGGGCTAAACTGTTCCACAAGTGAACATCCAGCGGTGTCTTTAGGGATACATTTGCCTTTGCCGTTCCCGACCTTTGCCCTCCACTCTGACAAGGATCCTGGGACCGAGGACCCCTGGGCCCTGCCAGGGTGGCAAAGCGGGGGCACGGTAGCCTCCCAGGGCAGTAATCGAGGAACACAACGGAGGCCACAGTGTGGACCTACCAGGTGTGACTGCTTCAAGAAAAGACACACAAATCTCCATCGAACACCAAGCAGCAGAAAAACTCGGCAAGAAAATTGACGAGCAGGACAGCCAGAAACAAAAGACCGGGATGGCAGTACCTGGATGTTAAGAAGTCGATATGTTGCTGTAACAACTGCCTGCTCCCTTGTTTGGTAGCACACAGAAATGACAGGATGGCAGGGAGACTCCCCCAAAGCCGCAGCCGATTCCACAGCTTAATTACCTGTAATTGAAAGCAAATTGTCCTTCGGTTGCGCCGTTGAGTGCGTCTTGTTGCGGAGGCCTGGAGTTGCAAAGGGGATCATCAGCCGAACATTATCCCTATGTGGTGAATGGCATAGTGATTGTCCTCGATGGCCACACAGACGCAAATTGCTGTCAGCCAGTAATGCTTACAGCAGTTTGTTACTGGCAATTAGTAGATCCACATTTGGGCAATACTATTTAATTCATGTGTATACTAATATTTGTAGACGTTTCATATAAGCTTATCTATTGCTAAGAAGTGTAAGTTCATTCAAGTTGGAATACCAGTATTAAATTATTGTGTTTAGATAGATAGTTTATTTACACTTTCATGTTAAAAATACAATAATAAATGTAATTGTTAGGACAGTTCATAATATACATGAAAGTGTTGGCAATCCAGAAAGCAAAGTTGGATGCCTTACAGAAATACAAAACTTAAAAAAAAAAAATACATCGAGATGATTGGTTGATGTATTGTTGACAAGTTACCTATGCCATGTCATTTACTGGCATTTGGTATAGTGGTGAAATAGTAGCGTTTGAGTTTCTCCACTAACCCAATTGTAGAGCAGAAAAAATCATTACTCCCTCTCTCTCTCTCTGTGTACACAAATTTGATAAATAGCCAACCATTATTAAATCCAAAAAGGTTAAAGCAGAACGTTTCCATATATCCCCAAACAATGTGTTACCAGAGCTTCCACAAATTTATACAGTGCCCATTTATAAATATTGTATTATTGGACCATTTAACCACAACTTTTCTATTATTGATCAGGCATTTGCAGAAAAGGCATTTATATATAAGAAGACTGGCAGTAGCACAGACTGACGCCAGCATGGGGGAAACATCTGTATGATATACTGAGAGAGAAATTTATATGGGTGACATTTGTACAGATGCATTTTTTTTTTTTTTGTCATATGCAGTTTATGTTCTGGGGCAGGTCTCGTCAATATATTGATGCAACATGCATATATCATTTGTTTATTGAAACCCCATTGAAACTTCTAGAACATTAATTTTCAAATGTGTGCTCAGCCTGGAGGCACTATCACAAGGCTTATTCAGTATGTTTGATTGCATACTTGATCAATAAATAACTATGTAGGGAGGGGTGGGGGGGTGGGAGTCTTTTGGTGAGATAATTTTGTGACTTCTGTTCCTTTGCACTGGCTGACACCTATTGAGTTACAATTAGAGAAGCAGCAGGATGGGTTGCAACCAAATTTCTAGGAATGATGAAGCAGTGGTCCTTTGATTGACTTTGCTGATGTGGAATCGGTCAACCGTTACAAGTGTACTGCAGTAGCTGCGTGTGTTGCACTTTAAGTGGTCTATTTTTCCGGAGTGACCCCAAGCTTCTTGTCACACTCTCACCTCGAGGCGATGTTCCTGTCGCCCCGCCACTTCTCCATCAAACTCCCCCTAGCATCTCCATCACTCTCCCTTTCTGCCACCGCCACCTAGGTCATGTGGTAAACCTCTTCACCTTAAGCTGGGCAGAAATGCTTCAGGAATCATTTCCATTTACAATGTCTCCCTTTCTCCTGGTCGATGTGCCCTCACCAAAGATTTCACCGTCCATCTAATTGGACTAGTTTGGTTTGTTCAGTGTCCACTACTGTGTAGAACAGTGGCTCTGCCGTAGGCTCCTAATTAACGGTGAACCGTCTGAAGCACACACCCCATGCTCTTACCGAACGTTGACACGTGCGCCAGTCACTAATGCGTTCTAACGCTGTAATCTCCCAATGCCTCATGCGTCTTCATAAAGCGGCTTCCCCTGGCCTCAGGCTATGGTAAATTAGGCACCTGGGGTATCTTCTACAACAATAGGTTCTCCGTTTTATTTCCGGCTGCCTGCGACATTTTCCCGATATCTAAGGGAGTAGAAAACCATTGCCACGAAACAGTGGAGAGCATTCAGGCAGTCTCGTGTTGCATTTCAGCACCGACTAGAAGTCCCTTACGGATAATAGCCTCACCGAGTCAAATTACCAATAATTAGAGAATATGGAAGTCGCTTTTTCTCCTGCGGTAAGCTTGCGTGTTGAACCAGCGGAGGGAGCCATCTAAGTCACAGGAAATAATAACTCTACACTTTGAAGAAGACACAGCCATGAAAACATACGGGCGACAAGACAAAGAATCTGTAGCCCGTTGGATGCATATTGCATAAGACCTCGGGCAGTAAGAAAATCAGATTCCGATAAGCCTCCGTGTAAGGGAGTGGGCCTTTAATTGGATCAGCTAGCAACATCTGCTTTTAGTAACAGAAAGGAAACAAAAATTGAATGGCGTTTCGTCATAACAGGAAAAAAAAATAAGTCATAGTACCTGCTGTTTGGACATCAGATGATATAAAAAAACTCAGTCTCTGTGTTGGAAAGAAATATTGACTGAAAAAACGAATAAAGCGTTGATGTCTGTCCCATCTATGTCATTTGGGGTTATATGTATATATCTCTAGTCCACATTGTGACATACTTGTATGGTTGTATTCGGTGTTTTACCATGCAGAATGTTACAGAGTGGAAGAAGAGAAGTAATTTCCAGTATTATCGATAAGATTAAAACTATATCCATCCCTGTGTGGAACAATGCTTGTCTGGATTAAATCCTCCTCACACTACATGTACGACCGAGACACATACAAATCCTTCTACAGCATGGCTACTCCAAACTCCTATAACCTTTACAGTAGTCCCTCTCTTAAAAGGACACTCTCTAGAGCGGACACCCCTCTAGAAAGGACACAAATTCTTGACAGCAAGTGCCATGAATGCATGTAATGCTCCCTCTCTTCAAAGGTCACCTCTCTAATAAGGACAGAATTCTGTGGCAGAAGGGGTGTCGTATTAGAGAGTGACTACTCTAATAGAAAGAAAAGCTTTCACAAACTACAGCATTAATTATCATTTGATTTAACATTATTCTATTTGATCTTTTCTAGACTTCAACTACCAGTACCGGTAGCAAGGACCGTGGACTCCAGGAATGAAAGTTCTGTTGGTCAAGCCAGATGATGAATGATGCCTGATGTATTTGCCAAATGCTATTTGGGCCAAACCACTGCCACATTTAGGTTTGTATGCCACAAGCAATGATATATGTAGCTACCTTTAAAAAATGCATTGATAAATGTATTGATTTTGGAATTAGTGGTATATAAAATTTAGCATCATCAAGCCAACCCTGAAGCATTTGGTTTATGCCAGGCTTTTTTTTTTTTTTTGGTTAATAAGTAATTATTAGCTCCACTGTTGCTTTGCTTCAAAAAAAAGTTTCTAAAATCTCATGTGAAGCATTAAATTAAATAGTCCAGTAAAATTGATGCAAACAATGTGGCTATACACAAATTTATTGATTTTGGAATTGAACGGTATGTGCAATCCAGCATCACTAATCCATGCGGGTAGAGATGATGAGTGGTTGAACCGCATCGGGACTGCCAACTTCGGGAATGATCCGCACTTGAAACAGTGTTTGCCAAGAAACACCCGCTGTCTACCACTAGAGGAAATTTGTTCCCATTTTCAGGTTATGTTACCACAAAGACAGGACACACTGAAAATTGAGGCGAAGTTTCTGTTGTGTAGGAAAGTGTCTCACTTCTGAGAAAGTTGTGGAAGAATGGTATACAAATGCAAATGTTGCAGAGTTCATTCATTTGTTGTGGACCATATGAGCAAATTCATTGGTTCTTCGAAAAAAAATCATGCATACGGGTACGTGTTTTGTTTTCATTTGAAAAACAAAATCATTTTCCTGACATTTGTTGTTGTTGTTGTTGTTTATTTTCCGAATTGTAACAGACATACAGCAGATAAATACATATTTAGTGGAGTACAATTTGTGGTCATTCCATCTGAGCAATATAGCTGTGACCTATGATCTGAATACGGTAAACAAGCATTAAGGTACATAGGCGATGGAAGCCAATGAAAAAATACATAATATATATTGTTGCCCACTTAATATTGACTTAAATATGAATATTCTTCAGTGCGAGTATGATGGCCATGTTCAAAGATCTCTTATTTCCAAATGGCCTCCTCCATCCTGGTCCTCTGATATACAAAACTGTTTGTCTTGTCAAACACAAATTAATGACTGCACTACCATCAAATGCCAGTGATTGGATTCCCATCTCAACTAACCCTCCCGTTTGTGGCCCCCCATAGCCACTGGTGCTGACAGGGCTGTAACATAGAACCTAGTTGGCAGTGTTGGCCTCACTTCACCTGACTTCATCTGCTAATTGTGAACATTAGGTATTAGATGGCAGAGCGCTCCCTCCGCCTACACTCCTGTCATACCTCTATGGATTCCCCCAGGACGCTGGAAACCATGGTGAACAGAATCATAAGCCCAAACCCAAATAGAGCAGCAGTAAACATGGTGCTTTGCTTGGCAGCCTTGGCTTGATCTCTTGTAACATTTGCCTTGAATAATTGCACCGCCCTCAGTGTTATCTTCTCCGCCAATATTGGCCTCCATATTTGGCATCAAGGAGATTTACTGCAGCCCTAGCCCGCAGAAAAGAGCTTTCTCCATGCAAAGCCTTTTACCAGGGCATCGGGTGATATTTGGGTCTAATGACAACTATGCAGACCGCTCAGGGAAGAAAGCCTGACATCAGCTTGGCTTTTGTTGGGACATGAACAGAAAACACATGGAATTCTATCCTCTTTGCTTTCACCAAATATCTACACGCTTTTTAAGATTGAATTTGAAATAGAGCAAGACTTAATTTGTCCCAGAGAAGGAATCAACACTGTGTTCTTTTGTTCCAGATTCATTTCAGATCCATTATGGAAAAAAAAGAAACCCCTGTGGTATTTGCCAGACAGTTAATAATGGCTTTGCCACATATGATACTTTGCTTCTGCCGCTGTAGTGATATGACCGCTGGCCGTCAATACCAGACTCCCTAGACATGCCATCGGCGTTATTGTTGCCATGTGAAATAGGAGAGTGTTGATCGAAATGTTTCCTTTTCCGATATGCCTTACCACATTTGTAATGTCATGCACGGGTATGCTGGGAGTGTTTGTATGTAGAAATTGTATGAATTTTGACACCATACCGATCTATGAACTGGACTTACTCTCAGTGTAACTCTAGAACTGTTTGGCATATCTATCTATATACATTCAGGTACCTTCAGAGTTAGCTGTAGTGGACGTTTTATTCCAAAGTGCGGAATGCCATGGGTATGAATACAGAGAAGATGTCACCATTTCACCACTTCTATTTACCGGTATAACCTTGCCCATATGATAATGGCAATTTTGACAAAGTCATTTGCTAGTAATTAAAATCTCAAAGTGACATAGCATATATAATTCTGCATGATGATTTTTGGCCTTCTACAGCAATTAGCCCTACCTTCATATTACCAAGAAATATTAACCAAAGAAATGACATTTCCTACTTTTGTCTGCGCCACGCTACGCCACATTAGTGTTCAATACATGGAGATGCTCCATCCAACCACCTGACTGCTTTACGACTCCTTTTACTGAACAATATCATTAGAAAATTGGCTTTTCTAGATTTTGGGCTGGCGCTTTGAGCAAACTGAATGGAATAGTGACATGCCACATTTCCTAAATCATGCTGGGGGAGAAAAAAAAAGTACCTGTATTTTTTCATATAATTTATGTAGTGTTTTATGAGTAGCCAGCGTGGGTCAGGGAGGGTGCTCCAATGTATAAATCATTGGCAACCTCTTTGACTTGGTTTTCGGGGATATATGGGATGAGATGTATGTAGGACTGGCAGAGGAGCTAGTAGGGCCGTACGTCCTTGTTGAATATGCAAATCTAATGTAGCTACATCCATTCTTGTAAACCGTAAGTGGTAAAAGAAAAGTGGAATGCGATTTATAACCTAGCAGGCTTGTCCCAGGAAGTTTGTATACTTTAACATAGCACTGGAAAGGCAGCATTAACCACTGGCATGTTTCTGTCTTGCCACACATGGGAATATTCAAGGGGTTAATCTTCGTTGACTTCAAGTGTAATAAATTTGTTACTCCTTAACAAATTTTAAAAGTAGAAGCTCTAATTTGCAGCCTTGTAGAAATTGTCTTGTTGAAGTCAATTTGAAACTTTTTTAACAAAGATTCTTACTAAAAAGATTGCATCGAGGATGGATATCAAGGATAGACAGGTCAGAACAGATGATACTGTAAATTCATTAATGTTGGGAGGGATTTATTTGGCGAAATTTGCGACCATCTTTAAATCGCAAAAATAAATACCCGCAAACGTAATTCATGTACCTAGATAATTGACGAACTCTGAGATAACCGCAAATATTAATCCCCACGAACATGGTTTTGTCTCAAAAACACAAGTATTAATGAACGTACAGTATCCCAAAACATAGAGCCATTGTGAAGTGAAAGTTTTGTGTATTGCTCTACTGATGTCTTGGCGCTGATGACCGCGTCTACTTGGAAATGCTTATAGGCGAAATGCTTATAGGCCTTAGTCTTCCTGGACAGTGTCATGTAGCTTTTGACTTCATCACTTACTGTGTGACGCATGCCTGGCACACTTTTATAGCAGAGGAAAAAAAAGAGAGCTGACGAAAGCCTGAAGTGCCCCTCAAAGAAATATGATGACCCGAGCGATATATATGGTGGCACATGATGACCATCCCTTGCAGCTGATTTGCTGATGATAATTCCGCCATGGCCAAATGCCCTGTGATTTATTAGACGTACAGCCACACATGATAGCCATTATCTGAGCTAGTGTAAAAACGGGTGCATGCGCTCGGCACGGCTTTTAGGTTGTCTTATAATTTTTGCATCTGAGTTAATATGTGATGTATCGGCCGAGGCGATGGTGCCGGGGTGCAAGGTTGTGTATATTTATTGGGTGATTATCCCGAGGGTGGTGTCTTCACCAGGGGGTGCGGGTCAGGTCGTCAGTGGAAAGGGTTGGGAGGACCGAAAAACCTGTCCTAATCATCCCCCGCCCTCCTCCCATATGCCCATGGTATGCATGGAGACAGTTCACAATAGAAATGTACTCTAGTAAATATCGGCAGAATCTAATAAAGAAATGGCAGAATAAGCTATGGTGTTCCCCAGCACATTTATAAGCGGTGACATTACTAACCTTGCATGTATTGTGAAAAGAAGGTAGAGACTGGCTGGGAAGCCACAGTTGGACAGCAGTGACCAGCTATGTGTGGAAAATGACGTAGTCATTCAAATGATTATGACCATCAACAATATATAAACATGATGATGAATAATAAGAAAAAGGTGGTTATAAAACAGTTAGCCATGGCTGCATGGACATCTGTTGTTGACCTCCATCACATGAGCAAATTTAAAATCTGTTCTAAATATTCAAGCAAGCCGTAGGAGAACATTCAGTGACACGGAGAATTTTTTAACCCCCAAATGATTATTTCTAAACATAATATCTGGAACAGTGCAACATCATTACACAACAAACAGCAATCCCACCAGAAAATCATTATTCTTCAAAATTGTGAACCACTATGATACTGTATACACCATTTGGCGAAAAGTGAGATCTTCTGTTAGCTCTTTTATTAATAGCTTTTTCATGCCTCTGGTTTGAAAGAACAACAACATATATTTGTGGACACATGTTTGTTGTTCACCGTTGTTTGAGGTGAAAACAAACGTCTGTGGCACTAAAATTAGCCATCCTTTTGAAATTGTTTTGATGAATACTTTTTATGTTTTGCAAATCAAATACAAACATTCCAAAAAAACTAAGTAAAACAAGCAAACAACAACAAAAAAGCACCAGTAGATGCCAGTACTGATACCTGCACATGTACTTCGTTAGGGTTTGCTAATTCAGTCCTGGAAGAAGGTCTACGATGTATGACACTGAAGTATGTGATACTACTGTAGGCAGTGACAATAGTTAACGGGTGGGCAAGGCTGATTGCTGTGGCTACCCTGGGGATAGCGCAGACGGTGGACAAACCATCCATGCCACCCACCGGTCCAGGCTATAGGTAGGCACATTTGTTCTGCTGATGGCATGTCTTGACACTGACCGACCATCCGGTCTTTGACCTTTTCATTTGTATAAATGATCAGTTTTAGACCCTATTTATCCACATGAGTGATGGCTGTCTAAACGGGACCAAAGCAGCACAGGGTCACTGTGGTGAAAGATAAACCACCTATAGTAGGGAGAATTTGGTGCCACAACTTCATAAATTGAATAGTCAGTTTCATTCAAAAGCCAAACTGCCCTTGGTCATGTGACTACCATTTAGCCAATCTCATTCCGTTATATAAGGCTTCGACCAATCACAAGATGGCCCAGTTTTCATTCCTTTTCATTTCTTCAGATATCTTCAGAACATTTTCATGCGAAGGGGCTTATATAATCACATATCTTTATTCATACTCGAAGTACACTTACAACATTGTAACATCATACATGCATCTTTTTGCTATCAACTAAGGCATTTCATGGGAATTGGCTAGTGACTGGTTTCGAACCCATAACCATTCGGCCACCAGACAGGGACAAATCTACTCCCTATTGGTCCAGACCGGAGTCAAACTCACCATCGATATATCTGAAGCCAAATATCTTACCGTTTGGCTAATGGTGCATTCAGTTTTTTTTGCTGAGACACTTTCTCTACTTAAACATCAACTTTCTCATCTAAACAGCAACCGTAAACCATCACAGTGGTTTCTTGACTTTCTTTGTATATACACATATAGAGAGTAAAATATTCCTCAGTCTAGTTTTGTGCATTTTTGTGCTTATGTTTCGCAAAATATTCTACCAAAGTATGTAGGATGGTGTTCCTGATTGATAACAAAATATATCCTAACTGAATTTAGGTCTTTTGTACAAAATACCCAATAACTCAAGCTGCTGGTAATCAAGTACATGAATTTATACACACTAGATTTTACTGGATATTTTGGGAAGTAGCACATTATTTCTTCTTGTGGTACATTTTCAGTTGCTTTGTGGAATGTCTAAAATATCTTTTATATTTTTCACAAAAAACGATGAGCAAGAGTACTTTCTGACCAGCATAATTGTCCCAGAATGCAATGCTGCTGACTCAGTCAGAAGAAGTATGAAATTTGAAGAAATTATTTACATCCTCTATGTCTCCCGAAGACAACCTATAGCCCTAGATGTGAAGTATAGGAAGCTTCCTGGGAAGAAGAAACATTCAAGCTGCTTTTACTTTCCTTAGTAATTGTGACTCGGAGTGGCATTAATAATTCAGGGAGTGGGGACATGGGAGACCGGACTCGAAGTTTTTCCTGGAGACGGTCAGGAAGAGGCAGTTGCCAGGTCATTACGGGAGCCCCTCTTATCTCGCCATAGCAACGACACCCTAAATTTCACCC
>JAAUYG010081749.1_pt1 | contig 19680 bp, 12 predicted proteins | sample 7278091 | NCBI WGS metagenome assembly JAAUYG01 (sample SAMN14350201, study PRJNA611818) | marine sediment metagenome | isolation source: surface marine sediment (0.6m) | place: French Polynesia: Moorea | collected 2018-08
CTGACCTTGAAAGGACAATTCAAGGGTTCTGATAAGGATGTAGTATCTTATTGCCAACCGGGATGCCCCCCTCGCGTTGCACAGCAACCGACTGTCTAGTTTACTGTAATATTACTAATTATAATATAATTTACTGTGGGAACGAACTTGTTTGGGCCAGTATAATGATAGCTGTCATTTAAGTTATTTGGACAGTTAAAAATAATTTAACCAAGTACAAAATATGCATCTTGATTTAGAATCTCTGGGTCTAAATTAACACTGCCAAATATCTTTTACAAACAATTTTGTGGCTCAACAAACTCATTTGTGGCTAAAAGAAAAGCTTTTGTGGCTCAACAAACTCATTTGTGGCTAAAAGAAAAGCTATCTTTTAGCCACAGTCAGGTTAACTAAGAAAATTTCCTAGCGCTATAGCAGTAGTGCTAGTAGCAGTGCTAGTAGCATTGCTAGTAGTGCTAGTAGTAGTAGTAGTAGTAGTAGTAGTAGTAGTAGTAGTAGTAGTAGTAGTAGTAGTAGTAGTAGTTTTAATAAATGTTGCATTGGTGTAGCATATATCAGAGTAGCAGAAGTTGAACTTACAGTCACAAACAACAAGTTTCATGTGCGTACTGACAGCAGCAATAGTAAAAGTGGCAACTGGTGAGCAAGCATTGTATTTGACTATCAATATCTGTTCAGTATACATGTACCGGTACATATACACTAATAACTGCAATGAACCTTTTATTACCAGTCATTTGTTAGTCTTTGCCATTTAAATACATTGTATATTTACATCATGTTAAAATCGGTATGTTATCTATCCGTAGTAGACTATAGTTTGAACACAGAAAGTGAAATATTTTGATAACAGACTATAAGTGGATGTTTTTGACACCTGAAACTGGAACACTTTAATGAAATTTACTGTGCTTTTATGGATGTTAAACCCTGGAGTTTAACTTCGGCAAGATGGGCAGTTGCTGGGCAAAAGGGGACATTGTCCTTCGAAAGCATCCCTATGTTTACATCGGTCCACCCATTAAATCTTTGATCCTGTTATCAAAGAGTCGATCTCCAATCTCCTGTATGGACCACCAACCTGGAATTCCTTCAGAAATGGGTTGTTGGGAATAAGAAAAACCCTCAATTTGGGAACCCGCAACCCCTTAGCTGAGAGTTTAACATACAGATGGCCCATGTTGCTGGGTTGTACATGCAGCAGGGCATTTCAGAGACCTGCTGGCTGATGCATTACAGTTTCTGTCTCTGAAGGCAGCAGGCCCAAATGGCATCCCTAATGTTCTTTGAGAGACCTGGCTGAAAGGTTTCTGAGATTAAAACCAGTGTGAGAGACCCCAGTTACAGGTAAATACACATTTAGTGCCAAGTTGATGCGGTACCAGGTTGTCCGGGAGGAGCACTTCCAGGGTCACATGCAGGAATCCTTAAAGACTGTTTTTGGTCAATTTTGCTCCTCAGATTAGAGCAGTCCTAGTTAAAAGGTAGCTGCAGTGCTGTGTACCATCATTGTGCCAGCTTAAGACTGCTGGTTGCACGCAAGATTTAGTGCTACCCCATTTGTAAAGGGAATTCACACAAATTTGATTAGTCATTTTACCAAAATAAGAACTAAAAATATTCAGGCCCATTTAGCATTTTTTGGAGTATCGGTAAAATAAACAAGAAAGACCACTGGGACACCAGTAAATCCCACCCACCCACCAAATTATAGGGCTGTTTCGTTACAAGGAATTTTGATAATTGTCACACTGGCTTGAACACTGGTCAAGCAAACTGAAATCTGATGTTGTGGATGGACACCCCATATATGACTTCTTGTTAGTGGTCAATATAATTAGCATAACTTTGTAATATACAAAAATGTTTGAAATATCACCGACCTTGAATTTGAACTTTTTATCGGTCACTTCAGATCATATCTACTGGGTAAATTGAACTCCCTGTATACATGGTATAGGACTTCCTATAAGTGCTCAAGTGCCATAATCAGCAAAAATGAAGTTTAATTGGTATAAATACTCTTTGAGATATTTTGTTTGAAGACACCTGAAGAGAGACAAAGTGAAAGTATAGAAACCGGGGCTGCCGGGGTTTTAATTGAAAATCAGTGTACAGTGTAAAATGGTGCTGTATTTTACACTTACCGTAATTAGTAAATCTAGTCTTATCAGCAGTGTCATGCAGTTCCACCAACAAGAGTCAAGCTGATCCTATCTTTTTTAACTCAAGTTGCGGAAATAACCGTCAGGTTCTAGTTTTTGAGAAACCTGTTCCATTTAATTTATACATCCCCCCCTTCCCATCTCCTCCATGGTAAAATCATTTGGGAGTGGAGTGTATGCATTCACATTGACCTTGGATATCTATAAGAGATCAGCCGATTCATCAAGTTGATGGAACAGGTTTTTTCTCAAAAGGATTACTATTGTTAATGCTACTATTGTCATGATTATACATTAATAGCAACGCATATATGGGGAATCCACTGGTGCCATGACAAATTTTGACCTTGAGTCACCTTGAAAGGTCAAATTTAAGGGCACTGATGTTTTGAATGCTTATGTCGCTTAAAGAAGCAGAGTTAGGCTATGTTACTATTAAATATTAGTAGGAAAGCATATATGGGGGTCCAATGTCACCATGACATTTGACCATGAATGACCTTGACAGGTTAAAGACAAGGTCACCAAACTGTCCTATTAATCTTAATCTTTCTTGAGATATAAGGCTGTGATGTTAAACATCACAGCCTTGTATCTCAAGAAAGATTAAGATTAATAGCTGAATAGGAAGCCATGGTCAAGATTAATAGGAAACCATATATAGAGTGTCCAAAGGCAGTGTCACATTTGATCTTGAGTGACCTTGAAGGGTCAAAGTCTAGGCTTAATACTCATGTTTTGAATGGCTGTACAAATAATAGTTGCCAGTAGCACTTGGTAAATGTCACATTAGGCCGTTTGTTGGTAGTGGGGTTTTACGTTGTCCCAGCAGTCTTCTTGTTTGAACATCTTAAGATCTACAGGGCAAATGATTTTAAAAAAAAATACTCAATTAGCAAATCCTCTGTTTCTAATCACGTATTATATACTTGAGTTTTCGTCGTTGGATGGACATTTCCTCTTAAACAGGCACATTAATCAAACACCAGTTACTGTTGGTATTTATCTTGACAATTGTTTCTTGTTTATTTATCATCAGGGTCATTAAACCTTATACTTAGAAGGATCAAATATTCGGCACTTGCTTGATCTGACTGATTGTTGGTGGGATGCAACAGGAATAAGCCGATCCCATAATAGCTGTTTCTGGCTGAAGATTAGCTGAATCTTATTGGTGGAACCAGGCACTCAGGAACATGGCAAAAGTATTAATGCCTTAAGGAAATTTAGGTTTGTTCTTGACATTTTTTTAAGCCTAATATTAAACAGTACGTCACTATTTGTGTAAAAAATTACAATAATCATACCACACTTTCATCTCTAAATGTCTTAATCCTACATGTATGTGTGACAAAGACCACTGAATGTCCCACTAAAACATATTGAAGATGGAAGTCATAAACATGGGCTTTTAAAGGCAGCCATATAAAGAGGATCGAGCTTTGATGACTCTTACCATTTACCATATGTCGAACCATCATATTCCCACTCTCCTGGCGCAATACCCATACAATTGCATTATGGGACACAACAAAGATCTCCCGCTCTCAGAGACAATCAAATTAAGCCACAAGTTATCCGGATTCAGTTCTTGATTATCCAGAATTATCACACACATCAGTGTCAGATGGGTGGGTGTGGGGGTGGGTTTATTCATCAGATCTTAGATGACCTCCAGACAATATGCGAGCAGTTGAGCATATGGTTACCAGTGTTCTTACGTGTCTGTAAAGAGTTACCAGTTGTAGTAACTTGGCACAAAAATTATTCAAGAAATGCGCAGTCTGAAAGCTTAGGCATGGTGTCAATGACATATCTTTCTGTCGGGTTAAATGTTAATTACTTGGGCAAAGACAGATTGGTGGACCGGAGTGTAGCCGCTGCAGGCCAATCTGTTACCCAGGGCTGATTAAGTCATCTCAGTGTGGCTGCACACGTCTTTCCTGTGCACCAACGAAGCCTTGTGCGACAGGACGGCATCAATCTCGCCCCATCTTCACAAGCATCGCAATAAAGTAGAAAGCGGAGCACCCGGGGAACCTGTAGTTACATGTAGCTCAGCCATACTGAGTGTGTCCTTCTTTGTCTCTCATACCCTATACGGCGACACAAGATGCTCACTATCCAAGATTACAACCATTTGTCACTTGTGGAATATTTTCCCATAGCTAATATTTGCGCCCATGCAACCCGAGTCTTCATGGTTCAACTTTCTCTACAGCGGGGTGAACATAAGTCTCCTCCTCATTCTCCTGTTTATATGAGTTTTGCACAGGTACCGGTAAATCATGTGGGACAATTTGGATCTACCAGTATTAATGTAAAAACTTCAGGTCAAACAGTCAAAGACTCTGCAACACTGAGACACCACCTGGCAGAAAAATATTTACAGATTTACTTATTTATGCCAGCAAAAAGATTTTCTTTTCCAAATACTTTCATATACATGTATAAGTCTTAATTCCTATGAATATATACATCCACATAAATTACACTGTTGTACAAAAATACTACAATAAGACTAAACATATATTCCATGTGCATACATTCAATAATTAATTATTGAATGTCTCTGCATAGACTAAATATTAACAGACACTAATAGACAATATCAATATCCCTGCTGTGACAATACTGATTGTAATTTGGATGCAAAGAACTGTCTTATAATCACAAAAGCTATCCAATATATTCACTATCTGACATTGGATAGTTATAATATTTATGTTTGCAATAATAAAACTGATGTTTATTTACACGTTTCCAACAAATTCAGTTCAGGCTCTTACAAAGTATAGTGCCGAGTTTTTAAGTCTGAATGCTAATGTGACTGTCTGCCATAGTTACCATTGCTTAACAGACTAGTACTAAGCGATGTAACGTAACGGAACTTTGCAGTCTATATCTGAACCTCTAGTTCCTTTGTAATTTGCGGTGTTGAAGTTCCTTTATATTAAAGTGATACAAATATCCCAATATACATGCACAATGCATGTGCAGGCCTCTGTTTCACAAAAAGTGAAAAAAAAAAGTGACTTAAGATTTTAGGCTTATTTTTTTTTTTTTATTTCAGGCTACGCTATTAAGTCGACTTAGACCTAACCTGACTTAACCATTTAACAAAGAAAATTGGGCTTGACTTAACGTAGCCGAATACTGTTGTGATCATAAGAGCTAACGTTATTCCAGCATATTTGTATGCTAAACTACATACTCAGGACTCTGCCATTCCACTTATATGTCTAGACAGTTAATCGCTGTACAATGCGATGGGGCATCCCGGTTGGACAAAAATACTGATTACAACACTCTGGGAATGCATTTTTGAGCTATTTCAATCTTTTTAAATAAAAATAAAATTAAAATCTGAAATTTCAAAATGCCAAGATGTAACCTTTGTGAGGACTCACACAAAGCATATTTAGAAAAAGTTTGGTTAAAAAAGAATCATAACTGTGAGAGGAGTAACGTTTTGAAATATTAAACCCGTAGGGCCCCATGTTAATGAAAATATAAAAAAAAATCGTTGAACTTCAAAATCCAAAATTTTGAAAAATGGAAAACATGATCTGGAGATATGGTAGATACCTACCTTCCCACAAAATTTGCCGTTAATTCATTTGATGGTTTCTGACAAAACCCGTTTTATAGATGACGGACACCTGTGCCACCGCATTAGCTCTGCTGATGCAATCAAGCAGATGCAAACTTCAGAATATCGTCATTTAACTTTTGCAAGGTAACCACCCACCCGACCGGACCCCATGAAAAATTTGGAAAAATTGACTCTCAAAAACTCCAGTGGTGCTCTAAACAGACCACCCAGAATTTCTGCACTCAGAAAATGGCAATTTTGCACCATAAAAATTGAAATTCTATGCTCAGAAAATGGAAATTCACCCATACCGTGGAAAAACTGGTTTCCATGATTTAATTTCCATGTCAAATCAGGCAATTCTGCACTGTCGCACTTAAATCAAAATTCCGCGCTAAATTCCACAATCACAGAAACCTGCAGGGACTCTTAATTAGGGTAGGGCACATATGGTAATACATAGAATGCTATTGGATTTGATCATTATCACATTGCTCAATGAGTACAGATTTGTTGTGAATCTGAAGGTGAACTGAGATGTTTAAAATCCCACAACATCAAGAAAGAATATCGACACCATCAACACCAGCACAATGTATTATACAATGCAATATCATAGAACCGTATCTGCTTAACTACATGCAAAATTTGTATGGCTACCAAATTTTACCATCAGAAGGTAGGCAACAGGCTTGAAACTCACGTGAGATAGGTCATGTGATCAAAGTCGTATGCATTCTCCTCCTTTTCCTTGTCTTCCTTATTCCTGTGGCTTCCTTTCCGCCGGAAAGAGAAGCGGTTCACTGCTATCCGGTCCATGACAGTCACAAGATGCTCATAGGGTCAGTTTTCTTGAGGGTACAATATCTTGCTCACAGCGGGAAGTTCAGAAACTGTTGTCAACTCAAGACATGTATGTGGGTCACTGATGCTCCAGCTACGTGGATTCAGATCTTAATTCAATAAGTTCAGCATTCTATATAAACTTTTAGATCCCAATATTCAAACCATCTGGCAGACTATTCAGGATTTATCACTGCGGATAAAAAGCAACTTTACCATGCAGCCATTGCATTTGAAATGTCAATTTGCTGAGTAGCATAACTTCAACTGAGGCCTGCGCTGAATGAGCCAGCAGTTCATCACCATTACATTAAATAGGTAGTACCACAGAATTAGAATTACAAATACCTACATGTTATGTATTCTTCACCATTTTTCAATATTTTTGCAGTGCATGCATGAGCCTAATGCAATTATGGAAATTCCATACAACAAATCAATAAACCCAGCAACATATAAAGCTACAAAACGATACAACAAAAATCAAATTTTTTTCTGAAAAAAAAATATCCTGAAAATTATTGTGGATAATGTAGCAGGCATATTGGACAAAGCAAAAGTTTTCTGTCAAAAATCCCTTTCTATTCTTTATTCCCACCTGTGTACAGACTTGGATACCAGAATTATTATTTTCTGATATCATGGATATTGGCCTGTCCCAATATATACAGTAAATATGACTGAGTGATGCCCCTGGCTTACGGCTTCTTTGTGTCATGCCAACTTGTCCAACAAAGAACTGTTGCAGGATATCGGAAACAGAACTACAGCAGCCTCGCTGAATCTTGGGGTGCGATAGTGCACTTGATTGTCCTATAAATCTGTATTTATTTGGGAAGAAGGGGGAAGAATCAAGAGCTATATGGATATCTTGAATGATGGAAGCCGTTCAGTTTGTTGCGCAAATCTGCAAGTCAGAAATGGCCGACAAATTCGGGGCAATCTGTGTGACATCAATGTCTCTCTGGAGAATGTCCAAACACCGATAAATGCTGAAAGGATTTGGGATTGCTCCAAGTGTACACTAATCTGGAAATTACGGCAAAATGGTATAATGTCCTCTTTTCTGATGCAATACTGTAGCATGTCATGGTAAATTGTTTACTTGGACAGGTACATGTATATACATGTAATTTATGTTAATTTAGTCCTAATCCAATAATTCAGCGACCTCGATCTTTACAGAGAATGATAACTCAATTTGGCTACCATGAGTAGCATTATAATAATGAGCTTAAGTTGGCAAAGATTGGGGGAGGGGTATAAAAGCATTCACCAGGAGTTGCTGCTAATATACATGATACATATGCATGAACGCACATGCCAGTTGCCCTCTGAACAGTGTCGCGAAAAACATTCCAATTTTTTTTCTCTCATTGAACATGTTGAATCTGAACACAATGTCAGAATGACAAGCAAGATTAATGTACATCCAGTATTAACTGTAAAATGGCTGTTACAATGGAACTTCTGAAGATCTACGGCTGTAACTATATACTGGTAATTGCGTCGTAAGGCTGCATGAGCAACCACTATTTCCCTTGTTTGTGTTATTATATTTTGTGTAAAAGTAGCATTTCTTTTTTGTACCACTACCTGATTTAGTACCCTGTCCACTGGTCCACAGACAGGTACTTTAATTATGATGTACATGGTCAGTAATATAGTGCTACCACTGCTCAATAACGCATCGGGTGCCACACTGACGAATGCAAAGACACAATGTATGGAGGTATAAATGTCATGATGGGAAATACACTAAATACCAACATTCCTGGAATATCCATTTACACCACTGTCAAGGTCACAATTGACCTCAGGTGGTGCACTTAACACCAAGAAAGGCCAGCCATGAAATATGAAAGCCACAATCAAATATGCAAACGGTGGCAGATCAGATCTTGCAAAGCCACTGTGGATGAAAAATCGAACTTGGTAATATACCACAGCTAGCCACCAGCACCTCAATCACTGCCAGAATTGCAAATACCGGTACATGTACCGGTATCTTATATCAAGATTTCTAGGGTTATTGGTGATACATCTCTAGCAGTCAACTCCTAATTAGGGGCAGGGACAGCCCTTCTGCCAAATAATTCTTGCCCACATCAGAGAGGCTATGATCCTTTGGTGAGGGAAGAGGATCAGTGCATTAATAGTTTTGCCACCAATATATATGTGACTCCTTTCTAAGTATATCCTCCTTGGTGTCAAATTATAGTATCACCACAGACATATTACAAGTATAGCTACCAGTGACAGCAAATAAATGGTGTGAAAAGACCAAGTTATAATTATCATTCTGTTACTGAAACCTGTTAAGCTAAAATACATTAAGAGAAGTTGTAGAGCCAGACTGATTGACACTTTTTTTCCAGATAAGGTCAAAGTCATAGACAAATTTGCGAAGTGATCTGCTATATTCTGAGGGTTTAATCAACAACCAATAATCAGGGAAATAACTGTACGAATCTTTCAAAGAATTAAGCCTACATAGTTGGATATATCATTGAGGTGACAAACTGTAAAGATGGTTGCAATTTTAGGTCACATCTGGCTTGATCCCTGTATACAAACTGCACAAAATCAAAGCACACCTAAACGTAGTGTATCTGAAGTCTGCCTGAACATGGATAGAAGTATGGGCTGGAAATAATTATACCGTCATGTTATAAGATTAATTCCAGGTATTTGAGTAAACAGTCTATAGAGTTTACTATGATTACCCGTAGGTACCAGGCACTTAACATTAGGAAAAGACAAAACCTCTGAAATACCGTCTGCAGCACAAACTGGTACATACAAACAAATACTAAAATATTAGATCACTAAATGTGTATAATTCTTTAGCTTCTCTGAGCTTGCTGTATGCTCAGTGCACCTATCATTCATTTAACACATCACTGGTCCAATTTGTATGCAATGTTATGTACATACAACGTCCAGGTATAGATGAACAATGCGTGAAGCCTCAATGAACAACTGATGTACCACCACCCCGGGAGCACCACAAACTCTAAGCTTACAACAAGACGTGAAACTGTTCTCACCGCCACTGGATGACAGAGTTGAAAACCTGAATTGACCAGCCAATTAATTGTCTCCAAGCGGAAGCCGCCCGCCATCAGATCAATCTTCGCAGTCTTCTGTAGACAACTTCAAGAATGGGACATAGACCAGTGGGACAAACAGACTGAAAACTCAGGATGTCCTTTCTCTCGATCTGCGATACACTGACAATACAATAGAAAGGATGGAGTGGAGTCTTAATTCACAGGCACTTTGCGAGCCAAGGTCAAAAATAAGATACATGTAATATAAAGTAGTATGTACAGGCTTTCCCATTTATAATATATGGTTTATTTAATCCAAATACAGCAAGATGCATATAGAGACTAATACCACTCTAGACAAATACGTTTACTGTATAGGTTCTCTTCCATGGACCTATTTAGATGCATATTTTATGGACATGTACATGTAATTGCTAGTAAAACAATTAATGTAAATAGAGAAAAAAACATTAATCTTTTTCCCCATCTAACATGTTTACGGTTAAAATATCAGTTCTGCTTCATCTACATTTTGAATATTTTTTCGGTGATTGCAGGGCTTTCATGTTTATTTGATGTATTTTCCGGATTAGCATAAAGGGGCACATGTTTGTCAGTAATGCAGCTGAATGCTCCTGCTTGCAATTCCTATATACATGTACATTAGGCTAGCTCCTCCGCCTTCTAGTCTCCAACTTTCAGTTGGTTCCATTAAACACAACTTTGCAGGGTCAACAGCTAATCAGACAGAAGGAAGGGAGGAAATTTTGGCAATTTAAAAGCAATACACGGCCATCTCTTCCTTTTAATGTGAATAAGGCTAATTATTACCAGGGGGTGGCTTGCAGGTGTACTAGGGTTGGTTTACCTTGGGGGGAGGGTTGGGGGATTTCCCATGCTAACCAGTGTATCCCGCAGTCCATCCTGCTTTAATCTCCCTTAAAGGTATCTTTCTTCTGGGCTCCACTCGCTCCCCCCAACATTGCCATTAACCCAAAAGGAAATTAAATACCAGCATTATATCAATCAATGACAAGCTCTTTCCTTTGTGTAATATTGACTGCAGCTGGTAACTAAATTTAGATACATTGCGTCAGTTTATATACCACTGGTGCCATAAGTGCATTTGAGAATAGCTTGTTGTAGTTGCGGGTAATAACTCTGAAAAGACACCTGCACATGTGTTTTGCCTTAAAAAGGTGCAAGTTCAACACATATTCAATATAGGATGACATATTTTGACATTTTTATGACATCTACTTGATCATTGGAACTAAATATATGTGTAACTTCAAGTGCACGAACACTTAGATGCATTTTCTTTTAGCCTTCATCAGCTCACAAAATTACCCAAGCTGCTTTAAATATTTGCCCAGTACATGAATCAAAGAAAATATTAATATTTTAGCCACAAGTGGATTACAAGTTAGGTAGGCAAATGAACCCTGTACATAAAATAACTGCTGGGCTTGCACTAGCTACCTTAATTGGCCACACAACCAAATTCTGGTGTGACTAAAACATCTGCTTTAATTTAGCCACTGAGTGGCCTTAATTTTTTTTGTTCATACACTGTACATGTAGTATACAATATTGAGTCAATAGTTTACATGCTACCTGAAACCTTACTGCCTAACATACTTAACATGCATATAATTAATGCATCAATCTTTCATCTTAATTTGAAATGTTTGAATTTAAATTTAATATTGTGATACTTTTTAACATAATATAACTCATGACTGAATAAAATTGTATGTAGCTGAAAAGGATATGTTTTGGCCCACGGGGGCTAACCAGAAAAAGATCATTATAATACTACTGGCGCTATTCCAGAATTGTGTTTTCTTTCAGGTTTGGTCACTCTAAAAAAAGATAACTGGTTAATATTTTGAACATTAAATACATTATTGAAGCTAAATATTTCAGCCCCAAATTGAATGAACTGTTATCAATCTGGTGCATGCATTTGTATACCTTTGTATAGTGTACATACATAACACAACATGAATGCAGTCATAGTTGAGGTTATTTGTTTACTTGAACAGATTTGGGTTAGCAACAACAAGAGCATATGGGCCTGTTAATTTATTTTTGGGGCATATAATGATTATCTTTTATAACACTATTTATATGTACAATAAGCCCTTTCTTGGTGGCCACTCTCAAGAGAGGCCACCCTCTCTAATATGGCTATTAAAATATTGGCCACTACTACTATAAATGTATTTACTTCTCCCTCACCAAAGGCTACCTCTCTAATATGGCCACAATTGCCTGGCAAATTGGATGGGCTTATTAGGGAGGGACACTGTACGGCCCTACTGCTATCAATGTATTTACTTCTCCCTCTCACCAAAGGCCACCTCTTTAATGTGGCCTCTAGCGAAAACACTTAGCTACATCTTGTCATTTGTAAGAAAAACTAACCCTTTGATTTTAATATAGAGATGTCTTGGCGCAATTGGCAGCAAGCAATAGCTGCATATAAGTTAAGCCAATTTTCAGTTACGGTATTGGTATTTGAAAATTAAAGGGGACATTGAATTGTTGAAGCGAAAAGTTTTAACACAAACAAACACAAATCATACAACATATTTGGAACCAATACAAGTATGAGTAATGCAGGAAAAGCAGGTTAAGCCAACATATAAATGTACATAAATAATCATGCTCTGTTTCCTTGCAAAACAATATTAACAATACACTTTAATTTGGTATACATGTACTCATGCAACATGTACAACATGGCTGAAGTCAAGGATGGTACAGCGTAAAAAATTTGGTTGTTATAACCCAATGATATATTAGCCATAATTATAAGTTATAACCATCCCAGATGTTACTATTGAGGCTGTTCAAGCTCATTCACATGATTCATAAGCTGGGCAAAAATACACATCCGACCATTGACATTTGATAAAATCAACACTATAAACGCTATCGATAATGGTGAGTTTGAAATGGTTACTCAGATTTCTATAAGTGCTCAATAAAATGTAGCTGCTGCACACAATGTAAAGTCGATGCTAGATACCTCGAGGCAGCAGCATGAATCAACGGCAACTCCAGTGAATATATTACAGGCATTAATACCGGTTCACACAGTGTTAGATGCAAAAACTTGTTTGGATGCCTCAAAACAAAAAGTCCTACATCAATCACTTAACCATTCTTAACTGGATATCGTGAAAAAAAAAACCCAAACATATTCAGCCAAAGTACAGACTTGTTTATCAGCCGTTTTAGTCCAACTTATTATAATTATAATTTTCAGTATTGAGTACAATGTATGCAGATAACTAAAAGTATAAATTATGGCTGCATATGTGCTACATGTAGTTCATCTGCAAGCTAGGTAACACATGTACTGGTTGTGTTACTTTTATCATGTTTATTGCTATTATAAATGATACAACTGACGGCTCTCGGCTCTTTAGCCTTACCACTACTGGCACTTGTGACCAATACATGGATTATATATCGTACTAGAATAAAAAAACCTTACATTTTCACCTTTTATGTTTTTGAATATTTGAAAAAACAAAACAAAACAATATCCCTTAAAAAGTTGTAAAAACTATTAATAAGAAACACCAGGGTACTTAACCTATGCGGTCTGCATGCATGCACTGCAAATAAAAGAGAGTAATCCACTTTAATCCTTCAGTCCTACAAAATATCTCAATTTCCTGTCTTGGTCAAACACTGCAGGGTATGGGTGTTACTGCAACGCCAGCATGAAGAGAAAGGCAGACAATACCCACGCTTGCTGAAAGCACAGGCCCAAGTTGAAGAGAATTGCTACTGCTGCGCCGCCACAATTTCCCACCAATGACTGCCACTGCATCCCTGGGCTTTGTGTCTGCAAATCCCCAAAGATTCTCAACCCTCAACTCAGAGGGTGCATGCGCCACTGACCAAAGTCCCTTTCCCAGTGATTCTCTGCACCACACACCTTTGCTGGGCCTGGGACAAACTGCAGACCCACACAGCCAGCAGGAGCCTAACACAAGGCACAACTCCCTATAACCGTAGGGATTGGGAATCAAGCCACAAGCTTTGCTACAGCTAGAAAAGCCATCGGCGCAGAACACACCGCTGCCTTCGTATGCGTAAAACCGATGGCAAAAATGCCCCCAACGCACTGCCTGGAGCGCTCAAACGCTCATTAATCCGCCGAGAATCCAAACAGTCTTTGTAACCACGGTATCACTGATTAATTACACGTAACACGCCGGATCATATCTGGCGGGAGTCACTCGCTGGTGGTGGTAAAACCCACACGATTCACTGAGCTCAATCCCTTCTCTGGAAAGAATCAATTTTTCTGCGATTGTGTAAAATGGACACAGCCGTCGCTTATCGTCAATGGCATGCCGTGAAACATCTGGGCAGATGAATTAACGACTGTCAGTGTCAGCTGGGCCATACAGGGCAGATATTTTCTCCCCTGGGGACATGGGACCCAGCCACTGCCCAGATGAGCCAGGGTCTCGGGAACGACCCTAATCCGTTGTATACAAAAAAATAGATATACCGTCAAAGAAGTAATTTGCCGCTCGGCTTAGCTGTATGTTTTGTTGCATTAATTCAGCTGAAGGCAGTGACCCAGAAGAGAACTGGATAAACCAGTCTCCACTAATGTGACTCGAGCCCCTTGTGGCAAGTTTTCGGCCAAAATTAACCAACCGCACTTCAAGCAGCTTACAGCAATGACCAATTCGTCCCCTTGCCTAGCTGCAGCACCAACACCAGTACAGGAAACATGTAAACACATAATAAACTTTCCTCTTTGACTAAAAAACATAACATGAGTTATGTGTAACAATTTGTAACAAAAAGCCCATATGATGGATATCACCACAATAATACCTTTATCTCTAAGCTTTAATTTTTATCAAGCTTTATTTAAACATGATAATATTCATTAATACTTTGTACATTGACATTATGTAAGGGAGTTAGATATCCAGATGCCTTGGTCCAGTATTGACCTTATCCATATAATACTGCATTGATTTGCCGGTAGCCATATACATGAATGATGCAACTACATGTACATGTACCAGTATATACCAGAACTGCCAGTAAAGGTCAAAAGATGTCAGGTTGGACAGTGACGCCGGTTCAACACTCATATAATCGCATCGATACATGAATTCAATTATGAGTACATGTAGTCTTGTTACCTTCAACCTTTTTCTTTTATTTTTTTAAAGTAAACCCCAAATTCCTGTACTCTATTAGCTAAGTTTAAGGTTGGGGTACCCTATAACAGTACAAATGTATTGGCATTATCCATTTGGATATACATGTACCTAAATTTGTGTTCTACAAATTTGTTGAAGTGAAGGTCATGTAAATGCATGTTCAAGGGTGAAGTTCAATGTTAACTGAATTGTTCATTGCATCTACATGTGCCTACAGTATGTACAAAATATTTTTTTACAGCCCACAAAATGTATCAAATCCAGTATCCCCAATGGTACAATTTCATGTTATTTTAATAATAGAAGAAAAACGATGTCTAATACATGTTTATTACCGGGTACATCAATTTCAGGATCAGGAGCATTAATAAAGAGCAAAGATCTGCGAACACAAACTTGATAACTGTTGTGACAAATATAGCGTCGATCCTCTGTGTATACTTGTATCCCTCCCAAGGCATGGGTTTGGATGGCCAAAATAGACACAGAGTTGGAGACGTCACTTCCCCGGGGTGGGAGGTGACAATCTGACTGTCCTTTAGCGAGGCAGAATTCCTGGCTTAGCACGGACATGGCTGCCATGTAGACATGCACCAAGGAATGATAACTTTTAGCAGCTCCATATCACAGCCCATTTAGCCAATCTGGCACAGTATGGAATCCAATAAAAGCTCTTATTTTGTTCTGACCGGGGCGTTGCCAGGCTCGGCCTGGGGTAGGGTTTTGGGTGTGGCAGGGAGGCCCACCCTGTCTGGGGCGGCTGTGATGGCATGATCACCCAGCCCAGGGAGCACCGGAACATTCATTCGACAGAACGTACAAGACTGTCTGACAGCCAGACTTCTCCAGCAGCATTTCTTACTCGCCTAATTGGATTCCGACACAAGCAACAGCAAACATGCCGTATCACCGCACAAAAAGCCACAGACGCGGTCAACAAAGTCAAACAGGCAGAGGAACTGTGATCATCACGACCCTATTCATCAATTTAGCGTAAAGAAATCAATTACCACTGTCCCACTAACAGATTAAATTGCAAGCGAAACAGGGCGTAAATATTGTGAAAGTAAATTTTGCAAGCTAAGGTTACACTGTCAGTACAATGAATGAAATTTGCCCACCAATAAAATTGGAATGATTACCCACAGAGGATCAATCCAGCGAGTATAAGTGACAATTTAACTTTTTATGGGCAATTTCAAAGCCCTATAATGAATCATGCTCACTATATTCACTGGAAGTTCATGCGTCACATTGCAAATGTACTTTGGCATGACCGAGTAGAAAATTTTACATTCACACAAACTTATGTCCTTTTACATGTATTGATGTTATGAACTGATCATAGAGGTCAAAGGAAACAACAAAGGCAAGAAAAATGACAAAGCAGAAAGGTCGCTAGGATAGCGGAAAAGCAAGCCAGGCATTATGCCTACAAAACTGTAATGTTACATATATATACAGGATTTCATAAAACTTTTCCATGGTATGAAGAATCAGATGAGGGCAAGATCTCTATATGGCTAAACTTGTATTTGGCCTTGTACTGTCAACTGTCACAGTGGTATTTAACTGTGCTGCTGTATTCGCCATGTATGACTTCCTATTAGTATTCAATAGTTAACATTTGCCACTCTACTCCTTACAAGATAAGGGTTCTCAATATGAGTGCCCTTGAACAAACCTTTCAAGGTCACTCAAGGTAAAATAAAGTTATATATTTGGACTCCCTATAATTTGACTTAGTGATTAGTGTTTAACAGAAACAGATCGATGGCCTAATTCAAGACATACATGTACCTGTATACCTTGCAAAAAAATTAAGCTTCAAAATTGATCTGCATAGAACATGATTATTCAAGGTCATGCTACACGTAGGTAGGTCAATCTTACTGTGCAGTTGGATTCTCAACATTTTCTGGTACTTTCTATCTTCTACATGTTTTACAGCAGTCTGAATGGTGGGCCTGATGATGACAACATGTTTTTGGTATGGTTCCGGTAGGCAATGCATAAGGCACTAGCAATACATGTATAATATATAAAATTTCTACAATTCAACAATTATTTACTGAAGTGAAAATTGCTAAGTAATTTTCAATGCTTAAATGAGACTTTACTATGTCAAGACACTTTACTAGTACCAGGTATTTTAACACATGCTGCTGGTCAGAAAAGCAGAAGAAATCAGCTGAGGTGAAATTAGTCTATTTGCATATATATTTGCACACTTCAACAAAGTCTGAATCTTTTCCTCCCTCTCAAGGTCTTTGATTCCAACTTTAAAGGGACAGTGCAGCAGTGCAGAGGTGGCTGTATCTATGTTGGGCCTTGAACTCGAATCGGCTAACATATTTTTCGAGCCTCGAGTCCGAACAGATCTGCTTGCTTGAAGGACTGTGTTGTCAAAAACACTCCTGCCTAAGTGTTGACTTAAGCCAAATTGTTAGCCAATCACATTGCTCAGATTGGTACAACCTAAGTAAAAAAAATGTAGACTTAGGTATTTCTGAGAATTATGGCCCTGGTCTAACCATGGCTTTGTAGGTAGCAGAACTGATCACAAGTAGCCTGTAAAGCTGTAAGCATCTTCTGACCTAATCATGCTTGCTCTTTGATTGGCCTTTTTGGAGATTTCTGTAACGTGTTTGAAAAGTTTCAGATCATTACATAAAGTGACTCCTAGATCCTTTGTTAATTGACTTCCTGTAAATAGAAGATTTCATAAGACGTAATGTGACTGGCTAAAGGGAATTCACATGACAAGGTGATTTGGCTTTGTGGCACAAATTAAATACGCCCTCAGTTCCTTGTCCACTCTGAGAGGTGGTCCAGGTCCTGCAGCAGCAAATCACCGTTAATATCATAAAATTTTGCATTGTAAGTTTGCCTGAGTCTGTTAGTCCGATGCTTAAGTACTGGGAATCACATCATCAACAAACAGCTTTGCTGGCAGTGGGTCTGGTTACATGCAGGTACATCATTCACATCAAGTATATACTGGTAAAACAAAATACCAGTATTACTAGACAATCTCTGCAAGTCTCGCAATATACCATTATGTATCATCTTAACAACTGAAAGTGCATTTTTTTCTTCATGTGCAACAACTCTTGATCAAAATAGTATGAGTAAAGAAAGTACTCATATACGCATGCTTTATGGTTGCGAGTAGCATTGTATTTGTAATTACATTTTTGTAGCCTTTGCTATGTATGCCTATTGTTAATTTTAGTATTTAAACAGATGTCACAGTTGGTATTATGATGAAAGTGTGAATAAACAATCTATCTATAACTGTCAAACAGAAATAATAGATATGTTAATCTGTGGCCTGATTATGCGAAATGTTTAATATGTTCGTAATCTTTATATTATAAATGCAAGCTCTACCTACTCTGATCAACGGTGCTGAAAATCAACTGTAGAGCCAGCCGCTCCATATCAATATGCTTGTACTTTTTTTAAATCCTACTCGCTATATAACAGCTGCAGAAAGGTCATGCAAAAACACATTACATTTCTTACTTCCTTTTGCCGTTCTTCATGTTCTTACCTCGGTTATTATTTACATGTAGGTAACACACGTCAGCACCCAATGTCTAATCTGCCCATGGGCACCGAATTTTTTTGAGCCTATGTGCATGCTACATGAGAAGGTAATGATCCCAAATGACAGTGACATAGTGAGCATAGATTTCCTGTGTCAGGTGTTGGCACCGGTATTCTTCATGAAGGCGCTAATATAGGAGACAGGACATATAATTGGTCTTAATATACTGGCCTTTCCAAGCTGCCTTTGGTTAATGCTTTTTGGAGAATTAAGTACATGTACATGTATAACTTGTGTGTTAGCCTATATAGCTCTGAGAAGATTAGAAGATCGAGTCATGTCGGATGTTCAAGTAGTCGTTTCCCCTCAACCAATTTCAAAACTGAAGGGAGTTAGCTGGTAACAACTGCAAATTACCAACTAATATATCATGCAGATACAGCACTTACTGACATGCTAGCTTCTATATGTTATCATCTGGTGGCAAAATTTTCCCTAATCTATTTACACTGTATCAAGCCCCTCACTACAGATTACTAAAGGGTAACCAAAATAGATGATATATCTGGGAAGCCTTTATTATATAATCCGTCTGTCTCTTGTTGTGCATGCCAATATAACACTGCAACAAAAATTTATCCAATTTACAGGTAATAACATGGTTCCATGAAGAGCTTTAAACAATCTGTATTGTAATATACCTGTATTACTGATATTTTATGCAAACAATAACATGAAGAAAGATACTACTGGGAAATATACTTACAACATACTGCTCTTCTACCAATATGTGAATAACCTTGACTTTGACCTTTCAAGGTCACTCAAGGTCAAATGTGATGGTGTCATTGAACACCCCTTGATGATGATATATGGTTTCCTATTACTATTTGATAGTAACATATGGCCTAACTCGCTTCTATATGAGATATGAGGCTTTGAAATCTGAGTGACTTTGACCTTTCAAGGTCACTCAAGGTCAAATGTGATGGTGCCATTGGACTCCCCATATATGATTTCCTATTAATATTTAATAGTAACATAGGGCCTAGAAAATTTTTCGAGTGGCCATGCATAACTCCTAAACGGTGCGACTTAGACATGTAGTTACTATCAGACACTAATAGGAAGTCATATATGGGCAGTCTAACTCCACCATTGGACTATTTTACTATTAAACACTAATAGGAAATCATATATGTGGAGTCTAAAGGCAACATCATATTTGACCTTGAATGACATTGAAAGGTCAAAG
>JAAUYG010005713.1_pt1 | contig 19672 bp, 12 predicted proteins | sample 7278091 | NCBI WGS metagenome assembly JAAUYG01 (sample SAMN14350201, study PRJNA611818) | marine sediment metagenome | isolation source: surface marine sediment (0.6m) | place: French Polynesia: Moorea | collected 2018-08
CCGATCTAATAGACTCCCCACATACGCTTTCTTATTAATTTTAATAGTAATAAATTACTTATAACTCTGCTCCTTGTCGAGATATAAGGCTTTGAAATCTGAGTAACCTTGACCTTGAAAGGTGGAGGTCAAGGTTACTCAGATTTCGAAGCCTTATATCTCGACAAGGAGCAGAATTATAAGTAATTTATTACTATTAAAATTAATAAGAAAGCGTATATGGGGAGTCTATTGATGCAATTACATTTGACCTCAGTGACCTTGAAAGGTCAAAGTCACTCGGATTTTGAAAGCTTATATCTTGTAAAGGAGCTGAGTTGGGCCATATGTTACTATTAAACATTAATAGGAAACCATATATGGGACGTCCAATGAGACTATCGGGCCCCCTGTTGACGAAAAAGAAAACAAAATCGTGAAAAATCGGAAACTCAATTTTTTTTAAATCTAAAGCAGTAATTATGTGAGGTCTATTGAGAAGAAAATTCGGGAGTTTTTTTTTTCAATCATTTGAAAGACATTTGAGGGAGTGGAAATTTGGAAAAGAACTTTTTTGTATGTCCCAGCAAGCAAACAACTAAAATTTTAAAGAAATCCGAGCATATGGTTCAGAGATAATCGCGAGACGGACCACGCACGAACGAAGGGCAAATTTTGATTTCATGAGCTCTGCTGACATAGTCAAGCAGAGCCAAAAACTGGTCTGGAGATATGGTGGATAGCTGCCTTTCCCCAAAATTTGGTATTAATAAATTGCTGGACGGTTTCAGAGAAAAGGCGTTTTGCGGACGAGGGACGGCGCCGACGGACGCCAATGCTATAAATTCGGTCGACACCGTCAACCCAAGCTAAAATATGTCTTATGCAGGCCTGTCACTATTACATGGTAATTGAGTGTAGTAGTGGTTCAACTGCTCCCATAATACATGATTTCCATTTATAGTTTAAGTTACAGGCATGGGTGGTGGTGTACACGTAAACCTTTAAAAGCAGCAAACAGCGTTTGATGCTCAGCTTGAGGTCTTGTCACATTTGTGCTTGATAGCTATAGTACAAGAATTTGATTTTGTGACCTTTCACGGTCATCTAAGATCAAAATTCACATAGCAACTCCTATTAGCTCTCTTTGGTAACAATGCTATCCAATGTCTTATATGGTAGTCTAAAGCCACATAGGCTAATTTCAATTGCCGTTATTGTAACCAAAAACTCATGAGGTGGTGCCCCATAGGCTGGTGGTTATAGCATCCGTTCGGGGCATGGGAGGCCAGGGTTCAATACCCAACGGCGGACCTTGGTGCTCTGCTTGACGATGGCAGCAACACTTGCAAATTTTGCACATATGGTCCTTGATACCAAGTACACGACAACTTATGCACTGTATGACCCTAAATGAACGTGAAAACTGTATACAAGACACTTCCCAATTATCTCATCCCACCTACACCTGAATACACCTACTTGCAGTGTTGGTGACATGATCTGAAGAGGTCGACAGTCGACTTTAAGGCAGTCAGTTGATTTGACCTGTTAACATGGCCAGTCTGAGGTTTAATAATATATCTTTATTGGTAGATCGAAGTACGCTGACACCAGTGTAATATTGTGTACCATCTATGCCATAAGCTGAGGCACTTCATATCATAGGTATTAAAACCAAGGAAGTAACCCACGAGGGGTTTCGCCCCCACCCGACGGGGGCATACATGTCACTCTAACCGGCACTGTAACCATTCCGCCGCCGGACGGAAAAATGCCATATTAATACTAGGACCATATATACGAATATACAAACTGGGGATCTAGCCCGGGAGGATTTGCTGCCATAATCCAAGATGACAAGTAGTTCAGTTAAGGTCTCTGCATACTATTAGTCCCAAATATTTGGAATATGATTGGGGATCTGTTTAAATAAAGGCAAGCAAGTCGGCTGTATTCACGAAATCACTCAATCGAACAGTATCCTCTTATGAAACAACATTGTAAGGGATGTGGTTGGCACATAGACTGTCGACTAAGGCAGCAAAGGTATTCTGTGGGAAATCAGTGTTAATATTACTTTTCTCAAGTTTTTAGCCATTTATTTTTGTATCACTATACTAGTAAGCAGCAGTCACGTACTAAGTGCAATTGCTGTAACATGGTCGACCATGTATGTTGTTATGATGACGAACACGCGACAGCCTTGCGCAATTTTGAACTACTGTACATGTATTCTAGGATAAGACCGGCAGCCACGAATAATATATTAGTCCTACACGTAATTTACACGTGAAGAAAGATGAAGGGAAAATGGCATAAACTTCAAAAAGAAACCCACGGCATTGTCAAGCCTAACCTTGGGACCGAACGTAAAGAATGCGAGTGACATTACTTGTACGTTTCCCTGCCCAACTCCACAGGGGCATGTGTTGGCGACGGGAACTACAAAGCCAGTGGGCGTCACCCTGAAATCGGTCACACTACTGTACTTCCGCCCTCTGGGACTGGACACCGCGTCCCCAGCATGGGACCAAAAGGAAAGCCATTAACCCTGGGGATAATAATAAAGCTTCATAACATGAGGGGTGTCTGGCCTTGGCTTCTGGTTTCCTTTTCCCCCCTCCCTCCTCTCCCAGGTAGTAGAGCGCAAGACACAGATTCTTGTGGATTTTTTTGTCGATAATAATAAATTCTGAAAGTGGAATTTTAGCAGAGCCAGTAGCAGGATATTAATTGGTCGCATACTGTGAAGCAGAACTAACGAAATGAATTATTATCGTGAACATTTTAGCTCGAAGGCCGAACGCACAATGATGTAATTAGATTGTGATAAGGATCTGTAAACGATGGTCAAGGAACGACCAAGGACGGCCGAATACAAATCATTCCGGGCTGAAAGGAAGTAAAGACCGCAGGGTGTCCTTGTGTGCAGACAAAATTCCTCATGTGGCATATGCATTAATGAATAGAAACCTCTCCACAACCTTATGATACTCTCGGTAAACATTACATATTTCATGCTAAAGATCAGATATTTTCTATTGGGAACAACACAGAAGTGAATGACGTCACATCAACTTCGTGAACAGTTCGATGAAGTCAAAAAGAAGATGGGCACATATAGAGTTAATATAGTCCACGTGTATTCTTTCCTTTTCCAGAAGACACCTTAATAATACATTATACCTCAGAGTGTATCCATGTGTCGGTTTTACATGGCCTTGAGGCACGCTCTTCATCAATATGGCTTCATGCCATATGTTGGAGAAGTTACAGTAAACGTTGGTAAAGTTTGGTTTACTAATACTAAGATAACAAAAATGTTAAATTGTAAAATATAAAAGTACGAAAGTGACTTTTTCAGTGGTGTATTCACAGAAGATTCATTGCACTCTACCTTGGTGTCCAGTAAGAAAAATAAAAACGGAGATCAGAATTGCTTCCAGTGTTAAACGCATTCCTTAATCAGTGATAAAAAAAAAAAAAAAACATGAAAAGCATTTAGAATGAGTGAATGAGCGAAAAGAGTTTGCATTAAATATTGCATTAACAGTGGTACAAATATAACGAATTGTAGTTATGTTCTCGGGTGTCTTTCACCACGCTTCTGCTATGCTGAGTAGCAGAACGTTCGGTTCACATCTATCAGTGACGACCCGCGACGGAATTGCATCAAGATTCAAATAAAAGTGAACGGACTTCTAATGCCGTCTTTCTGTACAAATGACGGGTGGCTAAACTGGGCCAATCAACAGGCGGAAAACAAGATGAACGTGTTGGAATCGAACCTGAGACCCATCCATCTATTGCCAAACCCACATCCAACACGCTGCATTATGCATTATACGCCAACAGTAAGTTACAATATACTTTATTTTAAGTTATCTTGTACCAAAAACGATAACGATGTACCACAAATTTCATACACTCTGCAAATAATCCAGAAAACTTCTCAGTACAAATTATGTGCTGAACCCTAGTTATCATCACTGCTTATATTGTGGCTGTCTCTCAGACTATATATCGTGCCACCATGGCAAGCTTGTTCTCGTCAAGAGAGCATGCGGGAGGTCGGTGGTTCGATCCCCTGCCGCGTCAAACAAAAGACGTTAAAATTTGAGATTCTGCTTCTTTGCTTAACGCTCAGCATACAAGAGTTACAGACCGACTGGCCGGCTCGGAGTCAGGATAACGTCTGGGTTGGGACATCATTGCCTGCCAGTGGTGTGGTGTTTCAAGGCTAGCACTATAAAGACTGGCCGCAGGTCGGACTAGAACAAGAGAGGTCCAGTACATTCACATCAACCTACATCATGTACATATACGAAGGTGTTCCTATATCAAGCCATCCAGCTTGATTAACCTTGTTCCAGTCACTATAAGACTGCAAAATTGTCAAAGCCACTATAAACCCTATTCACTCACTCACTTTCATGAAGAGACATACACAAGGTTATTACCCATTCATCCTCACTCCCCACCGCAAAGATTGTGCACAAATATGAATTCAAATTGAACTATTTTTAATTAAATAGCAACAAATAGCACCCAGGTACTCCAGGTACCAAATAGGTTTGCATTATCAGTTGACTGACTAGTACTTAAGTTATAGTCAACTGTCTGATAGGAGGATAGCGATTTCACCATCTAGCTATTCATGGTTTCTAATATCATATATAAAATTAAACACTTGCTCTCTATACTATATGTGGTTCAGTGTACATGTACTTAAAATCTTCATAATTAGCTGTAACATAACTTAAATCTGAAATTTTGCCAGTATACGCTCTGGTGCTATATCTCTGTTGTATGTTTGCTTAATTAACAGATTCTATGCAATACCTTGGTGTTCCTGCCTAATAAAGGCGATGATAGAGAAGAATTTTCTGATGTGTCTGATGGTGCCCTTCATGAAAGTCAAAAAGGGTTGTCTAACAGGTTGGCTCTGGTAGAATTTATATGGTGCATCATCAAGCTATCGAAGCATATGTTAACATAAATCTGAAAGTTTCTGTCCAATTCAAGTTGCATGGGGGGCATGTCCACACTAAAATTAGTAGCACCATAAATTTAGGGTCTATTTAAGAAAATTAACGGTGTAGTTGTAATATTATTTGGGTTACCTCACTACTTCAGTGGACGACTGTGTCAATGTTGGCAAATCAATGTGAGGCGAAAAGAAATTATAGGTCCCTCAACTCCCTTTTAACCACTTTTAATGTCATGGGTTTATTCATTTTCTTTAGAAGGGTAAACAATGTGGTTTTGTAATGCTTTAAGTTATTAAAGCGAATGCTTTAAGTAATTTTTAAAGTTAGTAAACACTTATAGTGTAAGCAGTATTTTTTTTACAAATATTAATTGCGTAAAGTAATTGTTTTTAGGGAAATACATGTAGGACTATACATGAGAAAATTAATTAAAATTTGTGGGTAAAATTGTAGCAATTGACAATTGTATTGCAGAATAAGAACGGCACTCCTTGATTCACCTCTCCTATTAGCGTAGTAACAAGGCTTTCCACATCGTTGTCAAAGGCCCAAAAGAATCTCCCCGCCCAACACCGGGCGGCCACCGCAGTGTCAACCCCGCGGCCCGCTGCGGTTTCATGCTTTTCGCGCCCGTCGCCTGCGCCGCTAAAGGTGATTGGGCGACAAGAAAACCTTTGGTCCAATAGGAAGGCTTGCCGCTTGGGCAGTTGGACAAGATCTCAAGCCTTCCAAGATGAGGGATGTGATATCATTGTCTTTGCATTACCAATGTCGTCCATCGTGTTATAGGGCACTTTGTTTCTTCAGCCGGACTAACGTACGCCATCTTTGTACTTTATGATCGAATGATATGATAATTTACCGTGCCAAAGAGAATGGGAAAAATCAAGACAGTCGATGGAGAATTTAATCTAAGTGACAGTTAATTTTGAGCAGAACATAGAGAAGATATGTTGTCGGACACAGCCATGTCAGTCGAGGCGAACTCTGATGGCAACATGGCTGCTCCGAACCTGCTGAGTTTCGTGGACCTGGCTTCCAGCAACATCAAGCTAGCCCTGGACAAAAGCGCTCACTCCAGACGGAAAGTAAACCACAGGAAGTATCTCCAGAAACAGCTGAAGAAATGTGGCGGCTCCGGAAGCAAGCGGAGTCACAACGACAGCGAGCATTCCAAACCCGACACCATGATGGAAGGCTGCAACAAAGCCAAGAAGACCTGCAAGGATGGGGCGACACAAGTCACAGCGAAGTCCACACCGTCACAGCCGCTTCCTAGACGAGAGAAAACGCAGGAAGGTATCCAGAAGAAATCCCTGCAGGCGTTATTTGATCCTCGTACCTTACACGAACGCTGCTGTACTGACTCCCAGAGCAAGGTCGCCGGCGCCAAGCTCCCTCTTCGGAAGAGGAACCTCCCGGCTTCCTTCTTTACCGAGCCCGTACCGCCGCCACAGAAACAATCGATTCCGGGTCCCGGATTTCCGCCAGTGACAGACGGACAAGGTCGGGATTATGCCAGCGTCCAGAACAACAGTTTCAGCCAGATGGCGTGTCAGACAGGCGCTGCAGAATCCTGGAGACCGGAAGTGCCGTCATCCAGCAGCACGCCCTGTAGCTCCGTCGGCTGCTCAGACGGCTTCAGCGTCGATTCCGGGTTGACCCCTAGTCCTTCCGGAATGACGTCACTTGACGTCAATACCTCTGACTGCGCCTTTGCGGACAGCACCTTATACGGTAACAGTGGTAACCGGACTGACGCTCGTGTGAACCACGGTGACCAGATTGTGCTTCCTTCCGCCCCGACTGTAGGTAGTTGTCAGTATGAGCCTCTGTCTGTCTCCTTCCCCAGCCCGGCCAAGCCTGCCGACATCTGGTCCAGCCAGTGGCCACCACTGGACACTACAGCGGAGCCTCACGGAGCTAAGACTAGCCACCTTCCTGGAATTACAGGCTCGCTGGGCACTCACGGGACGCGGTCCAGGTATCCATGTGACGATGTCAACGATCGGGACTATGGCGGTCGGCCCGGTGACAACCCCACGGGCATTGCACCGGCAGCTTTAGGACATTACGGCGGCTTCTTTCCTTCCAAACCGGGATACGAACCTCAGCACCCCTCCGCGGCTCAGTGTCCGACTCTGTTCGATGGCACACACCTCATGGTGAGTCCCCTGAAGAACTTCTCCTGGAGCCTGCCCGGACAAGGGTTTGCTTCCAGGACTCCCGTCAACAGATTGTTGGACTCTTGCGCCGGATACCCCGGCTGCGGCCCTGCATTGGATGTAGCCACCATACCTCGCTGTCTTGGAGATGCACAGACATGCTACCCATATCAACCTATTTGACTTTTTTTTCACAGTATTACTGTACAGCAAAAAGTTATTATGTCATGTTCCTTCTGATTGCAGTACCTTAAGCGATTTTCTAGTCCCTAAGGCCACTGAACTTTTGGTAGTCTAGTCAATGCTCAGACTACGGCAATTCATTTATGCGAACAGAAGTGTGACGTTTTATTTTCAGCACAGTCATTGCCAGTGCATTTTGATGATGCCGTTCGTGTTGCTATTTGCTCTGTAATTTCCCTAGGAAGCATTAAAATAGAAATTGAGTTAAATGTCTCATGTTGGCAATCGGTATCCCTTTGCAGTGTAAATTATACACTGGAAATGAAATATGATCTGTTTTATACCTTTCGTCAGCACAAATGATGCCGGGTAGCTACACTAGGTCAGACAGCACCCTGTATTCATTACATGTTGTTAAATGCGGTGTTTAAATATTAAAGTTGTGAGAAACTCAGAAAGACTCGGAATGACAGTTGCATGTATAATAAAGTGCGTTTCCATTTTACTTTTTAATCAAGCTGTTCCAAGCCTGTTTTTGTGCAATGTGCCTACTGTTAGCCCAGCCCAGCTCCGTTAGCAAGAAGTAATATCCCTTAAATGACACTCTGTTGTCCACGACGTGTGACAAATCACAATTCTCGGTCGCAAATTTCTTGATCAATCAAGTTCTACCTGTAGGCTACATCAACCTCACCCTTGAGGAATCACCAATTTCACCTGCCTGAATGAAGTTCCTGGTAAACCGTCTGTCCTCGGTAATGTGAAGCGATGGGGTGTAACTAACACTCCACCATTGTTGACACACCAAGTGTACTCATTCCCAGTTTGTTTGGCTAGCACTTCTAAAAGTCTTTTGTCTGCAACCGGATAGTTTGTTTTGCTCTTCGCCACCATGTGCCAGCAGCCAATAAAAAAAAATCACCCCAGAAATGGTTCAGTTCGTTTGGCTTATAATTTAGAAAAAAATAACGCTGTGGCAGTTTCTTTAGTAGACGATGATGACAACGACGACGACGAAGAAGAAGAAGAGGAAGAAGAAGAAAGGCAATGTTTTCCCCATCTTGTTGGGATATTGATTGGGTAGCCACGGAAGGATCATAGGCATTTGAAGATGACTTTGTCGTAAACTGCCTTGTTTATTAATTAGTCTGCTTGGCGAAATGAGAAATATACTGTACTTGAGCTATTTGGTTTAGTACTCAGGTTTACTTCAGCTACAGACAAAAAGCAACAACATAAAAACCAACATCGAAGTCCCATGTCTTCGTTGAAAGGAAATGCTACATTTGTTGCAGAACAGTGTGAGTAGTTTTGTAATACCTCACAACAAAACTACTACTGTGGCAATAAATAAATGTGGCTTCAAATAACAGGGCTGAGGTACTTGAAAATGCTTCAGTCTAAGTTTTGGGGACTTAAGTAAAAACTTAAATTTAAATATTTTCGATTCAGGTCATTCGAAAAAAATAGCTTTATAACGCCATTGCTGCAGGAATGCTGTGTGTCAATCTCTTAATAGCTAGCCTACAGTATAAAGGATAATAAAGGATAATCTGCATATATAATGTCAGCAAAAAATTGTCACGACTCAGTGTCAATGTATGCGTGTTTTACACGCGGGTCTAATAATCTAAGAAAATCACTAACACTTCCAAGTATCTCCCCATCTCCCCCCATCACGCCTAATCACGGTCCCGATGACAGCGGCGTTAAACTCACACAGATTGTCACCAGGCGAGCCAGGGATCGGAGCAGATGGGTGACTCTTGGAGCCATTGTCTAACCGTGAAATCGACTGAGTTCTTCCTCTCTCTGTCACCTCAGCGTCACACGTTGGGTTAGAGCTGTGGACGTCTACTCCCCCACTGCTGTAGATTATCGGAACCGCGCACTTTGAGGGGTTGACACACACCCGCCACACGAAATGTGCCGCCATAAATTACTGACCTTCCAAACTGGGGATGGGGATAAATCAGCGGGCATGCAAATGGTGGGTTACCTCCTGAAGACAGGTCAGCAAGCCAGCCAATAACGAGAGGGCCATAGGTCGTGTAGCTCGACCGGGAACCGTTACGGCCAATCGAGTCAAGGCGGTCTGCTGTAAATTTCACTTCAGCAAGCCAAATTGTTGCAAAAATGTTGAAATTCATACTCGCAACATTTTCTGTAAATTAGCATGTTAGTGTTATCAGAATTTGGCCAAGTTAGAGATCACTAGGCTTCCACTTTATTGATATTCTGGTACATATAAGTAGTTCAAACAGTAGTTCAGTACATTTGTTTAAAAATTCTGTTTTGTAGGAGAATATCGCTCTAACCTATTGTTGGTAGCTTCATCCGGCTATACCCTCGTCCCATTGCTTTCCATGTGTATCATGCCGGGTAGTAGTTCAGGCTGGAGTTCTCAAAAATACTTAAGTCTAAGTTTGACTACAGCTAAAAATCTGACTTAAGTCAACACTTAGACTTAAGTGTTTTCGAAAAATTCACCCCAGGCCACTACTTTTTACTCAAACGCGAAATCGAATGTTGTATTGGCTACTATAATACTGCTAATAATTAAACTGTTCTGCCAGGATGTAAGTATCTAATAGCGAGGTGTAAATTCCAGTTCTCTCCATAATAAACTGAAATAAATTACACGTACACACACACACATAAAAAAATGATTTTGATTTTGTACTTGTGCACATAAATGCCCCAAATCTGACTTATTATCACAAAGGCAGTCTTTGTCGCGCTGTCAACAGGCCTTAGCTATCGGAATTCATAAGACGCTGTGATTTATCAGTCGCACATGATCACGTGGCGTACTTTCCCCGCAACGCATGTCAATGGGGATTGTAATATTTAATATCACAAAATATTTTAATCTGGGAGATTTTTTATTTCCTTGGCTCTCAAAGCGTTCTCTCATATGGGAATGAAGGGATTTGGTGTTCCCCTCTGTCTTTTATAATAATAGAATAGGTTTATAACACCTAAGACTTGCAATTTCGCTTCTTTGAAATCCTGGGTTGGGAAATCCTTTTCCACAAGACGTTCTGTTTCATTCACTTGCGAACTGCTTTGCATTAAGTGTCAGAACATGCAATAAAATCCTGACCTGCTGGACCTTCAAAGCCGTTTTTGGACATTCCATGAGCGTACGGCTGCAGCACGAGCTGGGGATGGCTGGGGATGGGAAGACCCCGCGTGGAACGCCGGCCGCATGACAGAGGCTAAACGCCGTGACATTGTGCTAAACCTGGCGGAAAATGCCGCCGCTTGCAATGTTTCCCTCGGCTGGGGATAGCGAATGTAATGATTTCTGGGGCAAAAAAGAAGACTGTGCCGCCACAAAGCCATGGGCGACTGTCCTCCACTTGGCTGGGCCATGAGAAACCCATTTCACGCGTATAAGGGGGTCCATATTGAGTCGCCGCTGGAGGGACCACGCCTACCGCGACGGCCCAGGAAGTCGGCTCTGGTCAGCGCGAATAAGCGAAAAAGCCATTACAAACGCTTGTGGTCCAATTGAGTGAAAAGAACAAGAAAGCATATCTGTCAAGGCAAACAATGGATGAAAGAGAAAAGCAAATCACAAAGTCTCAAGCCTTCCTGGGCTATTAATATAGTTTGAGATGCCGTAAAGTTAAAATACTGCAAAAAGAAATGCTATTGGGTTATGCTATATGGTAAGAGGAGTGTGGGACTATTGACTCGATCAAGTGGTACACCCGATGTCTATCAGAATTAACTTACATCCTTGCTATCCGTGGACAATTTAATGCCTGTGCAAGAAAATCTCTTCTCTCAACACGAGCCTGTATGAAGTTCAATGATCCATAGAACGCGATCCATTCTGTGATGAACAGGTCATTCCAAAATACTACACACTATCTTCACTGCTATAGTGGGCTTTTGTTCTCCGCATCTTCACTTTGAAGCAAAGAGCAAGAACGACCTCACGCCACCTTCTCATAAAAATGTAAATGCTGGTTGTATATTGCAATATACAGGGAGTTTTCTTACCGTTTACCCTGATACTAAAACTCATTAAGGGTAAAAATACAAGTATAAGTACCCTTTGTTTGATATTTCAAGGTGACTAATAGTGTTTCTGATATCCATAGATAGCATCACATTGTAATAGCAACTGATATAATGTATTCCATAGCTCTACTTTCTTCTGAGCAGTAGTAGCAGTGGAAGTAGTAGTAGTTTTATTTCAAAAATGTTCATTGACACAGCAGTAAATAACAATGAATAAAATAAAATACTGTACACGCCGAGGTAGTACTTCTAAACCCCACGTGCTATAAGCTTTGATTCCCGATATACATGCACGTATCATGACGTGACCGTTTCAAATGAAAAGGAGAGTCGAAATAAACCTGGCTTAGTAGAATTTGCAATTTAAATTTAGGCTAAAAGAAAATAGATTTAAATACTTCACATTACATTATTTGGTAGACACCTTGCACACACTAAGAATATCCATCAACTTCTTAGCATGTCGCTATAAATAATTGAACAGGCCATGACCATCATCTAATAGAAACAGAAGTTTCTCATATACACGTCACATAGTTGTAATACGGTAGTAGGTGTGCTTTCAACTTGCCTAGATAGATGGAAGGATGTACGTTATTTCCTAAAGTCTCTTTGGAGAGTAACAAAACAATGAAATGGAAAGGAAAAAAGGTAACAGAAATCAAGATACAGAACCAGTGTAATAAAAAAGTATTATTTTATACATTTTTTCTTGTCCAGCTTGGAGGTTGTGGAAGTAAACCCGAAATGAAATGAAATTATGCTAGTAACATAATTTGGGGTGGCTGGCGGGGTGGTAGTCTAATAAAAATATGTTTTCTTGGATGGTGTGGTGATGTGATAGAATATATTAACAGTTGTCTTGAACAAGGAGTAGCCAGAATAATTTTTTTCTATGTGTGTATCTCAGGTACTGTGCAGCATACTGGCATGAAACATATACTACAGCAGTTGTGTGCTGAAGTGTCATTTATCAAGAAATAAGTGGTGAGAGGTTATCTCTCTTCACAACAAAGTCTCGATTATGTTCTGGAATTGGGAAACACTTTATCGAAGCACTTTTAAAATCTTGCAAGTGGTAAGAGGTCAACAAGTGGTCGCATTGAAGTCGCCGTCCGACATGATGTTATGGTTATTATACGACATTCCTGGAGCGAGGGCAACTGGTCGGTAAAGGAACTGTGCCTAGTAACCAATGACTGCGCGTGTTACCACAGGGAGCAGACGACAGTTGATGTTCCGCCTGCGAGGGGGATGGCTTTTATTAATTTGTCAACCCCTGTTACCCAGAAACAGAGATAGTCCAGCGAAAATATTCGGCAATCGGGCTCACGGTGAAAGGCGCAGATTGGAGCCGGCCTGAGCCGCGTGTGGCCGGTGGCTAGGTGGCTTTGTGTTCCCGGGGGCTTTACTGCAGCCGGGGCCTACCCACTGCAGCTGTCCCTTACACAAAACCACTGGCTTAGACTTCCGTCGGACCGCCCGCTAGAAACCCTTTCTTTTCTCCACCACTCAGTGTGTGTAATATCTGATTTTATAAAAAAAAAAAGATAAAGAGAGTTAAAAAGTCTGTGCACAGAGCCGCGTGATTGCCCCCTTCTCGCCAGTTTGATCTGACATTCAGCTGAAAAAGGGAAGAGAAAAATGATTTGACAGATCATCTTTTGATTCAATAATTCCCCATGGCCCCGAAACCCTATATTTGAAGATCGCATCTATGGAAGTAATAGAAATGTGGTCGGGAGAACAACATTGTGTAATAGAATGTTATGCAAAATAGGTTATTAGCCACCAAAGCCACCTGGTCTCAGTGATTTGCTGTCTAAAGCTGCTGCATATTTTACTTTCATCTTTGTGATATGTAACGTTGCCGCGTACAGATGCAATTACGTTGCAAACACCAGAAAGTAAGTTGTGGTCAATGTTACAGTCTATATAGCTAAACTTAGGTATGCCAGTATTGTAATTTCCATATAAATGTGGGACGTTTGGGGTCAAACTCACTGTGATTATTAGACGATTTTTGTGCTGCAAAGTGTATATTCACTTGCAAGATGGCCTCTGCTATATGCCTTTGCTTTTTTTCTGCGAATAGTCTAAAATAAGCAGGTTAATTATAAGAAAGCAATTTCTTTCTCTGACTCTCAGTACACCTGCAATCTTTTTCGTTTCTTTCTTTTGTTAAGACCTCTGTACAGACTATACTCTGTACCCCGAAGTACCGTCTTTCATTGGTTTCTCTTCCGCTTTCAGGCAGTATATGTGGTACAGTAATAATAAAACCTAAGCCTACGTTCACTTGATTGTAATGGATGTGTCCATTGGTGCTTCCACTTGACGGCATATATATGAGGGGATTACTGAAGCCTGGAGTGTGTGTGTTGGGTTAATAGGACCAATCACTTCAAGTACAGTAATTTCTGAGTACCGCAACCTGTCTTTCTGCATTCAGTGCGAACCGTCCGTCTACATCTCTCCACCCGATCTCTCTTTCCTGGCAACAAATATCTACACTTTCTGGTATAAAAACCTTATATTAGCCGTCGCCATGACCATGAGAGTGTATTCAAAACAGTACCCTGAGTATAGGGGAAAAAGTCATGGCGATTGACCAAATTGAAAAATCCAGAGTGTCTTCTGATGTCACTGACAAAAACAATTATATCCTAAATGCTAACCTACCGGTAGCTACATCTCTGAAGCAACGTAGAGACACAGAGAAGCTTTCTATGCCATTCCCAAATTACCACGTTTTCGAGCAATTACTCCCAGAAGTCACAGTCCCGTGAATTCCATGTCTCCTGTCAGCCTGCTACGGATTCTAATTTGCATTACATTATGCCTATAAATCATCGGCCGCATTGTCTCTATTCCCGACACTGGTAGCGGGGAAGTACTGTTTGATTTCAATAAAGCTTTCGACTCTATCGACGCTTTATGGACTTCGCCACAGCATTGTCACATTCCGATGTAGGGGTCCTCGAGGCCAAGCTGGCCGGTCTGGTATCCAGGGGAAGGGCAGTGGGCCTGGCTGACACCTCTCCCTGGCCTCGCAACACGGGCGACAATACAACAATTGCGGATAGCAGTGCGATCTGCAAAGCAATAATTTGGATTAATGTCACTTCTGCCAGAATACGAGCAGCCCAAGAACCAGCGGCCACCGCCGGGGAAGGTCCATTCGACGTGAATAAATACCGTGAAGAATTCTATGAGGCTGTCGAAAATTATGTGGACAATTAGCGCCTCCTGTTTTGGGTGACACATTTGCGAATGATCTGTGTCTGTACAGAAGACACAGACATCATCATTGTAGTCGAAAGGGTCTGCGAAATTTGCATGTGTGTGCGTCGCTGTTTTGTGCTCCGTGCATTATATTTGTATGTTTTTATATCGAGATCGGACCTGACTGGACCCCCTGACATGATAGCTGCCTTCATCCCGAACCTAAAAAGTCCTTTACCGTCAAACCAAGTAAAGGAGGTTGGTCAGTGTCGGCTATATGATCTGCTATGCAGATTGGAACGTCCCTGTATTGAGATCGCTGTTGCATTGAAGTCGCCCCGTCCCATTACTGCAGGACATCAAGCGGCCATATAAGTAAGAGGCCCCTTTCTCCCTGTTTGGCATCCCCTGTGGCTGTGCCGGCCAGGGTTGCGACCGGTAGAGCACACCTGACTGTTAACTAGGAAGAAATCACGTTCCGTTTTTATGTCTGGTCCATGTAGCGTGAAAGCCATTTAGTCCTTGTCTTTTCTCCATTGATAAGTCGCATCCCCACTTGGCCGAATCACCTGATTTTTTTTTTCAAACGACTAACGAATGTAATAATTTAGATTTTCGTCCCATTCGCAGGGCAAGGTGAGCGCAGCTGCAGACCCTTGTAACTCTTGCGGCATCCATCAACGCCCATCTAGGGCCCGAAACTGCCATCGCAAGACAACAGAGTGAGCTCTAAGCGCAAGATAATTTGACTATACCTAATAATTTTACGACTGTCTGTTTGGGGCGACCGCGTCGGGCCGCACATGGCCAGAACGACTGTCGTCTTTTAAGGTGTGACGAAAGCACTTGAGAAGATGAATGAATGTCTTACCACGTCCTGTGAGGGCGTAGTCACTCGGCTCAGATCCTAACACGCCGAAGTTTCTTCTGGACTTCGAGCATGGTTCGGCCTTCTGTCGACGCTTTGCGGTGACTTTGTCAGCTGCAAGTGCCTCTAACGAGCACGAACTCTGCACGAGAACCTAAGTTTGAGGTATCGAGGGAGGGCAGTTGTTTCCATCCATTTATCTGTGGGAACTTCCGTAGTTTTGGTGATGAAATGACCCGTGTTGTGGATGCAGTAACAAGCATGAAAATTAACGAGAATCGCCTGATAAGTAGGGCAAGAAAAAAAAAGTTGAAAAGGTTCTGACGTGTCACTGAGACGAATTATGCATTGTTACAGTTTCGGATGAATGCGATACTGAAATGTGACTGTGCCAGAACAGCACCGGGAAACAAAAACAAAGTTACTAAATGGGGAATGTAGTAATTATAAATTAGAAGAATCTCAACTTGTACGAACGGAGAAATCCAACCAAGCACAAAAAGTCATGCACGAACAATAAATGAAACAATTCAAAACGTGAAACATGGGATCGCATTTAACATTAATATAGGAAGTTATGTAGAGGCAAGCCAAGCATGTTTCAAATGTAAGTAAGTATATGTTGGACAGCAGCGGATCTGCGTTACTGTGTATTATGGCAGTAAGGCAGTATGGCAGGGCTCCTTCATTAACGAACCTGTGGCTATGGTTTGCCATGCTTGCCGGTATACACGTTGGCTACTGTGTCGTGAGTTATTGGACTACCTGCTGCCGATTTATATCGATTTATTTATTAATTTATTTTGCATTTATTTGGATCTTACTTTTAAGTGTGCATATTACAGTAGTGTTTGATTTGTAAAAAATATTTAGTACTTCGTTGAATTCTTTTTATTTTACTGCTATTCAGAAACAGGGTTGTGAAAGTATGTGCCTGTCAGATTGATTTGTGAATATTTTATATAGATATAGACTGATGCCAGTGGAAGTTTCTCTTGTATCGTGCTTGGTATTCGAGATTCTCTACACGTCTTACAGGTTAGTGGGTGGGTGTGTATTATTTTTTAATTTCTTGCAAAGTTTATGTACAATGAAGGGAACGCAGGGTGTTTGGAATGAGGGAATACAATCAAAGATATGTTTATACAGATCTTTGATCCTTGTGAATGGATAACAGTTTTGCAAGATTTTCAAGAAATGTTTTGCCTTCCTGTTTTGCACGCTGTTAAAATAGGCAGTTTCGGTACAAGACTGCATTCGCTTTCAACTGAGGTACAGCGAAGGCAAGCAAATCACAGGGAATTGTGCTGCCGGCTTTCAGTAACTTAGGATCGTGACACCCAAATATGCATAAAACACGGCACAGCGTGGCTCCCTGCACCTGGGAGGATCCTGCCGAGAAAAGGCTCACGGCTCTTTAATTGGGAAATTGCAGGTGTTGCTACCAGGCGCTAAATCCCCACGTCCATTTGAAGACGCACTTTCGCATTTAGCGGTCGCGGTTTAACACGCCGTGAAACTATTCACGCCCACGTGCGAGAAAGATATTTGCCAGAATGTCTTCCAGTCGTTTCATCAAGGAACACAGAGAGGAAAAGAAACCTCTGCAAAAAGTCAAATAAAACAGCACCCTTTTCAACGCGATGTGATGTCTCTCGGAATAACTATTGCGAGAAAATAAATGCCTCGTGAACGACGACGCATAAAACAAGAGAAAAGGCGTATTCGTTCCTCCTGGGCGACTTTAATGCAGATTCACGATTTGGTACGCAACTTTTGTATCTTTGATGTGACGGATTCTAACGGTATATTTAAATGAAGCTTGTCATTGATTCATGGCCTTAATCGTCCTCCATGAAGAAAAAATGTACAGATAACGCCGTGTGAAACATTAAGCCAGCTAGAATAATGACCATAGTAACAGTTGACTTGAAGCAAATATATCGTATATGTTGGTTGCACATTGCCCGGATTGTCTTCATCTCTCTTGGCTGTCCGTGGATGCGGCTTTTTCACTTTTCACGCTGGGAAGCATTGGGTACTTAATTTCGTATTAATAGTTGCGACACAGCCTCATGACAGGTCCAGATATTTGTCCTAGCAGCGCATGACCCTTCCATTCGTGGAAAAATTACCATTGATACTTCGTGGTGTGAAACATGAATTATTCATGTCGTACTGGACCAGGTATCCTATTTCCATATGCAATGGCCGCCCTCGGACTCGAAACCGAAAATCCGTAATGTGCTGATTGTAATGTTATTAACTGATCACCGCGTGTGATGCATTTTTAATTAGATTTTGTTTACTTAAGTGTACCTTTTGGACCGTGTCAGGCCTCTAGGGAGGAATCCTTGATCAGGCAACCCTTGCAGTGCCATCTTGACACAACCACCACAGGTACTTCGGTTTGTTGACAAAGCACGTACGTGTCTTTTGACTTTTTTATATTCACTCCATACACCCTCATAAACGCCTTCATCTGTATGATGTAGTGGAATACATTGTAGATAACAATTCTCCTTTTTTAGCCTTTAAGGTTATCTGGGATGAATATTACATTTTAATACTGCCAGTTTCGCCATTGTCAGAGTTCCCCAGCTACATACTTGAATACATTTGTGGGTATTGGGGGAGTAAGGTCATTTTAAAGGTCCATGATCCTCCGTCACGTGATGGGGATATTTGTACCACAATTTATACATAGATGTTATGTATGTTTAAATGGTTCTGGGATGCCCCCATTGCAGTTGCAGTGTAACTGTCTAGTTTTCATCAGATTTTGGAGAAAACTTTGAGGACCTTGGTACCGCGGATGAATACAAGCTATTATTTTTCTTGGCAATTTACCCAAGTTTGAGAAATGTTGTGGCACTCCTAAACTTGCTAATCGTAGAATGAAATGGGTGATAATTTTGGCCTGGGGGTTTAACATATATACTTAGGGCACGTTTTATGTTTCATTATTTGAGACTAAGTCTTTGGGGTCCGCTTCTCTGAAAATTGACTTACATCTCAGAAATTGCTGCTGCAGCTCGTAGACTGAAACGGCTTAAAATTTGGGATTCATTGATTAGGCTAATGTACCAAATGGTCAAGCAGTGAATCAAGGGACATAATGGTCAAGCAGTGAATCAAGGGACATATGAACCTTGTTTTATATTAACAAATGGGCATTATTGTTTGTTTTGTGTCTTTTTAATGAAACTTTTCATCAACGTTCCCCGTGGCGGCTTAAAGAACACTACTACTTCGGAATTAAAAAGTTTTAGTTCGAAGATTTTATGGTGAGGATTTAATTAAACTTGCAGATTGCCATTGTATCATATGGGGAACTTGAAATAAATAAAAACTTGTTTAGGGATAATTATTTCGAAAATAGGTAAAATTGACAAAATAGGTGGCTGCGTTGACTAAGCTTTCACCTGCAGCTTCCCAGTGATTGGTCCATATAGCACTGCATTGCGGATTTTGAAACGCTTCAGTTTGAAGGATTTTCTCCCAAAGTAAAATTTACCATATTAGTATATGTGGAAATGAAAAGTCGTTTATGTCGAAAAGGAGTGGTGGTAGGTTGAAATGAGAGAACTCTAAGTATACAGCACACAAGAGCTACTTTTGATTGAAATTGACACTGAATATGCCAAGGTCACTTTGGAAACATTCAAAGCACCTGAATTTACGTTACCCTAAAGCCCGGACCCTGAAGTAAATTCCCTGGCCCCTATTCGTAAACTATGGATAGGTTTCGCTGGGACAAATCCTAAAAAGAATGTAGCTAAGCCGGAACAAACTTATACGAACACCTTAAACTGTACGTAACCGGCGATTTTATTAAATACCATTTCGTAACACTATTCTTAGCTATACATCCTTTTAGCGGCAAGTCCAAAGGCTTGCGTATCCTACACATGGTTTATGAATACGGGGCCTGAGTACTGGGATTGAAAAATCTATGCAGAAGTAGTAGAAGTCGCTCATCCCTTTGCTAGTAAAAGTTCTTTGTACAGGGGACATGGAGATGGAAATTAGAAGTTCATATTAAGGAGGAACGCGCGTAAATAAACCACGCTGAAGAGTTTTTTGCTTTGTGTACACAGAGCTAAGTGCCGTTCCATTTTTAGCTCTGCTTGACTATGTCAGCAGAGCTCATGAAATCGAAATTCGTCCGTCGTCCGTCCGTCCGTCTGTGGCATCGATTATCTCTGAAGTTATTGCATGGA
>JAAUYG010080256.1_pt1 | contig 19653 bp, 9 predicted proteins | sample 7278091 | NCBI WGS metagenome assembly JAAUYG01 (sample SAMN14350201, study PRJNA611818) | marine sediment metagenome | isolation source: surface marine sediment (0.6m) | place: French Polynesia: Moorea | collected 2018-08
GAGAAATTGGATCCAGGTGCTATCACAAGCCTATGTTGTTGTAACAAACAGCTATGTCACAGCGTATTCTGTTCTAGTGTTAGGCTTTCTCTTCTAGGGAGACATAGCGATATCATCCGCCAACATTCCAGTCTTGGATGACCTGTTAAAAGACATTGGAGACGGCTGCTGCTTAGCAACTCTGTTATTCTTCTATGTTCCATCATACATTCAGCTGCAGGGTAATCAGTCATAGTCTTAAGCATCTTTTATTCAACTCTCAATCCAGTACTATTATATATTTTGTAATTTGTGTAGAGTAATAACTTATAATAATACCACACATGGTGAATCTCTTTTACTCCTACATGTGCCTACGGCATAAAGAAACTGTTGCCTTACATGACAGAAGTATGTAAATCGAAAGGCCTGCTAACCTAGCAGATAAGTATTTTGAAACCAAATTAAATGGTGCTAGTAGCAAAGTAGTTCAATGGCTTGTAGAGTGTATGTCAGAAGGATGTTATGTAGCTGTGCTGAGCATATTTTGGGCACGGTTTGATGTTAAAAATTCTGTAGCCATGGCTTTTCCTTTCAGATGTAGCCTTTGGCACAGATGTGATCGGCATTGCGGACTCCCTCCACAATCTACAGCTGGTGTCCGCATTCTGTCACCAGTGTCTGCCTAGCAGATGTCTCCACCTCACCGTCACCGATCTCCTCTATACGCCAGCGGAGCTAAAACCAAACTTCCTGGTCTTCTTGGCAGAACTGTTCTATTGGTTAGAGCTTCGTAAGATGGAAGGGGTTCGGGACGTCACAAAGTCGTTAGCCGTGGACAGTGGTAGGTTGTGAAATAGGCTATGAGTTTTTTTTTGGGGGGGGAGGGGGGTGTGTGTGTGACAGATTTGCTGTCTTGTTAGGCTTCTGGGCAAAATTTGTAATTAATGTGGAATTTCTCTTTATGTCTGAGAAAATTGATTGTGCAACGTTTATATTTTACCTTTATAGATACAGGTATGTAGTATGCCATGCAGTTGCTTAAGCACTTTGCTGTGTTCATATAAGCTGCAGTTGCACATTGCAAATGGCATTGAATTTTGTTTTCTTTACATTATTATCCAATGCACAAAGCAGCTGGTACTTACATAAGTTGCATAGATGGGTAGTTTTTATACACAGGTCATTCTTGCGCTGGTTTGTCTTTAGAGTTTTTAATATGATGGTGCTTTTTCAGAACGACCGTCCACTGCCAAAGCTCTGAAGTCGGTGACATCCGGCAAGCCGCCCGTTCCCATTAGCAATGCCACAAAACGTAGCTTTCAGCAGAACTCAATGGGTAACAACTTTGACACAGCTACTTCAGGCAGTTTGCCAGATCTCCAGAACACAGGGTGAGGGGATATAGGGGAGGTTTATGTACTTTGGCTTGTATCAGGGAGCCAGTTTCCTGAAATTCTTAACTCTGAAATGAAATTCTGCTAATCACCTTGGCAACCATGGGCTGCCTCCAGACCAGCGAACACAATGAACATTTGATTGAACATTTGCTCTGTTTGCTCTACTGAACAACTTTTCGCAGCAAGCATTTGCTAAACGGGACCAAACGAAAAATCTAAGCATTTGCTGTAGCGAACAAAGATGGCGGCACCCACAGTCTTTTACATAACGCAAAAGTACCCTATGTCGCCCATAGCATGGGTGATAAAGGAAGTATTGGAAAATATTGCTGACACATGAACATTTACTAAACGGTCATCGTTCAGCGAGGGGACAAACAAAAAATTTCCTGGTCTGAATGCAGTCCTAGTCTTTTCCATACCTAAAATCAGTTTTGACGCTTTTTATGGAAACTCTCACCTGGTATTTGTGTGTCAGAAGTTCATGAGTATGTCTCTAATCCACAGGTTGTAGTACTTCAGCTGCTACTACATTGCACTTTTAAAACAATAACTGTATCAATTTAAAAGGAGCTTCATCATACCTCACCTTCCTTTACAAGTAAGATTTCATGCACAGATGAAATTAAAAACCTTTGTAAAGACTTCACAGATGTATATTCACAGCATCCACTGGTGTTATCATGTACTTCAACAATGCTATTACATGAACTTCAGCGTGCCACCTCCACGGCAACCATTACTCACCAAGAGACAGCAGCAGGGAGGCAGTGAAGGTCAGAGTCACATTTAATAATATTTTCTGTCATTTTGTGCATGAATGCATGCTTTTTCCTTGATTTCAAATAATTAAGGTTTTCCTTCTTTCCTTCTTATAAAGCTTCTGTTGGGAAAAGATGTGTTTCTTACCACTGGTTTCCTAGTCTATGTGGTAATACATGTTTATGTCAATGTCTGTGTCATGTTAATTAAGCATAGGGTGTAGTTCACTCCGTCATGTTTGTATCCACTGTTACAATTGTTATACACATGTATGACTGGTATTATAATAAGTGTATCACAATTCGTTTGTAGTTATGATTCGTATTATAATAATCACTACTAGTACTTACCAAATTATAATTAACAATGTGGCACTTGTAGGTACAACTTGTGTTATAATAGCAGTGTATTTCTACTACCTGTAGTTACAACTGACCATATAAAGGAATGTATTTTGTATGTAATACTACTACTTGTAGTGGGCGATTAGCAAATCAATTTCCTGTAAGCTTTTCATTTGTAGCGGTACTACTAATGGATATGTATGAGTAGGGAATTTGTGTTGCATGACTTCAGTGACTGTTCTTTTGATAGTGGTCAGATATTTCCTCATTCTGATGGGGCGTTATTTCTCGTTTTCTTTTTCTGGTGCATGGCCTTCGGTGTTTCTTCTGATCATCAATCGTACAACTTTATATGCTGTCGGGTGTCCCTTCTGTCAATGGATATACGTAATGCATTGTGAACTTGTCTGTGAAACTGCTGTTGCAACTAATGTGTAACACCTAAATGAAAACTTGATTCTTGCCTACACTATATTAATATTCCTTAAACATGATAAATTTATTTGTTTGAGAACTTACACTTGTGCACGGATTTCTTTCAATTTTGAAATGCTACGACATCGTGTTGTTGTGTGCCTGTATGCTGGGTGTGCTTGGTCTGACGTTACCAGTGAGGCGTTCGCAATCTCTTTCTTCAGCAGATGTCAACTCAGGGACACGACATTCTGTGCAGGCCTGGGGGGAAGACCGGCAGCAAGTTACACAGCCACTGGAAAGGTACATGTTCAAGATAAATAGGTTGCATAAAATTAAGGAACACTTTACTTGAGAGATAAATGTACAGTATAGTTACACATGAGTTAACAAGAGAAGAAAGATAAAATCTAAAAGGTAAAAGGTAAAGTCACTTAATAAAGAATATATGTTTCCAGAAAATATATTTCTTCTGCTCATAAATCTTTCTGAAATGATTAGAAAGTTAATATTTCATGGTGATAAAAATCATTCTGGAACTTATTTAGATTTTGCCTACTTTACAGTAATGGAGAACCCATTCAAGGCATTGCTGGCGGTCGATTCTCCAACCAGTCACAGCTTACCAATGTGAGTCAGATTGATCACAGTCGGGACACCCAGCGATCTCTTCTGGCTAATGTATCGATTGACAGCGACATGAGTTTGGACTTCACCACCGCTAGCGTGGACATTAGTGTCTCCGGAGACAGCCCCCGGGTGACTCCCGTAGGGCCGATCCAGAAACGCCGGTCCCCGGTTGGTGGGCCGCTTTCCGTGACACCTAGAACCATGGCTATAGACGCCAAAGATCTAAAACTGGAAAGTCTTACTGCTAGGTCTGAACCTCTGATGCCGGCGCAGGTGCGGCCGGCTAAGGAAAAACTGAACAATAACCACAGTAAAGAGGTAGAAAGCGGAGAGAAACAGTTCCGTAGCCCTGTGTCCCCTAGCAGACAGCCTCCACAAAGCCTTCAGTTTCAGGCTGTGAACAACGGAAACGACAGCAGCGATTCCTCCACACCGGATGAGGATTATAAAACACCTTCTGTGGAGTCGGTCGATCTCCCTGGGTTCACGTTTGACAGATCTGGTGTGGCATCTGCTGCTGAAACAACGGGTGTGGGTGAACAGTGTAAGAAAAAGCCGTATGAAGCATTTTATGTTGACACTGGCTCCTCTGAACAAATAGACCCAAGAAACATTCCATTGGGGGGTGTTAGTGAGCGGTCGGGTAGTGGCCTAGCCGCGCAGAGTTTTACTGTTGCCAACCACAACCACACACCGGAGAGCGCCCGGGCTGCAGGGATTCCCGTGGTAGGGCAGTCTGCTGCTCGGGCCAGTTCACCACGCTCAGGAATCTTGACACAAGGTGCTGGTGACCGCAGTTCTAGTGAAGGCTCGGATCTCGAACTTAAGAAGATTCATGCCGATCATATGGCTGCAGAAAAGCAGAAGCAGATGCCCAGGTCCAGCATACAGGCGGTGGGTCCCAGTCAGCAACAGAGACCAGACAGCCTGAATGTTCGCAGACCTGCTACCTCAAAGGATAGCCAACAACCCCAGTCTCTACGTTCCCAGGATGAGAGCCCAAAGACGAGTTTTGCAGCCATCAAGAAGCAGAAAGAAAATGGAGAATCTTCACCCGTAATGTTCAGACAGCCTGAGGTAGGCAGCAATCCTGGTACGCCAGGGGAAAGGACTTCTCCTCTGAAATCTAAAGCTAAAACTGTCAAGAAGACGACATTTGCCAACTTGCCCAACCAGACAACGTGGCAGGAAAATGCTCAGCATATGTCTGAGCAGCACAATCCACGTAAAGATGAGGAGGCCGGTCCGCCACTGCCGTCTGAACTGATGGACATACGAATGAAGCTGGAGGAACGGCGACGTCAGATTGAAGGGGAGAAGCGTAGAATGGAAGCGCAGTGGACCAAGCAGAGACAGAAGATGGGGAAGCAGGCATTTATACAGGTTGTGTCCAAGAAACCCGGGGAGCGGGTGAAACAGCCGGTTATAGAGGAGGAAGGCTCAGTGCCAGATAAAGGTTCTCCCAAAGAGGCCAAGGCCAGTGGTCAAGTGCCTCGTAAAGCTCCACCCCCTAAGGCTGCAGTCCCAAGGGAAGGGTCTCCCACCACGTCTGCAGGCTCTGTGGTACCACAGAATGGAGTTCATCAGGAACAAATGGAGAAACGTCAACCTAATGATGGGAAATCGCAACAACCTGGCCCACAGGCCAGTCCAGCCCCAACACAGAGCAAGCCAGTGGCTGCGGCAGCAAGACCCGCTGAAAGGAGGAATATTGATCCAGTAGCAGTACCTGCTGCAGACAACAGACATCAGGAAAGGGCTCAGTCCACCCCTCCCACACGCCCCACCCAGGGCACACTGGATTCCACCTCCACAGTTAGCGTTCGACAGCGAAGTGAATCCCCCAGTCACGGCAAACCAGCTGCCAAGCCATTCTCCAGGGAAGACCTTCAGAAAAAGATAGACGACGTCAAGCAGAAATGGTTAGGGGATGGAGAGAGTGAGCCAGCAGCAGTCAGTAAAACGGTACCCAAATCCAAACCACAGCCAGTGAAAAAATCGGAGCCAGTCAATCAGCAAGGAAAATCCTCCCCTGCTGCCCGTACTCCACCACGTAAGACGTCGCGGTCTTCCAGTTCAGACAATGTCGACCAATACGGAACATCTTTGGATCGGTTGAACAGCAGTCTAAGTGAGCTGCAGGGGGAAATAATGCGGCTGTCATTACAACAGGATCAGATCAAATGTTTGGTATCCACGGAAGGCACCCCAGACACCAGCTCTCCACCCCAGAGCAAGACCCATCTCCCCGAGACCTTGACTGCTTCTAGCAGCCAAAGAGACAAGTTTTATCTCTACCCTCGGGAGGGGGGTGGAGGTGGCGAACCAGATGTGGCTGGTGGTAGAAGAGATTCTGACCCTACCCCTACAGCTAAGTCTGTTCCAGCATCCCAGCCCCTACCGACAGCCACCCTACCCCAGGTGTATGGTCAACCCTCTCAGCCAGTGCTGCAGTACCCTACAACCCAGCCTTACAGCTCCTATCCCCAGCCTCCAGCGCCGTTCCCCGGTCACCCTCCATTCAGCCAGAGTGTCCCCGGTATTTACCCCCAGTACCCCGGGATGCCTCACCCCTACCAGACCTCCCCATTGTACCAGCCACAGACGATGTACCAACAGCAGGGGATGCCTTACCCTGCAGTCCCTCATACACAGTGGCAGCAGCCCCTCCATCCGGCGGCAGCTCCTCCGCCTGGTCCCATCCCCCTGACCACCACCTACCAACCCCAGTCTGCCCACACTCATACCGTGTCTTCCCACCCCAGCCATCTCCAGTCCCCGGCGGCTGCCCACTCCCCAGATCTCGGCCCGCCTCCCGCCTCCCCTGACGTCCCTCGCACACCGGCTACTGCACACTTACAATCCCCGTCACATTCCAGCATTGCCAGCCCTCAGGGCCCACACCCCCCTTCCCTACCTAGCCCTGGAGCCACCCCGACCTCCCCTGGGGGACAGGCCTGGCTGAACCGCAGTCCCACCAAACCCGGGACCCCAGGATCAGCTGCCGGGGAGCCGGATGTTGCTGGAGAGGGGGAACCAGACCCTGATCCTGAACCAGCACAGCCAAATGAAGGTTTCTTTGTCACACTTGATACAGAGACTCCACTGCGACCCAAACCAAAACTTCGCCAACATCGTAGGAGAGATTCGGGATCACCGCCAAGTCGGCGGTCCCCAGTCAAAGCTGTGGCTCCCATGCAGACTACACCTGCAGCTTCCAGTCCTACTGCTGACTTCAGAACCCCACCGGAGGAGATACCACAGGCCGCGGAGGCAGAGCCCGCCCCAGTCAACGTGTCCCCTGGCGTTGGCTTCGTTGTGGAAGAACACCAACCTACAGTAAGCAAGAAGTGTTTTCCTCTCTCATAATGTGCAGGCATACTCCCATATCAAGGTGCAATATCTTGCAGCAGTTGTCCACTGGGGGAAGGTGTGAAGAACCATGTACAATGTAGCTATATACATTTAACATGTTTAAAGTACATTTATACCGTTAATGTGTGTTGTTCTGTGTAAATCTAGCGTTATCAGGAAGATTTTGTATCAGTTACATGTATGCGGTTAGTTCAAGCAAAAGTTCACTTCTCCATTGACCTCTGTAGGATCTGGAGAAAAGAAAACAGAAACTGATGGCTCTCCAGCTCAAGAGACGGGAAGAACAAGAGAAGAAAAGACTGAAACTGGAAGAGGAAAGAGCAAAGAAAAGGGAAGAGCAAAGGTAGACAAAAGCTTCAACTTAAAATTGGAAGCAAATAGATTTAATTTATACTCAGGGAATCACCTATGGTGCTACAATAAGTGACCTTGGAGATTACCAGAAGCTGTGACTGTAACAGCTGAAGTTTAGCTCCAGTAATTCTTGTCTCAGAGTATTTCAATGTCTATCGTTGAGCTGTCCTAATTAAATTACTAATAATAATTGTCTTGTAAGTCAATTGTGGTTGAATTTTAGGTCAATGATAGTGAAATCACTTCTGTATAAAAAGCAATGCTGGTACTAACTTGTAAGGATGTTTGTTTTAGACAGAATTTTTAATCCCTTCTTTTCGACTCTATTTCCCATGCTGCCCTATGCCAGACTGAAAGAGGAGGCAACAGAACAGAAGAAAGCAGACGAGAAAGCCAAGCGGGATGCCATTTTCCAGGAATACCTGCGCAAAAAGGCCGAGCGGGAAGTAGCCGAGGAGGAATCTAAGGCAGGCATCAGTGGACCGTCGTCAGCGGTGCAGAGACGTTTGAAAAACAAAGCCAAGGGACCGCGTCCTAAGAGCCAGCCGCCGGGTGGGACCACCGCCCCAGGAGTCACAGAGGACGGTAACTCCCACAGCTCACAGTCACATAGCTCCCAGGAAGATCTGCACACGCGAGGGCGGAGTCCGGGACCGGAGCTAGTGAAAAGTGAGTTATGCTGTTATGGTCTGTATAAGCGGCAAAGGTTTAAACCCGTTTGTCCCGCTGTACTGTTTTAACAATTTTAGTGTGGCATTTATGTACAATCTGTCTAGTAAGTAGCTTTTGAGACCAATTGTATATAAAGTCACCAGGGTGTTATGACCACAGTTTACCTGTATTTGGTGTTATATTGAACCTGTATATAAGGCCACCTGTGTATAAAGAGCCAGGTATGGTCTTTGTATGAAACAGCGATAGCAGTTGTTATTTTAACTTGTATTGCAGTACTTTACCAGGGTCAGACTTCTTATTTGTCTGGACCTAGATCTGCTACCTGTGGGTTAAGGCACCAAGTTAAAAACAATACACATGAAGCATACAATAAACTGAATCCAGCTAAACTGATGGTGCTGCATTTCTTCCAGGTACGGGCCATGTGATGTCGTTTCCCGGTAACGGAGATCGTACTGATGGCGGATATCAACAACTGGCCTTCGGTGGACTCACACACAGGCGACCTCCTACACCAGGTAATCTCATCGTTTTTTTACATCTTCGTGATAAACACCTGCTAGTTAAAGCTGTCAAACGCCAGCATCTCTATATTTATATTTTCGAGCAGTTCGCAGTTGTGAATGATCCCGGGGGAATTCTCTCTCAAACTAGAATAGTCAAGATGCAACCCCAATCGATACAAATGCAAGCGCCTGACAGTATGGAGTATTAGAAACAAACAAATAATAAATACAGTACCAAAAGTAACCAAACATTGCGATTATAGTGTAGGAAGATGTTTTGTTGTACTTACGTCTTACAGTGGTCCCTCTATTTATAACTACCAGTGGCACCTTGCAGATTTGGTCTAATATTGCAGGTAATCTCCCGGGGTAATCTTAAAATAAAGGTTCAAGTTTACACTGTGTTCATACTTCAGGATCAAGTGAAATGGTTTTATAGTCATGGTTTCTAGTCATGGTGCTCTTAAAAAAAATAAATGGTTGCAAAAATGGAGGGACCACTGTACAAAAATTGTTGTGAGCTATTCTATGTGACGATGCTAGACTGTGTTAGCTGGCTGATGCTTTGATTTGCCTTGCTTTTAGTAATCTCAGTTGCAGCACTAGCCTACAGTATGATACCCGAGTGGGTGCCAGGTTCGTTACAAAATCGTTTTCCTTTCTTTGTTTCCCACCTTTCTTGGCTACAAATATATATATATCATTGGAGATGTTTGTTTCTGTTTCCTGAGAACAATTGTCGTGCCCTTTTGGGTGAGCTAGGTCATTAAGTCCTGTTTGAGTTCTTTAAATAAAATTTGGGGCGTTTTGTTTTTCGCTTAGAGTTCCCATAGTATTTTATTGATCTTTAGTTGCGTTTAACATGGTAATATAACATTATGCGAAGGAAATGTACTCCTGCAAACCTAAATCAAAATCTAATATTTTGTAACAATTAAAAATTATAGGCTGTAGGTAAGTCCTGCTGTGCATATTATATTGATATCTCCTATGTCATTGGAGCATCCCAACCACTACCACTGTTCAATTTGCCCCTAAATATGTTTGACTCCCTGGCATTTGAATTCATCTGTTTGGAGACCTGTTTTAGGGCTTGGTGTGTAAGAATGAGGCTTCTGCTCCCATTTTAGTTTTGTAAAGACCCAGTTACAAGATAGAAAAGGTTTTTTATAAAATTTGGGTATTAGGGTTCCCTTTGTGTTTTGAATGACATGGTTAGTTCTTGAGATACCCATGTATGGTAACAAGTACATTCACATGTTGTAATATATATGTAATGATCTCAAACTCTGGTAGACCTATTCACATTAAAACAATTTACCGGGTACAGTGAAATTCTGGAATTATGACCATTCACGGTTGGGGCAGAAACAGTTTTAATTCTGGGATGGTCTAAATTCAGAAATGATCGATCACTGGTGTGTAATGTTTTGTCATCCGATACAATACAAATTGTCTTGAAAGATCGCCCCATTGGCTGTAAAAAATGGTCTTTCAAGACAGGTTGTCAACATATTGAAATGTAGGACTTTCTGCCAGGAATATCTAGTCTTTGAAGACAGGGGGTCTTTCATGGCAGTGGTCTCTCAAGACAGGTTTCACTATAAGTGGTCTTAAATTCCGGGTTATTTCTGGGGTGGTCTTAACACTGCTTAGGTTGCAGTTCCACTGTTAATATATAAATACTCCCTTTAAACGTAATATGGTTGAAACTGATGTCCTGAAAGACCGCCACATTGGCCAGAAAGTTGTGGTTTCCAAGGCATGTGGAATTTGGTGGCAGGTTTAATCTGATGGAGTTAGAGGACCTCTTGCAAGGAATATGTTGTCTTTCAAGATGTAGTCTCTTGTGGCTGTGGTGTCTTAAGACAGATTTCACTGTACCCAGCAGATACTTACTTGGTTTATTGGGCTAACTGACATGACAGACAAAAAGATAGTGGAAAAAGCAGCCTACTCTTTTAGTATCACTTCACACCAGACTGTATTTTGAGATATCTGCAGATATATCAAACCTAATGGTTTTCCATGACCCAGTTGTCACCACAAGCAGTAACATTTAGTCATCTTGTAGCGGCATCTTTTTCTTTTTGTAGCTGGTGCCTAAAACTGAAGTCTAAAAATAAACTTGAGTTCATTAATCACATCAATCACCTTGGCAAACATTTGCGTCTCTTGCATACTTAAGATTGGTTTGGACGAATTGGTCTCTGGACAATAACAAAATAAATGTAGTCCGTGTTGTTGTAAACGGTTTCAAAAGGCACTCTGTAGATGTACAGGAGTGGATGAGTTTGGCAAAAATGATGTAAAGTTCCACGTCGAGTTATGTTGATATAAAAAGGCTGGCAGGAAAATAATGATATATAAATGTGTACATACTAGTATGCATGCACAAATGAAATTCACTGAATGATATTTAGTACTAGCATGTAAGTATTAGTAACTTGCAGTAGGAGACTCTTACATAATGAACAAGAGAAATTTATATAGGGTCTACTTTAACCCCAAACTAAAGCATGGATAAATGTATGACTATGCAATAATGCCTGGGCGGGGTCTCTACATGTATAACGCTTTTGAAATCTCATGTAGCTGGACTTATTTAGCTTCAGTGAATCTAGGAAGTTTCACAGAGGTAGACATGGATCCAACCACGATTACTTTGATAATAATCATGGTAATTGAGAGTTTGATATACATTGTACTTGTAGTTTATTGACTGAAATGTTAAGTCCACATAAACATACAGCGTATATATGGCAATCGTGTTGTAAATGTGACAAGAGTTCTGTGTTAGGTAAGATCTTTACTACCTTCCAGTTCTTTTCATGTACCGATGCCTTTAATACCTGCACCAAGTCACTTTTTGTTTTCTCATCTGTTGTATAGACCGGGTGCAGAAAGGCATTGCAGAACCAGGCAGCGATTCCAGTTCATCTGATTACGCAGGTGAGTTCACCTTTGAATTTATCATGTTTATGTTTGTTTAAAAGTTTACTGTATTGCATCATCCACCTGCCAGTTTCTGTCTACTATTGTCTACTAATGATTTGGATAAAAGTGCTAGATAATGTATATCGTTTAATATGTTAGAACATGCTTTTGCATGCTGTGGAACAAATAAATCTGGTACACGTGTATGTTCTGGTTGAGTAACTCAGATAATTCTGTATTAACATATTGAGGAGAAAAATAAACAAACACCAATGATGTACATATATGTTGCAAAACAAGTTCTGTCTGATTTAGATATCATTTAGGAAATTTTATAAATTTTGAGGTTACGCTTTTTCATGCGGTTTACAAACTTGTTGCAGGCCCCAAGTTATTTGTGAAGCCAAGCCAGAAGTCCAATCGTCACATCATCAGTAATGCTATCAGTCATTGCTGTCTGGCTGGCACTGTCAACAATGACATGAAGAACAAAGTACTAGAGGTAAAAAATATCTGTAATAATGTAATGATTACACCCAGATATGAAGATGTCGGAGGTTTTAATACTGGCTACCTTCAGTTTACCTTAGTGCCAATGTCCAGATAGTCCAGAACTGAACAAACATGTTAAAACCGATACTGTGAAATTCATGGCAGGTTCTTTCCACTCCCGTGCTTTACCCCGTATGGGGATAATACAGTAAATACAATGAGACCCCAAAATTAAGACCACCCACCAACGAGACCGGAGTGGTCTTACGTTTCATGTGGTCGTAATTCTGAAGCAATATAGCATTGATATGTAGCTTTGGGTCATCCAGAATATGCTCATACTTATGAGGTTATTCTGATAATAATTCATAATTCTGATATTGCCAACATGGTCATAAGGCTAAGTTCCACTGTAGTATTAAAGGTCAACAGAAATTACAGTGAATTTGCTTAAAAATGAAGACCACCCACCAACGAGAGCGAAGTGGTCCTATTTCTAAGGTGGTCTTAATTCTGAAGTAATATAGTAAGATCCTAGAGTAAGAAACTTTATGAAGCTAGAATACCGGTACTACCTTTCGGTTTTCCAACCGGTAATAATGTGGTTAGGTAGCTGTGAACTTTTAGCACAGTCTAATTTACTAGCTACTTTTGCTGTTGTTTCTGTTTGAGGTGCACATATATGCTTTCTCCAGTGTGATATGTCTGTTCATCCTCCCCAGGCTGTGAATAATTCGGATGCGAAGCATTTCCTCATCCTATTCCGTGACGCTGGCCAACAGTATCGGGCCATCTACACCTATGATCCGGACTCGGCCCAGGTCCTCAAACTGATGGGGGTCGGCCCGAAACAGCTCACCGATAAAATGATGGAATGTTTCTACAAGTAAGATGATGGTAGAAAGAAGACTTTTGGTTAGAATGCATCAGCATGGTAATAAAGAGGCTAGGGAAGAACAGAGAAGAAATGATCAGTGTCAAGACCCTTATCTGCACATATGATAGCCAGCTAAACTGGGCCAAGTGACACGTAGACAATGGGGTGCAAGATGAAACTGCTGCGGACTGGGTTTAAAGTCGTGAATCGTCGATCAGAAGTGGATTATCTTTCTGCTCAGCCAGTGAACCTCTAGTCGAATAAAGAAAATTTTATTTGTAGCTTGAAATGTTAACTATTTTTGATTTCAAGAAAATAAAGGATGTTTGAAGTTTCTCCGATAATGATCCTTCCCAGCAACTTTCTCTGATAAGCTGTGTTTGGCACTTGTCTTCAGGTACAACTCTGGCGGCAAGACGTTTACGCACGTGTCTTCAACCAAGCACCTGTCGGCAACAATAGACGCCGTCGTCATCCACAGCTCGTATTGGAAGAAGCCTGCAGCAGCGCAGCAAGGCGGCAGGAAGCCTAACCTCATCTGACCCCTTCCGTGAAGAAAGCTAGTCATGTTTTTTTTTTTTAATGAAAACCATGAGACAGTGAATGTCGTGTAATTTTGACTGTTAGCAATGTTGTAACAGTGGTAAGAGCAAATTGTGCATGAGAAGCTCATTTTTGTCATGAAAGATATCTTGTACATGTATGCTAGCAATGTTATGTTGGCAGTAATTTCCAGGTACAAGTTGTCTTTCAAATGTGAACAGAAATCGCTTGTGGATGAATATGTGACACCCTGGAAGACTTTATTTTCTTTTTCACATAAATTTGAGTGACGGGGTGTAATTTAAATGTAACACTTGATTCTGTCGATGTTTCAAAATCGAAGCTGCATGACTATAGCATTGATCTCCTTATAAGGTCAACCTTATGTGATATACAGTTTTAGAATATAGCAAGCACAGCTTGCAAATTGAGCAAAAATAGACAAAAACTGAAGTAGTGTGTATAGTTGTGCATTTATCTCTCTTCCCATGGTCAACAATGAGTATGGTGAGTCGATGATCAATTTCCTGGCTGTGTATATTTGTACATACACTGTATCGGTCCAGTAATGGTGTCGAACGGAATTTGTCCACGTCTATTGTGACAGTAACACGTGCCATAGGCCACATTTATTTATTGACTTATCTCATGTATCTTGGAGAGAGTCTCATATGATACCTATGCCAGTGCAAACTGTTTTAGCTGTCCAGTGGAATCCTGGAAGAGAACCAACAATCAAGGCTAAAGTGGTCTTACTTTATGAGGTGGTTTTGACACTGAAACAATATAGCGCTGATTTGTAACTCTTAGTCACCCCATAGGTGGAGTTAATTTTGGGGGTGGTCTAAAGGCTGTGGCAGAACTCTTGAAAATACCGATTCGGAAGTCTTAATTTAAGTTTTGACCATCTGACTTAATCAAAACTTATAGACTTAAGTATTTTCAAGATTTCCAGCCGAGGTTCTACTGTTTTAGCACTGGTTTTAGTTTCCTCATACCACTTGTGCGAACCATTGTGTTAACCGCACAGTGGATAGTCTTTATTTATTTTCTACCTCATGTTTTGTCACTGTGTATTTAGTTGTAAATATTGAAACGTAGACGTGCGCTTATAGCGTCAGAGTCTTTGGTTGGTATGTGTATCCAGCAGACACATGAACTGTAACAGTGGAACCGATCGAAGAATAAATCCACTCGTCGAAGAGTACTGGTCTTTAATTGATATGTCTGGAAAATAAATTTTTCCTCGTTTTGATGTGTGGTTAAAATCTGAATTATAGTACTGGTTATTGCGTTCAAGTTGTAGATCCGTAAACAGTAAAACGTATGATGAAACACATGCTTGGCTGTAACTGTATGGCAAGTATATTCCATGTATCTCTTGGTCCTGTGGCTTGTGATTCTGTGCACTTGATCATTAAAAGCTTCCAGTACTATTAAATATGCATTTTATTGATGGAACCAATCGATGGAATCAAGTAGCAAGAGGTGAATTAAAAAAAAAATACTGTAATAATAGCTATGTGTTAAATAATATTGGCATCTATATAAATTTCCATGTGTCATGGTGGTTATTGGTGTCCATGTTGCAAATGTAATTTAAAAACATAAACTGAAATTGTTTCCAAAACTAACATTATCCATATGTTATGGCTATCGCTTAACTATGATGGCTGTGTTTAATGTTCCAGGTATGGATACCAGGGGTTTTAAATTACCAAGCATTCACACCAGAATACTAAAGATATGTTCTGTGTTAGTGCATAAACACGAAAACTGTGAGCAGTGTATCCAGCATGGGCATGTTTTGTAAAATATAACTCTGCTGATATAAAGGTGATGGTGTAATTGGTCTGAATAGATTTGGAGGTTGGTTAAAGAGGAGTTGATTTGATGAGCTGTTCCAAGATCATTTCTTCAGTAAACTTGATCTAAAAATATGTTGTAAATTTTGTACCATTATTTGGTAACACTGGCTTGGGTCTGATTGGCCTGTTACTTAATTGGTTGCAATTTAGAACACCGCTAAATACAGTTGGTGTACAAAATGTGTGCTATATTAAATCCAATTAACTTTAATTAAATCTTGCCTGTGTCTCATGGGTTTTCTGAAGCATTGAGTTTTGTATTTTCCAAGCAGCACCCAAGGTCTTGTGTTATTTGAACATTGTAGCTTTTGAAACCTGGGTTTTGCCGGCTTTCTCTCTTTGTGTGGGCATCTTTACAGTAGATGTGACGTGCCTGAACAGATGTAATTCACGTTAGCGGACTAGATCTTCTTTCCTATCGTTGGTGCTATTATAGTGTTTTATTTTTCTGTGGTTACCTGCTGTGCCAACTGCTGAGTGGCACCAGCATTCACTGTGGAGATTATCCGTGAAACCGTAGGAAGTCAATGTTGAATATACCTGCCGTTGCATGTCCATGCGAAATGTTACATTTAAGGTATGTATGTATGTATATTTAATGCGATGTTGTTCGTAAATGTTTTATACTTTGGCCGTGCTGAAGGTTGAATCAAACTGTGCAAGGCTAGAGTATACATCATTGCTTCGAATATAATGTAATTACATAGGAAATGGAAAATTTATGTTTCAGAACACATCTTCTAGAAGAGTGACTGGTCCCGAGAAAATGTCTGAAACATGAATGGGCAAGGTTATATTAATATATGTGATATAGTGTCATGTAATACGAATACTGCCATCACCTGGTATTGCCGAACTGATAAATTTGAAAGAATCTACATCTTTGGTTGCTTTAAATTTGTAAATGACTAGGGCCGGAAATCAATTTGTAGATGATTGTTAATTCCACTTGATGTGTGGAAAATATCTCGTTTCTGTGGTCAAAGAATCTGCGTGCCGAGTGATAATGCAGAATTTTCATCTTAAGATGCATAGTAAAATCGAAGCATATATATATCGGAGCTCAACAAATGTTATATAATATATATTACCTCCCTCAACCGAAAAATGTAATAATTGGGACTTTGCTATTCAACTTCTTTGGACTAATGTACATTGTATCTCAAACCCAAACTGGAAACTCCACAAGGTCAACTGCCCACCTCTTAAGTTGTGGGAATCGGGTACAAATTGATGATTGACTATCATATTTGGTGTCAAGTTCACTACTGACTAATTATCCATTACTTATCAGATAAACGAATTATATGTAGGTAGCACAACATATACTTTCCTAAATACATGTATGACATAAATATGACAAAAATTCCAAACTACAATGTATCACATTGTCGTTTTAAACTATTTTGAACTTTTTGTAGGCTGAGCATCAGCATGTAGCCACTATAAAAATTGTTGTAACCACTGCGAAATCACAAAATTGTACTTTTTGTTCACAAAGTTCCTAATCTATGGTAAAAAGTTCCTAATCTATGGTAAAGACTCCACCATCAGTTTACAGATCTTCTTCAATGGAATGTATTTTCAGAAAGCCAAATGGGAATAGAACAAAAAACTTCTGATGGTATTCTGGTTAGAGAGGAAGAGTTTTCATTTCAAGAAGTGCATAATTACCATGTGTGTGTGTGATGTATACGTATAGCAGGTACATGTACCTCCATCCTAATCATTGTCTTTTTGTCAAGCCAGGTCTCATGTTAACGTGCCAGTAAAGTTTTTGTGAGGTCTAACTAATTCCCTATCCATTGTGCCATGTGTAGGCTTGCTTCGCCATGTACCGGTATTGTGTATGCAGCTATTATTATTGTTTTCCAAGCGGCTGGTATCTCCTTAATACTAACATTCCAGCATTCCAGGTGCTCAAAAACAATAGGTCGTTGGTGATGTAATCTATGTAGACAAGGTCAACAGTGGCAAACACGGTGTGCACTAGTAGCTTGTCTGGGTGATGCTTGAGTCTCTTTTTGCGTGACAAACTTTTTTGTGCAAGTGCGGCGTTTGATAAAGGTGTGCAATATGTGTTTGCAGTGATGCTTGCTAGGGCATTGAGTCCCCGTGATCTACACGCTGAACTCGCGTTGATGCTGATTTCTCCATGACTGTTGTGTTTTTGTGGGATGCTAAGTTACCGGGTGGCTGGTGCCTCTACCTAGTGATATTTGACGCACATGATAGTCGTATGTCTAACATGGCTGTGCAGTTTGACAGACACCTATTATATGTCACTGTTTTACTGATATAGTGTCCTGCTTTTGTCACATATTTCCAAGCCTGGTTGCCTTTACACTGCATTATGTGCTTTCTTGAATGAAATACTACAAAAATGTGTTACCTTTAATGTGTGTGAGAAACTAACCTTTTCCTGATACATGTATGTTTTTGAGATATTGTTTTGTGAGCCATATCTTTTCTTGTGTTGTCCTCGTACAGTTAGACAGGGCTATTTTTAACTGAGTTCTGCTGAGATCCCAAAAATGTATATAATACACATGTGTATATATATATGTGATTATATTCTCAGTCTAATTTATGAATCAAGGTGTATTGCCTGTTATTAATAAAGCGTCATAACTAGATAGAAAACAATTATTTCACTTTAATACATGTAATTTATACAACTTTTTGTACTGATCACAGTTAGCAGTGAATGTTGCTCTGATTTCTTCATTTACAAAAAAGCTATATAATACTCTGCTTGAGATCAAAGCATTGGAGCCTCTACGTGGCTATGGGTAGTTAGATAGAACCACTTTATAATGTTTTTACACTGTCGTTTCTTTCACATCTAGATGTGGGATATACGAACAGTTTTGAGTATAGTGAGAAGACATAAAGGCAGTCGTACCTGATATTTGCTGTTATGAAGATTGAAAAAGTCCATGAAAACTCACACGTATAATTTAGTACTACCGTATATGCTGCCAAACTAAACGTTCCATAGTGTCACTAACTAGTGTGGAAACCCTCTTCTGCCTTCAAGTCATTGATATTAATGGTCAGCATGATCATTTAATATCCACCTTTCTTGTTGAATACCTCAATAAATAAATTTGTCTTTGAAACTATTCTGACTATAATATGTATACATAATCTTATACCTGTGTCAGTCATCGGACTTGATTGTCCATATGGAAGACAGGATGAAACATTCTTTAATATTAAAACTAAAGTATTTAATAGATTACCAACTCAAATAGAAAGTAGCCTGCACAAATGTGTGCTCCTAAAAGGAGTATGAAAGCAGTGTTTTAAATATTCTGCTAAAGTTTAAATATATTTAATCATGATCAAGATCTTATGCCACTCTTATGACATAATATCCTGTCTTTACAGAAGATTTAACAGTTAGGCAATGCTTAATATTACTACCAGCTGTGTTATTTTGATAAAATATGGCTTTCTTTTCCAAGCATTTCTTAAAAAAATATCTGAATAATAAATTGAGATACATTCAAAACTATTAGATTTATTGATGGGAGGATTAGATATGTTGATAGGAATAAGTACAAAAAAACAACACCATCTTGCTTGTTATTTGTACTGGCTCAAGAAACATTTCCACTGTTGTCTGTATTATAATTCAGCAGTTTATATTTCTCAGAAGTAATACAATATTAGAAATGGTCTTAAGGCCCTCGCCCCCACGGTGAATGTGATATCACAAGCTTTCAGAAAAAGAAAGTGCAGGGTGACATTTGGGAAGAAGATCCAGGGTATATATGGATGAGGCATATAAAGTGTGCTCTTGCGATTTTGTACCTCGTGCAGCGACTGAAATCGTGATGCAAATATTACTTAGTCTAGTACTTTGGCCTCCAGTCAAGAAAAACATACTTGTTCAGATGACTGGGAACTTCTCAGTTTGAGCTAAAGTTGCCCTCGTGTGATCAATCAAATTGGTTTCAAATATAGATTTTGGGGCATGATGCTTGAAAGCATAAATATGTCAGCTACCTGTAGCCCTGTTTGTGTAGAGCTGAGTAACAAACAGCTTCCCCTTTCGTCTGCTGCACATTGTTCGATTACATGTACCAGTAATTTCATTCATACCATTTTGTCTGAATACTTTTTGTGAATTGTTTTAACCAGCATAACATAAATATCGTGATGAAAGGTACTTCTATGATTTATGCAAAGTGCTTCATTTTAGCTGAATGCATTTGTTAAATAAAGATTGTGTAACACATGCCTGTTTTGTTTTGTATAACATAACTTCACACACTTATCATTTTAGGGGAAACCTAATGGACGTAAATGTTAAATACTTTTGTTTTTCTTTAACACTGATAGCACAGAACAAGTGCAATAAAAAACTCTATTGCTTTTAACTACGCTAACTTTTGCATGATCGTAGCAGAGAATGCAGCACCAGCTAATAACCGGCGTTAAACCCCCTAAAACGCCGTAATCCCACTTTAATCTACGGTAAAACCGATC
>JAAUYG010029813.1_pt1 | contig 19640 bp, 14 predicted proteins | sample 7278091 | NCBI WGS metagenome assembly JAAUYG01 (sample SAMN14350201, study PRJNA611818) | marine sediment metagenome | isolation source: surface marine sediment (0.6m) | place: French Polynesia: Moorea | collected 2018-08
GCCGTTGCTGATGGTATTTTGCTAAGGGTGATGCACGGCTTATGCTATGCTATTACTATCCATGCCACTGCTGGTGCTATGCTGCTACCGTCGGTGCCACTGCTGCTGCTGCTGCTGCTACTGCTACTACTGCTGCTACTACTACTACTACTACTACTACTACTACTACTACTACTACTACCTGTTGCTGCTGCGTACGTCCGCTTGTAAACTCAAAACTTTGTGAATGCTTTAAATCGATAGCCGTAACTTAAAGGTACATGAAGTACATAAATAAAAACGTTTATAAAGTAATTTTTCACGGAGCAGTGTCTGCATAGTGTATGCGCAGGTTCGGACATAGATCCATTTTTTATCGTGAAATCCCAATAAAAGACACATTTTGTGTATTCAACCAACACCCAGACCAACAAGAAAGTTCTGACAGAAAGCTTTCGGCCACGCCACTGATTATATCGGTGATAAAATTCTATTATGTGCAGACACGAAATTCGCATTTACGTTACGGTGATCCCGCACAATGTGAGTAAACAGAACGACGTGTCCTGGCTTACTTTGGGATAACCCGTCGGCTTCGGGATTTCAAAAAGCTGGTATCACATTTGACCGCAGTAGATTCCCTTTACAGTGCTAACTAAACACGCCCGGAGATCGATTTATCAGAAGTCGAATGGCAATCGTGTTGGAACATACTATTTAACAATTTTGGATTGAACTTGCATCGACGACTGCGACAGGCTTGTGGTATTTGTTTTCTTTTAGAAACACGCAAGCGCCCATGCATGCATGAGGGTTTACAGTGTTTATGATTTATCTGGGGCCCTTTTTTGCGACGGAAATATATCTGTCAGTTACTGTAGTGTTTGGTGTTGTATTTGCTTTGTGTAAAATTTAACTGTTGCTCATCCGGTAGCACTGGACTCCGAATACCAGTTGTGGCAAAGTGACAAAATTGCTGTAAAGCAAGGATGGACAAGCGCAATGAAAAGGTGAAAAAAGGCCAACATAGAAGAAAATGGAAACAAAACAGGACAGAATAGGAGAAAATATAACAAGATGGACACAGGAACCGGCCAGGACAGGGCAGGGTGGGGCAGGGCAGGGCAGGGCAGGGTGGGCAGGGCAGGGTGGGCAGGGCAGGGCAGGGTGGGGCAGGGCTGGGCAGGTTGGGCAGGGTGGGGCAGGGCAGGGCAGAGTCGGGCATAGTCGGGCAGGGTGGGGCAGGGTGGGCAGGGTGGGGCAGGACCCAGGGTGGGGCAGGGCAAAGTGGGGCAGGGTGGGGCAGGGCAGGGCAGTGTAGGGTAGGTCAGGGCAGGACAGAACAGGGCAGGGGAGGCTGGGGCAGGGCAGATCAGGATAGGATAGGAAGCACAGGACCGGGCAGGGTAGAATATGTGGAGTTTGCACATCTCCAGCGTATACAGAACACAGCAGCGCGATTGGTCACTAGGACACGCAAACGAGAGCACATAACACCTGTACTGATGCAACTGCATTGGCTCCCAGTGGAACATCGGCCAACATATAAGATTCTCCTGTATGTCTACAAGGCACTCCATGATTTAGCACCTGCATACATCAGAGACATGCTGCAAACATACCAGCCAGCACGGCCACTGCGATCTGGATGCAGGTCGCTACTTTCAGTGCCCAGAACACATACAGTGACCTAGGGAAATCGCTCTTTTAGGAAACTATCAGCAGAACTGTGGAATAATTTGCCAGAAGACATGAAGAGTGCAAACAGTGTGAAGAATTTCAAGAAACAAATAAAAACCTACCTTTATCGTATGGCCTACAACTGACTGCTACCTTTTTTCCACCTGCATAAGACTGTAAAGCGCCTTAGAGCATTATCTTTATGTATTTGGCGCTATATCAAATAGTGTATACTACTAATATGGCAGGGCAAGACAGAAAATAGAATATAAAACAGAATGTAATAGAACATGGCATTTTATGACTGATTTCTAGAAGGATTTTAAGGGCCTTCCTGCACTGGTGATTGTTGCCTAAATCTGGCCAAGCTACGACGGCAGTACTCGTCACAGAGCCATCTGCTGTCGAAGTCTTACCGCTCGACCAACGAGAAGCGGTTTTACAAAGTTTACAGTGAGCGAAAACATTCAGTTTTAGTGTTCCGACAACACATCGCAGAGCCCAGCTTTTACATTAATTTAGTTTGTAACGCCCACCAACAGAACAGGCACACACCGGCATATCTTCACGACCGAAGATGACGGTCAGCAAGTAAGACTTCCAGTTACGGCATATTGGATGGGAGAAGGAAAACCGTAAAAGACAGGAGGGAATGCATCCGATGTCGCTGTGTCTGCGGAATGTGTTGCACCAACATTACCTTTGTTGACATTACACATGAGTGTCACAAAGAACACACGGACTATAGAATGGGTTAAGGAACAACATTAAAGCAAATCTCGGAAATCAGGTTACAAGATCTTGAACCGTATTCACAAATCTATACTGCCGCAGACAACACACCAAAAGATTAAGATATACTTGCGGTATTAGACACACCATTTGCAAATCACTTGTCGATTACAGTCGTCTTTTGACAGTTCAAAGTTTAGCCGCTTCCCTCTTATTGCTCCTATTTTACTTTATTTTACCTTTTATTTGTATTTGCCTCTTTTCTTATTTATTTGTATTAAATATTTTCTTCATATTTTTATTTGTATCGCCTATTTTAGTCGCCGTTTATTTTCACCCTTTATTTGTATGTCAATCAAACATTCTGGTTGCTGATAAAATGTATCTTAATTCTTATCACAGAAGAAAGGAATTTGTTAAGTACGCAAATGAATGAGAGTAGAACAGTTATATTGATAAAATAAAAAAAATCCAAATTTTTGAAAAGATAACAGGTAGAACAGTGAAAATGACCAACCCGGAGTTATGGCAAAATTTAATTGAGCATTACTTGTTATAAACCGGATGTGACGTAACTCATATTACAAACTACTCGATAATTACAGGATATGGATTATACTAACATCAAAACAGTTTTGCTTTTCCAAATCCATCGACCCTTTGAAAATGACATTTGCCTTTAATCAAACTTAAAGCAATCGAATAGAGGTTAAAGTGCCTTTAATCTTCTACAATATAAGAATTCTTTGAATATCATCTTGTAATCACATTACATATATTTACGATGGACCCCTGCAGCCGCAACATTCGACCCGGGCTCAAATTAATAAGTTAACAAGCTCTAATTTTTATGACTTTAGTCAGCACATAGACTTAAATAGTTTAACAATTCCAGCCCTGGTGTCAGAAGGCAAAACCAAAACACACAAGGGGGTATAGACTCTTCATTGTGGTGTGTTGAGACACGTCCCTTGCTCATTTTCTGTGTCATACTGTAATGTTTGACCTTTTTGCCACAGCACGGCTCGAGGACAGATCTATCGCAGCGCCTGCAAGAAATGACACCATTACATTCTAACGTCCTCTCCCAATGTCATTTTTTACGAAAATAGATTAAACGGATCACCAGACACACTGACTGTTGATCGTTGGAGTGAAGATAATTCAATAAGCATCCGTCACGGATGGTATACTTTTTTCAGCCGCCATAAGGTCAAAAGGTTTGGCCTCTGAGACAAGCCTTTTTAATTTGTTTCTTGCCGTGTCATCCATCCATTTGTCAAATATGTGTCACCCGCTTTCCATATACTGGCAACACGTGGTTGCCGATTTTACGCCGCCTGTATACGAAAAGGTTAATGTGGCCTTTATTGGTTATAACTTTTTTTTCAATGAGACTGTGCCTCTGTGTGGCGGCCTATTGCAGAAAGACTAATTGCATTCACCTGCTCAGGACTTTTGTCGCGTGTGTGTTTGTTTGGTATTGGGTCGTATCTTGTTTGTCTCGTCTCGTATCCGTGTTTAATGGGGCAGAGAATTGGAGGATTTTGGGGGTACCCATTAATAATATTAATTGAAACTGCAGGCAAAACAAAACTGCATAATGTTGTGAAATGTCCCATATAAACATATTGATTAAACAGACCACAGAAAAGGAGGCATACATTTTGGTCAGTACATTAGTCCATTTCCACTTTACTTCCACCTATCCGTTTAGTATAAGTATGATATCCAAATTCACAAATACAAGTATTAGTGTCATTGATTATAAATGTAAGTATCAAAATTGAAGAATGCAAATGCATTTTTGCGCGAAATGCGCCATATAAATATGGTGACAAAGCAGACCATAGATAAGGAATTATACATTTGAGTAGTACATCTAGTCTAGTATAGATATGATATAGAAAGTAAAAAAGCCAGATGTCATAGCATTTGTGTCATTGCAAATATATAGGGAAAAAATCGGTACACTCTCGGCCTTTTATATTCGTGAGGTTGCATTAAACTATATTCCATTATTATATACCAGGTTTGATTCTGGTATATACCTATACCAGAATAAAATATACATACACCCTCGCTGTTCCAATAAACATGACAGAACATCGACTTTCAAACAAACCATAAACAGACCAAACCCAATTTCTAACAAATAGCAGCAGATCGAAAATATCTATACTGAGACTTTTTAAAAAAATTGTGCGTGATGGGGAAGTTTACGAAAGTACTGAACAGTCGCAAAACTTACTCCATCCAATCGCGGATTTGCAGAAAAGGAAGTGCTCATTTACGATAGCAGGTGGCTTTCCTGGATTTTGCTCTTACAGTAAGTACACATTGCAATACTTCCTGCCATCGCATTGGTTTAACTCACCGGTATTTTATGTTTGGTTAATGTGCAGATTATGTTGAAGGCCAGAGCTTGATATATTTGACATATTTGCCTCACAAAGGGTAGAAGGGTGATATAATCGGTGTTAGACTGTAGGTGGCCAAGCACAGATCGGCATAGTTTAATTATTTTTAGACGGGATAGCAGCTTGTCAGTGTAAATACCAAAATATAGGCGGTAAAATAACGCATAATGACACAAAAATGTCCCAATTTCTGATTGTTCCTTACTACATCTATTACTAAATGCTGGTTTGTGCTTATGTAAAATAAACACCTTACGACAATTGGCCCATCTCCACGTTGCAGAAACAATTGAAATAACTTAAGGTAGATCAGTTTACGAAAGTGTTGGATGTATCAGTCACATTATCCGCAACTGTTTTGCTTGCGGAAAAAGGTTTGCCTAATTGGCACGTGGTCGTTTTTTGGGGGGTTAAACCCCATATATATGTAATATAACCCTGGAATTTGGAATGTATCACTCTACTGTGTGACAATAGCAGTGATCACCGTGACAAAGCATAGGCTTTAGTAAACGTGTCACCTTCAAAAAAATCTTAATTGCACAAATTTTAACAAAAAGGTTGACTGGAAGCCAGTTGATTTCGAGTGGTTTAGGTGCCTATCCTTGCAAAGAATTTGTATAACTTATCCTATTTAGGAGCACCTGCTAGTCCATCTTCTTACAACTGCGCTGTGATCTTCTTTTAATGAATATGTATGTATTATGTGTGTGAAATGTTATGTATATGTCTCCTTCTCCATATGGAGGTTGAAGACATAAAATAAGACAAAATAAATAAAAAAATATTGCGTCTTGATAGTTTACACCCCTTAAAATGAGTATAGTATATATGTGTTTGTGTCATTATGAATTCGATTTGGTATTGTGAAACTTGTATCGATTTCTAATCGGGCTTGGTTTTTATAAAGCACTGACGCGAAATAAATATATATACAATTCTAAAAATATACTATTCCGTTTATTTTTTGTTCACAACCCAACACTCTATAATTAATCATCAAAGCCGTAAGGTTTAGTTAACATCAAAGAGTGAAAGGAGCATCCAGTAACATGCATCTAACAATGTATGTATACAATAATTGTAAGAGGTCTGTGCGGGTACTGCAGGGCAGGTGCAGTGTGGGTGCGGGCAGGGTATGTTGAAGGTGCGTATGTGGGTTCAATATTTTGTGCGTCACCCCACAAAGTCAATTCTGAATTAACGTTATTTACTTAAAATCTAAACTCAAAGTATGCAGTTTGTATGTGGACCTATATACAGGGATGTAACTGCTGAGGCTTTCAGTCACTTGGTCAATATACCCTTTACTGGTCTCAGATCTGACAAGGTGCAGGTCTAAATAACCAAGTTTGTAGACATTTGGAAATTTCTTCAGAAAACACACACTTGTCACAATGTACCATTATCAAGGGTGCTCATTGTCTATATTAATGAGAAGTTAAAGTCCAAAGCCTGTCAGATCTAGGAAACATTGTCAATTATCACCTCATAATCATTAATAACACATGTTGTACAAATAACAGTTATTAAATTCATGATTTTTTTGTATATCTGGATCACTTATAATAATCTACTATTCCAGTTATATCTGCCTGATCATACATGCCCCCCCACCACCACCACACCACACCCCACCACACCACACCCCAAGCCCTTGAAAAAGGAAAACAATAATGTAACGACCTTCACTTTTAATCTGCTTGGTATAAGGTTTTGAAATGGCTTAAGGCCATGTGCTGAACTACAGCCTGAATGTCTTTGTGGCCGTTTATGACTACATTCAATTGGAGATCATGTTTTTGGGGCTGAATGAACTGTTTCACAAAGCAGTACCAGAAGTTTGTACAATATGCCAGACTCAGTACCAGTGCTACAATTCATATTTCAAGCCCTTGATTGTCAGCCTGGACTAGAGTGAAACCTATCTTGGTAAGCTGATGTTTAAACGAAAACAACAGAAGTATGAAGATTTGGTGATAACGGGAAAATGTTCCCCTGAAAATAAAGTAGCTGTCTTCTAGTTCAAAAGGTATGCATTATATATGTCTCCATCTGCCACATGTGCCACTATGGAATATATGTTGGAAGTCAGTCTGAAAGTCAAACACACCCTGATACATTGTAATTGCAGTAAGCTGTTGGTACAGGCCTATGATAGTAGCTAAAATAGCCAATCACAACTTTACAAGAGACTTTAAGACAAGCCTTACCCTAGATATAGTGCGCATACATAATTATCTGGGGTAACAACAAAGGTGGTTAATATCTCCATGATCTCAATGGGCTCCTCTCTCTAAATGGCTTTAGCAGTTCTATTTTTCAGAGATTAGTAGCTTTTGCATTGTGTGGCAGCCTCGCAGTGGAGGGCTGGGATACACAACTCCCTGTAGTGTACTTATATGATACAATTGTATGTTATAATTTATTTCTAATGTGTCTTTTTTCTAGCGTGAAGTATTTTATGTCTTTTAGCCTGCATTCTCAATTATTAGTTATTATTTGGGTCAGTGGTGCAAAATATAAATGGTATCGTGAAATTAGACGCAATTATTATAGTAATCTTTAATAATTGCAAGCACTAAACATACATGGTGTATAAGAGGCATGTACATGGACATGTGCAGATTGCCACATGTATTAAGTTCTTTTCAAAGAGCACAATACATCATACTCCCTTCTTTGGTGGATGACATTAATGCCTTTGTTGTTGGTTATGTTATTGTAGCACCTGTGGAAGCCATATACAATGTATATTGGGCAAATTTGACTATACTGAGATTGTAGCAACATTATAACCATAAATGAGGGGTCTGTGAAAAATTTTGGTATTACTCTTGTCACACCTACAGAACATTCACAACCTTGTCTTAGGTGAAGACTGCGCCTTTGATTTGGGCAGTGAGAGAATAATGGGGAAGACATAACAATCTCTATATAAGAGCAGATCTTGCTTAATAAATCCGTCATAATTGCAGGCTTTATAACGTGAGGGAAAGCAGCAGTGCCAAGACAGTATACCCGAGAATCTGAAACCACATTAGATCTGGAACTTATACCGTTGATTTGTGTTTGCCTGGTTCTAGATTTGTTTCATGTGCGGGTTTAGTGCCGTTTTTCTTGCGGGTGCGGGGCGGGTGACGTCTGCAATTATCCGGGATGTGGTGGGTGCGTGCTGGCAATATCTGGTGCGGGTTGCAGTGCGGGTTACTCGGACCTGATGCAGAGCGGGAGTGGGTCCACAGCTATGGTCGCAGACGAGTCAGAAATTTCAGCTTGAGCAGAGCTGCAGATACTATGCATCCCCTCAGCTATTTTACTACATTTCACATGTATAGGCAAGTCGCTAGGGCAAAGGGGTACCTTAAACGTCTTACAATAAAAACTGTAGACTGACGAAGCTAAAACAGCATTGCTGCACAATTTAGACAGAAAAAATATACATATACGCCAGTCAGAGGTGCCCCGAATCCTAACACAGTTTTGAACCAGAGATCCTGTAGTAAAAAATGCAACCGAATAATGGCGGCTGAAATTTAAATCTGAAATTTCGGGTGTTAAAAAAGAATTTGTATGCACACGAGTACAAAAAGAACATCGGTCCCTACGCATTGCTTTCTATGACCCACTGACACCCGTTTGAGATGGGTGTTAATTACTCTTACGTATTAAAAGCATAAACTTCATCGCAGCCTGAATCAACAAATGTCATCGTCTGGTCTCTATCAATGCGATAAATGCATACAAACATCCGTCACATTAGAATGACCTTTGTCGCCATGACTGAGTGATGTCATATCCGGGACGCTGAGACTCTTGACAAAGCTCATCGATTACGATCGACGCTGTGTCATGTATCAAACCTGCAAAGGTCGTCGGTTCGAATCTCGCCCCTGTGGCACCTTTCCGTGACCAGTCATTTCCATCCAGTGTGTTATCCCAGCTGTGCCGTTAATCCATTTTGCTCTATTAGATTAAGGATTTCCAATAGTCCTAAATCTTTTTATTTTTCCGCCTGACTCAATTGTGGACGCCCCGTGATACACACAAGGGGAGAATCATTGCACTCAATGGGCGCCTTTTTTTTACCTCTGCCGAAGGAGAGCGCACATCAACGTCAATGCAAACCGCTCATGCTACAACGGTTAACTAAATACCGGCTATTGATTTCAAATGAATTATGTCGCACATGGATTTGCCCGAGGAAAAAAGCGATACTCTGTCTTTAAGTATCAAATTCGGTGGAAAATTATTATCCTTTGGTTCAGATTTTCCTGCGAAAGAAAATATTTTCTTTCCTTTTAGCCCGAATCATTATTTAAAAGGAGCCCTGCTGCTGCTGCTCTTCTCTGTTGTGAACAAGTTTGGCCAGTCTGACAACACTGTAGCAGAAAAGAAACAGCATGGTGATGATTATTCGGTTCAGTTGTATCATATTTTGAAATTCAAATTTAACGGAACCAATTCCAATCAGGTGTTTCTTATCATACCATTTCGAATTGAAGTGACGGGGTGGGTAGATTGGGGGATGGATGGCTTGCTGGTAGTAATGCTCCAAGGATTATTTCGAAAATGTAAAGCTGCTTCAAAGTCTTGTTTTTATAAAATATATGAAAGTGTCACACCGACATAGTTTAAACAGAACACTTCAGTTCATTACTTCATCACTTCAGTTCAGTGGTAACTACCTCTGAGTAGGCCACCTGAGAAATATTGACATCCTTAAAGTTAAGGACACCGATGTCCAGACCCAATGCCTATCGGATGCAAAAGATTAGATCGGCGGTCACTATAGAGCGCTTTCCAGACAAATCTGTATCTAGACACCAAATTAAATTACACATTGGCAATATATCTCCATCTTTGCATCCACAGATACGTGAGTTCATTAGCTCTGCTTTGTGCCACCGCACGGTAGAGCTATAGTCATCAAACGGGCGTCCAACGTCCGCCGTCGTCCGTCGGTCTGTTAAATGCCTTTTCTCGGAAACTGTCAAGCAGATTAATGCAAACTTTATCCAAAGGTATCTATCTATCCCCTCCAGACCAATGTTTTATTTTTAAAATTTTAATTTGGATTTTTCACATTTTGTTTTTAGTTTTGCGTTAACATGTTACCGTATGGGAGTAAAAGTTTCAAATGACAGGTCCTCTGAAAGTACCTGTAAAATTCATGTATACTCCTACGGAGGCTAAATTTGGACCTCGAGTTACTTGATTAGTACACATGAGGTATTTTTGAGTGTTAAGTGTTCAAAGTCAGTCTGAGGTTATTGAATATATATCTGAGTTTTGCTATTTTCAACCAGCTTGTGTCTCGAAAACGCCTGGTCGTAGAGGAAAATGGACCCAAATTTGGGTCTCTCGAGGGTGCTTAATTAGTGTATGCATGTATGGGGTACGTTTTACTGTTAAGTGTTCACGGTCAGTCTGAGGTCATTTGCTACATTTCTGCGAAACGGACCAAAATTTGGGCCTCGGGGGTATTTACATTACTTAATATGTATACGGTACTTTTGACTGTTAAGTGTTCAAGGTCGTTCTGGGATCATTCGGTGCATTTCCAACTTTCGACAACTTTGTATCTTGAAAATGGTTGGTCGTAGAACAATTTGTGCCTCGGTGGTATGAACTTAGTTTATGTAGAGTAATTGACATTTAAATGTTCAAGATTATTCTGAGTCATTTAGTGCATTTCTGATTTTCATCAACCTTGTATCTCGAAAACACCTGGTCGCAGGTCGAAACGGGCTAAAATTTGTGCCTCCGGGATATTGACTGTATATAGAATACTTTAGACATTCAAATGTGTAAGGTCATTCTGAGGTCATTTGTTGCAATTCCGATTTTCGACAACCATGTACCTAAAAACGGTTTGTCGCAGAGCGAAATGTACCAAAATTTGTACCTAAGAGGTACTCGCTTAGTGTATACAGGGTACTCTTGACTGTTAAGTGTTCAATGTCAATCTGAGATCTTTCAGTGCATTTCCCTATTTTTTACAGGATTATATAGTCACCTCAGCTACAAGTTGTTCCTATTTGGCAAGCAACCAAGCAGAGCGTCAAGGCCCTTGGGCCCCTTATTTTTAAGCTGTTATGACAAACCTGCCACAAGACATTTTATGCAGTTTCCGTGGCTGTCCAGAATTCGTAGCTGTGTCACTGTATCAGCAGTACTTGTATTTACATCCCATAGAAAAAGGCCAAACACGAGGATTCATCTCAACCTATGCTATGTTCTGCCTAGTAGTACGTTGTTTGCCAAGGATTTTGATTATCAGAAGCGTGGCTTGGAATAATCTCGCAGGATTCACCGTTGTGGGCGTCTGAACAGAGCTCATTGTGTGTTCGCTATCTCTAGTATATCACACGGTGAGCTCAGGCCGAGGCCCCACGAGGCTGAAAAAAGTACACGTGTCGGGCGGTCACAATAATCGCCTGTTATCACGTCTTTACCTCCTTCCTGAGCTGTTGGTACCTGTCCCGGCAGGTACAAAACAAGCTGCTGAGTCCTCTTCATGGATTGACACAGAATGCGAACACTGCTCCAAGATCATCGAGACGGCCTCGTGGGGGATTAACTTTATGATTAGAAACGAACGGTGCAACAAAATTTGAAAAAAGATACACTAGATTCTCGATGCCGATTGGACGACACCGCTATGGCGTCAGTTCCAACGTCACTAGGGGTACATGTTTCCCTCGTTAGAGTCGCTCTTTGGCCATCTCCAGAAGCGATAGTCTCCGTCTAAGAGTCCATGGGAGCTGATCAAATACAAACCGCTTGCCTCTTACCTTGGTTTTGAGCCGTGGCATTTGTAATCTCTAGCTGACAGATTTCCTTTCTTCTTGGCCGCCGGCCGTCTCAATATCATGTAAAGATGCACTCGAAAATCGTTGACACACCAGGTTCGTTCTCGATAGGTTCCTTTGATGTTTCGGAGTTGTCCGGGCACTTCACCTAGCTCCTACACGACCTCATAGGGCACCCGTGCCCATATCCGCTCCCGTGGTGGTTATCTCCTGTGAGACTTCGACCTGTGCCCTTACCAGGCATCAGCAGCTCAAACGCTGATTAATTCCATCGGTAAATTCCCCGGTGCCGAATGGCTTCGTTAAAATGAGACGAACGAAGCGTTAGTTGCTGAGTAATCAGGCACTTGTATCTGAAGATAAAAGCAGTGCCCAAGAGCTTTGGGCGGTGGTGTTGGTGGTGGTGGTAAGGGGGGGGGGGTCCCGTTGTTGAACCAACATTATCGTAACATAGAAACCAAAGAGGTCAGCTGGATTGTCAGAATGCGATGACAATCAATTGAATGCACCTCACCACCAGACACCGACATAATAATAACCATTGTCGACAGACTATCAGTGACGATATGCACATATATAAATATCAATTTATTAATACTACATTTGTCAATATAAAGATTATAGGCACTTGTAACAATAGGTGGATATAAGAGTGGTACCTAAGCAGTGAGATAGGCCTGTAAGCATTTGCCTAATTATAAAGTTTTATAAAGTCTACAGGCACTTATTGCGAAAGGTGCCTTTGTGTACCTACCTACGCAAGTGATATGCTTGTACCATCTGGCGTAATAGAAGTACATAGTTCTTTTTTTACACATGTCGCAAAAAATGTGATGACGCACAAGGACAAAAAATGGTTGCATAGAAAACAGCTTCATTTACGTTCCTCCTTTTTATGGACTATTAGTGAAGGAATTTGATACAACGTTGGCTTAGGTGACACAACTACAAATCGCGACATAATCCTATTTCTAAATGTCAAATACAGTTGAAGCACACATTGAAGAGAAATTAAATAACAAGTGATTTGTATTTCAACAACGAATTCAAATGTCCACAAACATAAGCAAATATGACGAAGGGGCACGACTACCAAATGGTAACAATTACCAATTGCAACAATTACTGGTTTGAAAATGACAGTTACCAGACGGCGACAATTACCCGGTACAAGTGGAAGAGCCCCATGGCTCAGTTTGTGTTACACAGCACAATGGATTTGCAGACGTCCCACATCCAAGTTGCACTCTGCTGAAACAAGACATTGTGTCCTGCTTTTCAATACAATACAACTGATGGGTACAGCTGTGCATGCTAGGGACTGTTGGACATCAGTATCATTCTGTATCATTCTGTGCACATCAAGTGCACAGAATGATACTAAAGTGACCCTGATCTAACCCGTCACTTACAGAACTATCGTGACAACATACAGTTGGATGTTTTTCTTGCTGCATGACAGTGAACCTAGAGACGATTTGAAGGTCGATCTTGAACTTCGAAGGACCCTTTAAAGGTCACACCGCAAACAGAAAAAAACACATTTAAACACCCCGTGGGTGTAAGTCTCAACTTCTAGAAACGAACCACCCGTTCTTTTTGCCATGATGTGGGTTAGTTTATTAAAGCTGGGTTATAAAGTAATAAGAGCTACAGGTCACGTGTCTTTGAAACGACTGTTCTTCTAAAACGAAAACTGCAACGTAACAAATGACGTCCTCTTGGGGAGTCGCAGTTCCGATTAGGGCGTACATGGAGGACATGCGGACATCCGTTACTTGCAGGCTGCTGCATAGGCATCTCGAATTCGCTGTGGCTAGCAGTGAAGAATAAAATGGATAGCGATGGACAATGGAAGCCACATCTAAGCTTGTTTAAATTTTGATGTTTCAGATCTCTATTTCTACTGCAGTGTGGAATTTGTACCAGGGATGCATATGCATTCACTTTGGGCCTTTAAGCTTCTAACAGTCGAGCCGGGCTTACAAGTTTTCTGAGTTACATGAGGGTTTCCAGTTGCAATTTGGCAAGCCGTTGCTGGCACATCCTAATATGGCAGTGACTCATACAAAGAAGTTTTGTGTAAAATTACAAGAAACTTTATATTGGTAGTAATCTTAGGTATCACTGGCCTACAGGTACAATGTTACTCTGCTATGTACATTGCTACTCTGCCGAGTACTTTTTCTTCCCTACCCAGCACTTTTTTCTCTGCAGAGCATATTTCTTCTCTGTCGAGCAGATTTTCCTCTCTGTCGAGTATTCGTTCTTCTCTGCCCTGCATTTTCCTTCTCCTCCGTGTTTTTCTTGTATGCTTAGTACTTTTCTTTCCTGTCGAGAAGACGGCATAGAAGAAACTACACGGCAGAGCAGAAACCGCTCGACAGAGAAGAAAAGTGCTCGACAGAAAAGAGAAAAGGGTCGGCAGAGCAGCAGTGTGTGTAGCAGAAGAGCATTATACGTGTGGACCACCTTAGGTAACACTGAAATCAACGATAAAATCCGCATCATTTTCAACTATCATACACCAGTCCTATATCAATGCACTGTTCAATCACGCATATCAATAATGTTTAAAGTAAGCGCTGTGTTGCTCAACGCTTCTTCTGCAAAATAATATTTCATCGTTTTATTCTGCGTATGGTATTATCGGAAAGGCCGACCCTCGGCGCATTACACTTGCTGAATAGCAAATATATGAAAATGAATAAGTGGACAATCAAAGTCAATAATCAAATGACGCGGTTTTCTGTATACGTTACCTCAGTGTCACTTCTCTGTTAAAGGAACACCAGGCAGGATCAAACATGTACCAGCAGCTCCACCTGGTGCAACCGCTATATCAATTTGGGACATCATCTTCATCCAGGACCGAAGTGTCTAGAGTCTGAAGATAATCTGCCCAGGGAGACAAAGTCACAAGCCAGCTGTCTTCTTCTTGGGTATATGAAGGAGGGTCAAGGGCCCCAAGAACATTTTTGATGTTATGACTGCAGCAAGGTACTTCGAACGAGGATGTCAACATGAAAGAACCAGGCAATATAGAAAACGTCTTAATATCGCTCATTTGCGAAGAGAAAGGCGGTGTACTGATAGTGTCACGGGCTGCACACTATAGATTTAATTATAACCATATCAATCAGGGAATAAGAAGGGATACTTATAAAGTTGCAGCATTTCTGAGTTGCATTATCTTCGACCCTCAGAAGATTCTTGAGATCAGTCGCATCTCTTTATACATGATCCACTGTTTGTATAATTATCAAAATTACACATTCATAATGAAGTAGTTTCGGGTACACAAAGACAGTGATCAAGTGCCTTCCGACTTGCAGGGCTGCCGGTATATTTCTTTTGTTTGCCGTTAGGGCTCACTCGAGCGACCCACTGACTTATTGTTATTGCCTGGGCTGAAACATGTTTTAAAACTTAATATCTGCAGGGGAATGATGTACATCATAACATGAAAAAGCGTCTGATTTGTATTTACCGAAACATAGTAATACATTTTTTCTTGATCTGAAATTGATGCCTTGTAGTGAATTTGTGTTTTATCCATCTAAACACCATGTACTACCACTACGCTGTGGCAGCTGACAGAAAGAAGCAAAATGATAATTTTATTGTAACTTTTCCTCCTTGGCCAAAACTGCTTCAGGCACAGACAGTTTTTACATTTATTTTGAAAGAAAACGCTTTCGGATTGTATATTTCCTTCCATCTAGGCACTTGTTATTATGGGAATCTCTTGTTTTATTTAAGGTTTTATCGGTAGGTGTGTATTTAGAATGGACCATCAACACTTAAGCTGGCAGTTACGCAACACTAACAGCTAAAATTGCCCATTTCGTAGTGTTTAGTGGTGTTCTCCTACATGATAGTGGTCCAGCCCCCGAGTACGATATCACCCAGTGGTTCTAAATAAGGCATCCAGAAGTGTCATTCCTAGTGCGACCTTTCACCGTTGCTGGAGTGGAGCATTTACTTGCCAACCGCCACGTATATTAGGTACTTGCGACCGTGGAAAGTTTTTAATGGAAAACGCCTTAAAAACAAATTACTCCTGTCTAGCTTTTTCTTGGGTATTAGTATATGAGAGCGTTTCCTGTGGTAGACATTCGGTCCCATCCAGTGTGACAGCTAGAGCCCAAGACTAAATCAAGTCTCCACTTGGCATGACTTCGTAGTTCTGCGTGTGTTGATATTCACATGAAACGCCCGGGGGCGGCGTGAGCGATATTAGAGCAAGTGTAAGCATTGTTAAGTCATTTGGTAAAAATGGCGCAATGGAAAAAAAATCCAAATACATGCCTCTTGGTTTTGGTGCGAAGCTGTTGTAATACAAATTCTATAAACGACGACATGTTTCTCCTTTTTCTGGAAGGCATTGCAGGATTTTAGTTGCCTTATACGCCAACAACCAAAGCATGTCCACGCACCAAGCGAACTGTGGCTTTTTTTTACAAGCCACGTGCGTTGTTGCTTGGCTACGGCAGTATGGCCGGGGCTGGACATTGGTTCTGTGCTGAAGGACCAGTACCGGACCGAGGTGACCTTAGAGGCACATTAAGTCCGTGGATTCGCCGTGACTGACCATGATAGAACACAGTATGGAGTGTGGGAAATACCAGGCCACTTGGCAGATTATACAGCCGTGAATCCGATTGTCAGATCCGACAAAGCCTTGCTATATATGATTTATATCGCTGGGATATATAGAACGTAGTTTCCCGAGCATATTTATTCGTTTCGTGACCGGTTAATTTGGTCTCCTCGGAATGGGGAAATATGTGAATATTAATTGCATTTTTCTGTTTTGAAATACAGACCTTATGAGACCAGTGACTGAATATGAAAACTCGAAACAAATTTAATTAATGGTACAGGATCACGAAATGGATTGAATTTCGTGCCATCGTCTGTCAGTTTTTTGTAGAACATGTTTTTTTTTTGAATGGTTATGGAGTGATATTAATTTTGTCATAGGTCAGCTGGGTGTAAGTTGGTGTTTTCACTTTGGAAACTGATCTCAGACATTCAAACAATCTCATATTTGTTCTTCAATAGAAGACCGTAAAGGCCTATTTGTATATGATTATTGCTTTGGTTTTTATACACGTGTTTTCTATACGCATGTTTTAGGCCTATTCTAGCTTAATGAAAAATAAAATACATGATGGATGGGCATGATGATAATTATATTATTACTACAGCATTTGTGTAGCGCTTTTAACAAAGTCACAAAGAGCTGAAAATACATGAAATACAATGTTAAATATTGAATGTGCAAAGTGCAAAACTCTGGTTAAATGGAGATTTGTAAACAAATAATCATGTAGTTAAATATAGTTAAACGGAGGTAAAACTGATCATATTCTTGGCTAAAGATAAGCCTTTTAGATTTCGCTTAAAACACTAATCCATTACAATCCCTGCAGAGGTTACGGGCAATCCAGATAGGGGGCGCTGCTGCACTAAAGAGACTGTCTCCTAAATGGAATGCTCTACTCCGAGAGCTAGCTGATTCTACGAAAACGTCTTTGAGATTTTAAGTCCAAAGTTTTAGTAAAGTAGAGGTAGAGACCGTCATGGTTATTAATGGCAGGTGGGCCATATACATCAATCTCCCTTGTTCTGGGTCCACAAGTCATTCAGGCCAATTACATTATTGGCTGCTTAGTAATAGGCATACATTACATATAATTTAGTTAGAGAAATGCCATAAATGTTCTTAAGATGTAACTGTTCATCAAACCGTTGTTTGTTAGCTTGTTGACACTGATGCAGAATGCCTAGCCTCTACAAAGCAATAGAAATTCGGCGGATTTAGGGTGTGAACGTGAATTGAACGTACAAATGGCGGGCAATAATATGATGTGCAGGTGGAAAGTATGGCTATCAGAAATCTATTATATGCTCCATCTTCCTAAATGGCCCGTCCTTTTCAATCATAGTTTGTGTTATTTTATTTTCCATTATTTAATAACCCGTTAAAATTTTCACTTTTGTGTTGGAACTGTGCTTTTAACGTTTAAAGGACTCAGGTATGGTGACTGACAATACTCTAATTGGAATTTGTTTCGCGAGTTTTCCATGTCTTGTTGACTGCAACGTTCAATTTGGTTTACAGGTGTGTTCCAACAAACCTCCAAGAACAATAGCTTGATAGAAGGGCAATGGCTCCCACCACTTGCTCACCGAGTGAAATCAAAATCAATAACGGACCGTCAGCCCTCCAAATAGGAAGTCGCTCTCCACGTAACGTGTTACAATAATGGGATAATCAGCTGCACGGTGATATAATTTGCTGCGGAGACTTCAATTACCTGTTTGGACCCAGCTGGTTGTGACTTGGGACGAAAGACTCACAATTAATTGAAATTGACTGCAACGTCATCCCCAACAACGACAATTTAAATGTGTGGTTTTTTAAAAATTTCTATTTGTTATTTTGACTAAGAGCAATACTTCATACAGACATTAAAGACAAGATGATAATTGATTATCCAGAATACATGGCTTAGGGAGTTCTTTGCCCTTTTTCAGCGATATATTGCCACAGGCACATAGCTCAAAGAGATATTTACACAATACCTGTGCATTGGGTGCACAGTTTGAAAGGATAAACCCTGACTGAAAAATACATCGTATTTACAAAGGTATATATAGACAAGCTATATATTTGCTCTGGGCAGACTTGACACTGTTAAACCACTGACCTATACGTGATATATGTGCTACTGTGAGCCCTAAAGCTAAGCATTGCTTATATTTTGTACCATATTGACCCGATAGACTGTATATATGCTGTAACTGAATGTACATGGATGGAGTATCTGTTGGTAATCGAATATGAGTAAATGTTCATACGGCACTCAATACAAACTGAATACAAAACGTCTTCATAAGCAACACCAACGTAGGCAAACTGAAACGGGTTTTATGTGAATTAATTACTCCCTTAAAAAAGACATGCAAATGTGACCACTGGCTGATACTGGTGGATATATTTGTAAATGGCCTTGTCAATTAGTTCTCTTTGTCTCTTCGTGTACACTAATGAACTTAAAGACTAAAAGGTGCTTTCAGATTTGACAATGAAGGGGGTGGAGGTAATGTAACTCAGACTTAAAGTTCAAATAATTAGTAACCCATAACGTGCAGTAAATTATTATGATGCGAAAATCTTTATTTGTTTTGCATTTAATTGACTCTGCTCTTTAACTCTGCTTCAGAACCTAAGAGACCATAGCATTTATGAGCAATGCTGGTACGCACCTGTTGATACAAAAAGGGCAATGATGAGGGACTACCCAATTAAACGAAGCACAGGTCAAAGTGCCAAACCATTTCTCCATTGTCACGCCATTACTATAGCATTTCCTGTGATCCCGGCTGGCGTTTGCAACAGGTGGTCAACGGATAGACGGGCGGAGGGGCAAGAATACGATAATCGAACCGTTGACACTTTTGAGTACCGGTGTGTTGGGCGGATTTGTCCAGCTTAATTTGGTCTATCAATCACTTTGAGATGCGCCGGTACCGGTTTCACATGATTTCCGCTTGAATGAACCCTTGTCATTTTACCCATTAACTCTAAACTTTTTGTCATGGGAGATCTAAACCGTGGATCTTCCCATTGTCGACAGGGCACAGGGAAGCCAAGAAGAAAAAAAGGGCAACGAATCCATCATCATGCCATTCTTGATTAATCACGAAAACAGTTTACATCAAGCGGCGTCAATTCTATCGTCATACATCCAAGTCAATGACGCCATGTTTTAGAGAGATGTTGGTTTGCAGAAATTTGACCCGCCCAGACCACAAGAACCAAGGCTGAACTATAAGGTTGTTACACCAATCTGTCGGTTCCATCTACGTTCTTCAAGTCAGCCCCAAGAAAGCCAATCGCCAATGCTTGCATGACGTTTTGTTCTGCAGTCCAACCACTCAACAAAGCCTCCACGATCTATTTGAAGTGTGAGAAGAAGACGAAGAAGAAGAAGAAGAAGAA